>Ga0209345_10005715_pt1 | contig 11449 bp, 13 predicted proteins | sample Cruoilmetagenom7_FD_187294 | JGI IMG/M metagenome (GOLD analysis project Ga0209345, IMG submission 187294) | Oil polluted marine microbial communities from Coal Oil Point, Santa Barbara, California, USA - Sample 7 (SPAdes) (version 2) | ecosystem: Environmental > Aquatic > Marine > Oil seeps ...
GACGCATGAAAGACGTTCGCCGTTTGCGGATCTTTCTGGCGAACATTGGACCAAAACGGTCCACCCAAAGCCTCACACTCTCATGGCAAATATCCATTCCGCGCTCATGCAATAGATCCTCTACATTGCGAAGCGACAGAGGAAACCGGACGTACATCAGTACTGCAAGTTGGATAATCTCAGGCGACGTTTTGAAATAACGAAACGGGTTTTGGGACATGCCCTACCCTAAACCACGCCGCTTAACCGGAAGTTCCACTGACAATACCAGTAAGTCTTCAACGTTGCGAAGCGAAAGTGGAAACCTGACGTACATCATCACCGCAAGACGGATGATTTCGGGCGATGTGTTGAAGTAGCGGAATGGGTTCTTGCTCATGCCACCGATACTAAAGTTAGGGTGGGGTAGCCTCAAGTCGGTTTAGTCTGACAGTACCCCTTTGTTAGTTGTTGGCAAGTTCCAGAATGACTTCGGTTCGCTGCCCGGCGACAATTGTCACCTCTTGCGATTGGATATCGCCAGCATGGCTGTAACCTCTAATTTCGTAGCGTCCCGGCAGGAATTTTCGGACTTTTCCGGGTCGTAAAATACCACCAATGATCCTTTGTCCCTCCAAGGCCGACGCTGAGCCTCGATCAGGTTCATTCTCATATCGATCAGAAGGCGCATATGTCATGACCAGTTCACCTACAGGTTCTGGCGTCACCGCGACGTCAACTGTTTCGCCATTTGCAACATCAAATTCAGGCCTGTCGAAGAACCCTTTGGAATCTTGCGCTTTAATCGCGTAATGGCCCGGCGTGACGGGGATCAAAACATCCAGTCTTGCATACTTACTCCCACCGCGATCAATCGCCTCGATCCACGCTCTATTGGGCTCTGCGGTATAATTATAATCAGACGGCGCATAGGAAACCTTCACCCAACCAGCAGCAATCGGAACGGTAATGGTTTCACCGTCCGTTGTGATTTCAATATCCACCGGCGTCAGGGGCAGGTTTTGGTCATCGGAATGCAGCTCATAGACACCTGGCCGCGCGCGACTCGGATTGCCTGAATAGACCCTGTATACTTCTTCACCATCCAACCACAGGCGCGACGTCCGCCGAAACGTCTCGCCATTCGGCAATTCGTATTCGACATAGAAGGTGACCGTTTTGGTCAAGTCGAACACGATCTCGGTGTGTTCGTTTTCAGTCAGAATCCCCGTAACCGATAGCTCATTATCCTGATTAGGCTTGGCTTTAAACTCGTAATCCCCGGCGCGCGCCAGCACTTCATCCTTGGCTCGAAAGGTAAACACTTCTTCGCCGTTTTGATAGGCAGTAACATGCGACCCTGGTTGCACCTCGCCGTCTTCGATAAACTTCGCCGATACACGCGCGGGTGCCTCAACAAGAACATCAACAATGGTTCTCCCCGGCTCGGTGATCGATACGGCTTGCCGTACGGGTTTGAAAATTGTCCCATCCTGCAAAATTGGGCCAATCTCAATTTCATAATCGCCTGGGCCATCAACGACATTTCGACCATAGCCCTGGCTATAGACCACATCCACTTCCTCGCCGTTCAGGAACAATTTTCCAGGCGAGTTATAGCTTCGCCCCTCGCCGTCAACGGCGCGGATGAGTAGCGAATAGCCTATACCTTGATCGACGAGCTCAGGCTCGCTCGCCTCTATGATTGCAGGCTCGTCAATCGCAACACTTGCGTCGCTTAATGCCTCCTCAAACCCCTCAGCTGTATCGGCATCAAAATATTCACCACCTGACTCCTCTGCGATGCACGACATCGCCGTGCGTTCCATATCGTTCAAACCAACCCCAACCACGTGCACACGAATATTCACATTCGAGGCTTTCCACTCGCGCATCAGATCGCAGGGGTCAGCGTCGCAGGTTTCAATGCCATCACTAATCAGAAGAATATCGCCAGGCTTTCCAGAAAAGTCCTTCAAGCCTTCCTTCAGACTGTAAGTGATCGGCGTTTTACCTGTCGGGCGGATACGGCTGACAGCGTCTTCAATCGGTGTTTTCGCCTCGGATGCAGCACCAAACGGCACAACAAGTTCGGAATCGCGGCAATCATTCTTCCGCCTATGCCCATAGGCACGAAACCCGATTTGGCGTTCACCGAGTTCGCCGCCAAGGAAATTGGCCAGTGCGGCGCGTCCCGCCTCATATTTGCGGGATCTATCCGCGAGCTCGCCCCACATAGAATTCGAAGAGTCATAGACGATCAGGAACTGACTTGCCTCATCCTCAACGATATTTCCCTCTGCACCCTGAGCACTGGCACTGCCAGCAACCATCAGGGCTCCAACAGTGAAAAGCGAAGTCCAAGCGAGCCTATTACGCATTCTACGTCCCCTAAACATATCAAGTAATAGTTGGCACTTTCAGGGTGCGAGGCTAGTTCGGCAAGCCGTACACATGCACTAGTGCCAAGCACAAACCATAGCACATCCGCCCTAATTGAGGATTGGGGTCGTTTCTGTTCAACTCTCTGCTCAAAGCGTAAAAATAGGAGAGAGATATGATCCGCAAAACGCTCATCGTAACGGCAGGCATGATCGCCGTTGCTCAATTTTCTGGGTCAGCCAATGCAAGCTATATGTCAACCTGCAAAGCGCTGATCACGGATTGGGAAACCTGCCGCGAGACAGGGTCTGAATGCAAACCAGAAACAACCAAAATCGAAGAGAATTGCAAATGCCACGTGCAAAAGGGTGACGACTGGAAACTCGTCATGGCTGCTGTTGCGAAGGACGATGTTTGTGGTCACCCGCCGGAAGATATCATCATTCCACCGCCACCACCTCCACCGCCGCGCCTGATCAAAAGAGCGCCCATTGCTGGGGACGCAGGCGACAAAGGCGAAGGAGAAAACAGGGGTGATGAGCGTCACTAGCGCCTGCCTGCTAAACTTACTCATACCATGATGGGAGAAACGCCCTACAATGAGGATGTGGGAGTATTGCGACATGAACATTTTACTTGTCGATGACCACCCGGTCTTTCGCAGTGGCATGGCTGTGATGACCAGCAATCTGTTTGCTGACGCCCACATCTTCGAAGTTGGGGATCAGGCTGGTCTCACACGCCATATCGAAAATGAAAACGCGCCCGACCTTGTCTTGCTTGATCTATTATTCCCCGGCTTTGACGCGTCTCGTGACTTTCCAACCCTTCGCCGCAAGCTGCCACTTACCCCCATCATCGCGGTATCGATGGTGCACGACAATGCGCTGATAGACGGCATCATGGCTGCTGGTGCTAATGGTTTCGTCTCGAAAACGGCGCGCCCTGAAGACATATCAGCCGCTTTCTTATCGGTTATGGATGGTGAGACGGTTATCGTCCGAGCCTCTGGCCCAACTGCAAGCACACCGGGTGAGAATGCTATGTCAGCCCTAACTGCACGGCAGTTAGACGTACTCCGCTTCGTCGCAAAGGGGATGTCAAACAAGGAAATCGCCCGCGAGCTGAACCTCTCGCCTTATACGGTTCGCATTCACGTTTCAGGCATTCTAAAAACGCTTAATCTGACAAGCAGATCGGCTGCTGCGTCCTACGCTGCCTCACGCGGGTTCACCTGAACGCACCAAAGCATTTAGCAATGCAGATCGTAATTGAGCCGGGCGAACGGGCTTATGCAGCAATGGAATGCCCAATGCCGCCGTCGCTTGCTGCAATTCTTTCGACGTATGTCCAGAAATCATAATGGCTGGCACGGGTTGCAGAGATGAACGATTGATCTCAGCGATGACATCGAGCCCGGTTATCTTCGGCGAAAGCTCATAATCGCAGATCACCACATCCGGCCGACCAGAGGCAAAACCTTGCCAACCCAGTGCTGCCTCGACCTGGCATCCCCATTTTTTGAGCAAGAGTTCTGTTGCTTCCAGTGTATCAGGGTCGTCGTCGAGAACAAGCACCGAAGCGCCTTCGACAACACCTTTCTGGGGTAAGCCACGTTGCTGTAGGTCGATCATCTTCGCATCGGCTATCTCGAACCCATCAATCCGAAACACCGATCCGCGACCGACCTCAGAGGTCAACCTAACCACAAGCCCGATTTCACTGGCGACCCGTTTGACGATCGACAGGCCAAGCCCAAGGCCAGGTTCTGCCCCCTCTCCCATCCGAGTCTCATCAAGACGTGTAAACTCACTGAATATCTTCTGCCTATCATCCTTGCCAATACCCGGCCCAGTATCAACAATATCAATCGCCACCTTTCCAGAACGGCGCCTGCACCCAATCAAAACACGTCCTCCTTCAGTATGTCGGATGGCGTTCGAAATGAGGTTTTGTAACATGCGGCGCACCAGTACAGGATCGCTCTTCACGGCCATATCTGACTGAACCACCCGCAACTCAACCCGGCAAGCTTCAGCCACAAGACCAAAATCACGCACAACTTCTGCAATGATATCCGATGGACGAAAAACTGTCTTTCGAACAATAATGCCACCAGTGTCGAGCAGAGTTACATCAAGCAAAGAATCAAACAGCTTCGTCAACACATCAAGCGATTGGCGAACCCGGTTCATAATGCTCTCATGCATTTCAGTGTTTCGGGCCTCAGGTAGCGATTCAACAAATAGGCTGATCGCATGCAGGGGTTGGCGTAGGTCGTGGCTGGCTTGAGCTAGGAATCTCGATTTAGCTAGATTGGCTTCCTCAGCAGAAAGCCGGGCCTCATCAAGCTCACTAGCTTGATTGCGCAGGTCTTCAAGCAGGCCTTCCTTCTCGATTTGCAACCGAAAGGCTTGCAGCATGAAATCGTTGATCTTCCTAGCAAAGGAAATCAATACGATAACGTATAAGAAGATCAATCCACCAGAGAGAAGTCCGGTCAAACCACCCTCGATCAAATATCGGATACCTAGCGGCGTCATGCCCGGAATAACCGAAAAATAGCACGTCTTGAGGCTCATTCCCTGCGTACCAACGGCACTCAGCGACATGCCGCCCATAACAAATGTCAGGAATAGCTGCAGCGCCGGTTCTTGCGATGGGAATAGGCAGAACCCACTGAACCCCCACATAAGACCAACCATAAGCGCATATAGATCAAATTGACGCTTGATCGATCCAAACACTTCATCAGACCAATCTTCAGTCGATTGACGTCGAGCTAGTGTCATCTGAAACAGAACTGCACCGCTTAATCCAAGCGCGAATACTACGCCGCGCCAGACAGGCACACTCGCGGCAGAGACCATGAACCCAGCGATTAACAAGCCAACCAGAATATGCATGGCGCTAGCAAGCCGAGAGCGATCAAGCAGCATACGTAAAGCGTGTCGCTCCAACAAAGTATCGGCAATCATCGGTTTTTGAATGTCGTCTTTTACCAAAACAGTCCCCCGCCCGAATAGCGCGTAACCGCGAGAGAAAAGTCAACTAGTTCATTTGTTCTAAGTCGCTCACTCCAACCTCACCATTAATAATGTTGCAGTTCAGCGGTGCTGTCAGTCTAATGCGAACTAGCAGGGCGCCATCTTCAACTTGCGCCCTAAACCCCAGACAGCATCTCAGACACAGACATCTCCAACGCCGCTGCCAGCCTTCCAAGCACTGTAATCGTCGGATTACGTACCCCTCGTTCTACCGCAGAGACGTAAGTACGGTGTAGCCCTGCCCGCTCAGCCAGCTCTTCCTGCGACCAATCTCGCTCGTCTCTTAGTTTACGTATACAGGCGCCAGTGCGCTTACGGATGTCCATTGCGCCACGAAGCGGCGATGCACTCCATATATCTACAGTCTATGAGTCTCTTTTTGACTTGATCTTCTGAATAATGTGAGCAGTCATGTGACACATAGTATTCGACGGAGATGAAGGATGACACGTAAGAAACCTATTAGGCACACTTGGGAGCGCCCCAAACTTCCAGAGGGCAATCGTGGGGGAGGCATTGTCCTTGGTTGGCTGATGATTGGGTTTGGTCTTGTGATCTTGTACGGTGCATCAACGTATCCTGATGGTATCTGGCTCGGCATAATAAGTTCGTGGATCATTGGCATCGGCATTCTAACGACCATAGTTAGCACCATTTTACGTGAAATCAGACGCGTTGCTTTCGAAGCTGCGCTACGGGCCGACGAAGTCGAAGATACTTCATAAAAGTGCGATGAAAGCGTCCAAGGTACCTGCAATATCTAACGAACCCATTTTTAATCGAGAAAGCTATGAACGTGCGCTCACTGTGCGCGCGGTAGAGCATAGTCGGAAAAGTACGTAGAAACCCAGACTTAGTCGGGTCGAACCACGATACAATGAAGGTGAATTTTGTCGTTGACGGCGCGCGGCCTTGAACGCTACTACCGCTCTTCCTATCCCGTGCCCAGATGGCGGAATTGGTAGACGCGCTACGTTCAGGTCGTAGTGTCTGTATGGACGTGGAGGTTCGAGTCCTCTTCTGGGCACCAAGCGGCTGTTTTTATTGGATAATTTAACAGGCAACTCAATAGGTGTGGCTTGCAAAAGCCCTCACATCTTTGCTACGACTTATGTGATTCAGTAAAGCTTCCAAATTCGTCAAATGCCACTCACAGATTCCGAAATCGCGAGCCTTGAGCCACGAAAAAAAGCGTACAAACGCGCAGATGGCCGCGGGCTCTATATATTTGCGACGCCAAATGGCTCGAAACTCTGGCGCATGGCGTATCGTTTCGAGCACAAACAAAAAACACTATCATTCGGAGCTTGGCCGATTGTCCTACTCAAGGATGCTCGAAAAAGGTGCATTCATGCCAAGCGACTATTGTTGCAAGATGTTGACCCTGGCCAAGTCAGTAGAGACAAACGCAATCGTCGCAGAGGACGAGCACCCAATACGTTCGATGTTATAGCTGACGAATTTCTCCAGAAACGAAGGCTGGAAGGTCTTGCTGAAGTTACACTCACCAAGAAGGCTTGGCTGCTCGACATGGCGCGAGAGAATCTCGGTACGAAGTCGATTGACAATATCCGTCCAGCTGACGTCTTAGCGGTCCTAAAAACCGTCGAAGCACGCGGTACTTATGAAACGGCCAGACGCCTTAGATTTACGATTGGCGAAATCTTTCGTTATGCGGTCGCGACGCTGCGCGCCGAAACTGATCCCACACCCGTACTTCGCGGCGCACTCATAGTCCCTAAGGTGCGCCACATGCCTGCAATCGTGGACGCGGATGAATTTGGAAAATTGATACGAGCGATTTGGGGCTATAAAGGGCGCAGCCATACTGCGAGTGCCTTAAAGCTAATGACGCTTCTCTACCCTCGACCAGGTGAGCTTCGAAAGGCCACTTGGGCAGAGATCGACTTCAATACTGGTATATGGACGCTTCCGCCCGAGCGTATGAAAATGCGCCGTGAACATCGCAAGCCCCTTTCTCCGCAAGTCTTGCACATTCTCCTAGATCTGCGTGGGAATAGTCGCCGGGAGGACTTCATCTTCCCGGCCATGTCAAACACCGAAAGACCGATGAGTGAGAACACGATGAATAGCGCTCTACACCGGCTGGGCTTCTCAAGCGATGAAATGACGCCGCATGGCTTTCGGGCCAGCGCGTCTACGTTCTTGAATGAAAGCGGTCACTGGAGCCCGGATGCGATCGAAGCAGAGCTGGCCCATATCGACACCAATAGTGTCCGCGCCATATACAATCGCGCGCGCTATTGGGAAGAACGTGTTCGAATGGCCGAATGGTGGTCACAGCACATTCTCTCAGTGACAAACTGACGGCAGATTGGCTCCAAGGTTACCTAGAACGACCCGCATTGTGACTCTGCCAGTTTAGACATTCGAATTATTCGCAACCAATTCCATCATTGTCGCGATCGAGGTGTGCGCCATAGCCGGGCTCTCCACGCCTAACTGGAGCTGCACCAGCAGCGCGCGCCTCTGTGCAATTGCGAAAGGCTCGCCTGGCCGGTTGCGCGGGCCGAAGTGATGATTTTGGAGTATCCTGCCTTGGACGTACGGTAGGTGCAGGTTTGGAAGGCTTCCTGTGGCAGTGATAATCACCTGTTTTACGATTGTTGTGACACCCTTCGCTGTTGAGGCCACCGCCATGAGCATATGCCGGAACCACGACAACCAGTGAAAGTACAAGAATAACTGTGAGCTTCTTCATGACGATGTCCCCATGGCGAGAATATAGCACTTATTGAAGATTCAGCAGAGTCGAGCGTCAAAAATGCTTGAGATAGCGATTCCACACTTCGAAGGCCTATCTAAAAAATGAGAAGAATTCGATCAAAACGAATCACTTTTACTAGCTCGCGCCGAGGTCAGCTTTCGCCTGAAACAGGTGAAAATGCAGAAAAATGCCCGATTTTCATAAGCAACTTATGACATTTGCAGTTTGTGCTGGACAGGCGGTTTCGACTGTACAATCTCTTCTTTAGTTACCGTTCAAACCGGACCTGAGGTCCGCAATTCCGGACCTGAGGTCCGCAATTTTTGCAACGGGTTTTACCAATATTGTTTTAGGCGACCACCGCGTCGCAACCCTGACGGCTACCGTCAGCAAGGAGTAGAGTTATGACTAAAAATGAAGCGCTACTGGCCGACAAATCGCGCCTGCGCGGTGTTGATCTAAAGATCGTGTATCGCACACCTGCGAGCCTTAAACCCTATGCCCGCAATGCACGCACCCATAGTAAGAAACAAATCTCTCAGATCGCTGCCTCGATCCTCCAATTCGGGTTTACCAACCCGGTCCTGCTTAGCGACACTGATGAGATCATCGCCGGGCATGGCCGTGTCCTCGCAGCAATTGAGTTAGGCCTGAAAGAAGTCCCCACCCTTCGTCTTGAACATCTCAGTGATGCAGAGCGACGCGCCTACATTCTGGCGGACAACAAACTTGCCGAACAAGCTGGCTGGGATGAGGACATTCTCAAACTGGAACTTGGCTCACTGGTCGAACTTGATCTCGATTTCGAAATTGAGGTTACAGGGTTTGAAACGGCTGAGCTTGATATCCTGCTACATGAAGATGTGGACGAGTTAGCAGAAAAAGCGCCACCAGAACCCGAACCTGGCCCTGCCATTACCCAAGTCGGTGATATCTGGTGTTTGGGCCCACACAGGCTGATCTGCGGTGACACAACCGATCCTTTAGTGATCGATGCGTTGATGGGATCCGAGCGCGCTGACTGTGTGTTCACCGACCCACCTTACAATGTGAAGATAGATGGCAATGTTTGCGGAAGCGGCGCGGTCAAGCATCGCGAGTTTGCCATGGGATCCGGTGAAATGGATGAAGCCGAGTTCGCGGCTTTTCTAACCAGCAGTCTTGGTGAACTGGCGCGGGTTAGCCGTGACGGCGCGATCCACTTCGTCTGCATGGATTGGCGACACATGAGCGAACTTAGCTCAGCCGGTCTTGCTGTCTATAATGAGCTCAAGAACATGGTTGTCTGGACCAAGACCAATGCTGGTATGGGCACGTTCTATCGCTCCCAACATGAACTGGTGTTCGTGTTTAAGGTTGGCACTGCTCCCCATACCAATACATTCGGTCTCGGCGAGACAGGGCGCTATCGCTCTAATGTCTGGACCTATCCGGGCGTAAACTCTTTCGGGTCTGGCAAAAGCGATCTCGCACTACATCCAACAGTAAAGCCAGTCGCTTTGGTGGCCGATGCGATTAAAGACGTCACCAAGCGCGGTCAGATCATCTTGGATGGATTTGGTGGGTCTGGAACGACGCTCATCGCAGCGGAGCGTACGCGGCGGATCGCACGGCTGGTTGAGTTTGATCCGCTCTACTGCGACGTCATTTGTCGAAGGTTTGAAACCGATACTGGTCAATTGGCAACTTTGGCTGACACCGGCGAAGCCTTTGATCTTGTCGCTGAGGCAAGACTTGAACATCTCCACCAGGATGATGAAATCGGAGGTGCGTCATGAGTGACCTCAAGCCCTTTACATCCGGCTTTATGAAGCCACCCAAGGAACACCAGTTTAAGCTCGGTCAGTCTGGCAATCCGCGAGGTCGTCCAAAAAAGAAAGAGACCCTTGCGACCATCACTAAAAGAGTTCTCAAAACCAAGGTCAAAATTAAAGACCAAGATCGTAAAATCACGATCGAAGATGCGCTAGCACTGCGGCTTCGCGAACTGTTAGCCAAAGGCCATCGTCAAGCCATTGAAATCTACGAACGATATGAACCATTCTCCACCGCGAGCATGATTAAAAACCGCCCTCCCGAAGACCCGAAAGTCCCTGCTGCATTGATCGCGATGGGAGTCACTATCGTAGATGGTAAGTTCGTAGAAATTGCAGATATTGATGATGAGGTGAACGAAGATGGGTAAAATAGGTCACAAGAATCCGCCGGTTGAAAGCCGTTGGGAAAAAGGCCAAAGCGGTAATCCATCCGGGCGTCCGAAGAAAGAAATATCGTTCAAGCAGGGAATCGCAGACACCCTTGGCAATCAAATGAGTGTGAGGGACGCGAATGGCCGAACGAAATTCAAGGAGCCTCTCGAAGTCGCTTTGATTAACTTGTGCAAAAGAGCTCTGACCGGCTCTGAATCAACGTTTTTTAGGTATTTCAAAGTCATCGAAACACTTCAATCTCAAGCCGACGAACAAGAACGAGTCGCGAATGAACGAGACCCGGTTGTCGAAAAAGAATTGAAGGAGCTTGGGTTCAAAATTCAAGACGGCCGTATCGTTCGAGACGAAGAATCACCCGTGCGGCAAAGATCAAACGATCAGGAGCCTCTGTGACACCAATCAGGCTTCTCCCCCAGAGCCCGGCGGCCTTTATGTGGCCAGACACCAAGGTGACCTGCCTCGGTCGCGACCGTCCCAACATCCTGTCCATCTGCAGACAGGTCGATAACTTCGCGATCGTATCTGTCTAACCCGTAGCGTGCGGTGATCTCGAGATCCGCATCGCGGGTAAGCTCGACAATGAACGCTTTGGCTTCATACCCCAACTCGCGTTCACTCTCGCACTTAGCACCCCCACGAGCGCCGACACCGCCCGTCTCCGGGGCATCAACATTTGATAGGCGAAACTTCATGCCATCAATCCGGCCGCTATCACCATCCGACCAGTAGATGTCTGTCGCCAGATCAGAGACGAGTTCAACTTGTGGCGCGGCACATGCGACAACGAGCATGGCAGTAATGGAGAGGAGCAGCTTCATGCGGTATCAATAGTTGGATTCGAGACAATTACGATTCCAACACCGCCATCAGCCATACAAACCCTGGCACACCGAAGACAATCAGAGCGACGACGACCCATACCCACCATGGAGGTGGGCGTCCGCCATAATCGGGGGATTTTTCGTAACCGCTGACCATGTGTTGCTCCGCTTCGATATGCTCAGCCTAAGCGATTTTACCAACCGTGGCGACATTGAGCTTGAGGTCGTATCCAATACAAACAACAAGAGCTCATAGACCAAGGAGATTTATATCCCGTCATG
>Ga0209345_10005716_pt1 | contig 11449 bp, 12 predicted proteins | sample Cruoilmetagenom7_FD_187294 | JGI IMG/M metagenome (GOLD analysis project Ga0209345, IMG submission 187294) | Oil polluted marine microbial communities from Coal Oil Point, Santa Barbara, California, USA - Sample 7 (SPAdes) (version 2) | ecosystem: Environmental > Aquatic > Marine > Oil seeps ...
CGCTTGCCTTGCCAGTTGCGGCTGAGGCGCGCACCGATGCCGAGCTCCTTACCTTCTGGATATGGCGCGCCCTTGCGTGCAAGCGCCTTCCTGGTCTCTGTATCAAGCCCGCCATAGGCATCGGCCTGCACCCGCCATGCGAGCTGCAAACGCATGATGGGTAACGAGCGTAACTGTGGAGGGGCACCATAACGCTTCTGCCACTCGGCTCGAACCTGATCCAGGTCCATTGCGCCAATGGCTTGGGCTACCAGCTCAAGATCTGCGTTCATGCTGACTTCTGCGCGCGGTAGCGACGTACGCCGTCCATCTTCTCGCTGGTAATGGTAAGCCCGCGCTTTTTGAGCGTTCCTGCCATCGCCCCGCGCACTGAATGCTGCTGCCAGCCTGTGACTTCCATCATCTCGGCGATACTTGCGCCGCTCTTGCGCATAAGCAGCGCTTCAAGCTGGTCGAGCTTGCCCGGCCTCGTCATTGTTGGCGTGGCCTTTGCAGTTCCTGTCTTGGCTACTGTCGTCGTGGTTGGGTTGGTCATTCTCTTTCTCCGGTTTTGCAGCAGCCGCAGATGGCTGCTGTCACCGAGACGAGCCCGATTGCCGGGCGCGTCAGACAGCAATGCTCGAGTTGCGCGCGAAGTCCAGCTCAAACCGATATCCCCGTAATCCACAGGCAAGAGAGTGGTTTAGGTCGAAGTGCAGCCTTTTTGTTCTTATCATGTTCTTGTATGGTGCGAGCATGAACAAACCAAAACATCCGGCAGCCACCTCTGCCAATCGCCAGCTCGCGGTTACCTACTGTAACCCCAAGAGCCTGACCCCCGATCCGCGCAATGCAAGGACGCACTCGAAGGCACAGATCGAACAGATTGCGGGTTCAATCCGCTCGTTCGGGTTTACCAATCCCATCCTGGCTGATCCAAACGGCGGCCTGATTGCTGGGCATGGCCGATTGCGTGCTGCCAAACAGTTGGGCCTGGAGCAGGTCCCGGTGATCGAACTTGGTGGACTGAGCGAGGCTGAGAAGAAAGCGCTTAGACTTGCGGATAACAAGATCGCGCTCAATGCCGGATGGGATACAGAGGTCCTCAAGCTCGAACTGGCCGATCTCTCGCTGCCGGAGATCGATATCGACTTAGGGCTGACCGGTTTTAGCCCTGGCGAGATCGATGTTGTATTTGCTGAAAGCGATGATCCTGATGATGAGGTCATCCCTCCTGTACCAGAAGCTCCGCGCGCACAAACCGGCGACATCTGGCAGCTTGGTGAGCACAGGGTTGCATGCGGTGATGGGCGCGATGCGGAGTTCCTGCAGCGTGTTGTGGGAGAGGGTGCAGCAATCGACTGCGCGTTCCTTGATCCGCCATATAATGTAAAGATCAACGGTCATGTGAACGCGCCCGGTCGTCACCGCGAGTTCGCCATGGCGTCGGGCGAGCTGACCGAGGCCGAGTTCCGGACCTTCCTCAGTGATACGCTTGGCGCCTGCGCCAAGGTCTCGCGGACAAGCGCGGTCCACTTTGTGTGCATGGACTGGCGTCATATAGATGACGTCACCGCGTCGGTGCAGGATGTCTACACCAAGCTCCTCAACATCTGTGTGTGGAACAAGAGCAATGCAGGCATGGGATCGCTTTATCGTTCCAAGCACGAGATGGTGTTCGTTTACCGAGTGGGAGATGAACAACATACCAACAATGTCGAGCTAGGCAGACACGGCCGCAATCGCACCAATGTGTGGGATTATGCTTCGGTCAACTCAATGCGCGGCTCGCGCCGCGAAGACTTGGCGCTCCATCCAACGGTCAAGCCGGTGGCAATGGTAGCAGATGCAATCTGTGATGTGACGAAACAAGGCGAGCTGGTGCTCGATATCTTCCTTGGCTCGGGCACCAGCTTGATCGCGGCGGAACGTGTTGGGCGTGTCTTCCGCGGTCTCGATATTGATCCTGCCTATGTGGACCTTGCCATGCAGCGCTGGAGCGATCTGACCGGGAAGGAGCCAGAGCTAATGCACCGAGAGCCAGCATCGCAGGCTACAGCATGAGCAAGGACACGCAGTTTAAGCCTGGACAATCCGGCAACCCAAAAGGCCGCCCTCGTAAGCCGCGGCGCCCCAATGTGTCTGCGTTCCAGATCATCCTCGACAAGACCCTGCAGACATCGCGCAATGGCAAGCCGCGTGAAGCGAGCATTGAAGAAGCCTTGCAGCAACAGACTTTAAAGGATGCGCTTGCCGGCAAACGCATGGCGATCCGCAAGGTCCTCAAGATGATCGAGAAGCGCGAAGTAGCGCTTGCCAAGAAGAACAAGGTGCAGCCGAAAGCTGTAACGATGGTGCGGCATCATTTTGCAGGCAATGCCAATGAAGCGATGCGCATTCTTGATATTGCAGAAACCGATCCGTCGCATCCTGGCAGATGGAAGCTCAACGCTTGGGCTGCCCAGGCAGCTTTAAGCAGGCCCGCCCACAAGAAGCTCTCAAGGCGCGATGTCGAACAGATCAAGTTCTTCACAAATGATACAGACACATTGAGCTGGCCGGTCGGCAGGATCGGATGAGCATCGAGGGCACATCTGGCAGCAATGAATGGGAACATGGACCTGTAGGCTATCGCCAGCCGCCACGTTCGGCCCGGTTCGCGAAGGGCCAGTCCGGCAATCCGCGCGGTCGGCCCAAAAACCGCCATCGCGAAATCCCATACGATGTTGTGCTTGGCCAGATGGTCACCATCCGCGAAGACGGTCTCGAGCGGCGCGTAACCGCTGCTGAAGCGTTCCTGCTTCAGCTCACGCAAAAGGGTCTTGCCGGAGACAGTGCTGCTGCGCGCTCATCGCTCGAAGCCATCGAGAAGGCTCGTGAGAACCGTCAGGAGCAGGTTCAAGGCATCAGCAAGATCATCCTTGCATCGATAGGAAGCGGTGTTGACGCAATCCTTGAAACACTAAGGCTCGCGAAGCTTAAGCATCCCACAGACAAAAACCGCGTGCGTTGGGAGATCAGTCCCTGGATCGTCCAAGCAGCGCTGGAGCGTCTAGGCGATCGTCAGCTTACGCGAGATGAGCAGCGCGAAGTGTTCGCCAACACCCGCACACCGCAAAAGGTCATATGGCCCGAATGGTGGGAAGCAAACGAATGACCGAAATGCGCCCCAACATCGGACATAAACGCTAATTCCACAATCGACTGAAAGCTGCCGTCAAATATACGTATATCGATAGAGGAAACTATTACCGGATACGGAACCGGTATCACCTCGTCTTGCGCAGCGACCCTAGAAGCTATCTGAAGGCCGGCGGCGAGCAAGTCTGGTGAAGCCTGGAGAATTATGGTGGTTCGACAATAAGGCCGAACATGAAGCAGAGAATTGCAGCGATGCGTCGCGCATCCATTTCATTTCCGACCTATTGCCGCATTAGTCTGGGACAAATAGGCTCCGGACTATTTGCGTTTCCGCCAAGCTCCTTAAAATGCAATCTGGAACCGGCCCATGAATGCATCTACTTTTTCGTTGATTCCAATGCTATTGGGCTTGGTTTTAGCATGGACATAATTGGCCATTAAGCGGAAGTTTCGCGTTATATACCAGTTGGCACCAACGGAGTAGTTTGTCTGCTTCCCCCCTGTAACCGGGCCATCTTTTAAGTCCAGAGTGCTGAAACGCGCAGCAACTTCAACCGCGCCAAATTTTCCTTTTGGGCGGATGCCGCCAAATGCTCCGCTGGAGCTGCTATAACGCTGGCGTTCACCAGTCAGTACAAAGGCCGCTTCGACTGAGGCGCCTTTATAGGTTGGGTCTCCAATCACGGGCGCATTGTTCTTGCGCATGATATGCTGTCCCTGGATCAGGAATGGCCCATTCATATATCCTGCCTCGATGTTGTAGTTTACATATGACAGAACGTCAGCTTGTGACCCAGTGCGGATAAGTGTGACACCCGATAATCCGAATTCTGGCTGTGCACTTACCTTCGATGGCTCTAGGTCTTTCAGTTTACGATACTCGATTGCGCCCGCAAGATGGATAGCTTGCTCTTTCTCGTCTATCGGAGCAAAAACTACGCGGCCAACAATGCTCCTTCCTTGATCGGTAGCTCGAATGGGATCTTGGTCAAGCGGGTTGCCAAAATAGCCGCCGGTCAATGACCAATTCTTTCCTCGATAGCTAGCGGCTCCGCCCACGGCAAAATTTGGTGCTAGAGCTGATGGCAAGCCCCGTTCCATCAGCTTCAAATTGTTAGAGCTCTTCATATCTTCGCCATTGAAAGGCACAATCATTTGCCCTGCTTTTAATGATAAATTATCGATCCCGCGATATTCTACCCAAAGGTTTTTCCAACCGGTGCTCACGCCACCAATATCGTGATCGACCTTAATACGAAAATCGTCAGCGATCGTTAGAGTAGCGTCCAAACGAAATCGACGAATATCCGTTCTGCTCGGAATCAGAGTGACATCATCGTTGACACTGACGGTATCCAAATGAAGTCGCCCGCCGACGACCAATTCAAAATTATCGTTTTCAAACGTTAGGCCATCTTCATCGGCAGTTATATCTTGTGAATAGGCCGGTGAAGCGATTAAAGCTGAAAGCACGCTTCCCCATAACATCAATTTTTTCATGTTTTTCTCCTTGCTGAACTGGTGTGAGCCAATCGAAAATTAGCTCGCCTAGTTGGTGTTTCTGAATGCAGGTGCCAAAATTGTGCTTGGCCTTTTCTATAATTTGAAGTTCGATATCCGCGTTCACATGATGGGCATTGGCAGCTTGCTGCATCGCAGCAACCCAGTGTTGCGCGCGTTCAACTCGGTTGCGTCCTTGAATTAAATCAATCTGCTTTCCGGTATTTAGAGAGTCGTCGCGCCGTACGTCTCGCTCGCCAACGAACACCCGCGTTGGGCATTCTAAAAAACTTTGCAAATCAAGCTTTCGGTCGGCCAAAATTTCAGATTGCGCCAATCCAAGAGGGTAAGAAATAGCGGGATCCGGCATCGTAAACCACCCGGCTGCCATCAAGGCCAATCTGTTTACAAGCTCGGGACGCATCATTGCGAAGCGGTGGGCAAATTGGGCTCCGCCAGAAAATCCGAATAAATTGATGGTTCGGGTGTCGATAGCGAACCTCTGTTTAACATCTTGCAAGAGATGCTCCAAAGCATCAGCAGGACATTGTTCTCCCTTGCGAACTTCGAGCCTTTGATAGTGTTTATGCATTTTTCGCGAGAATAGTGGCGCAATCACCGCAACCCCTCTAGCCTCTGCATAGCTGGCCAAACGGAAAGCGTGCTCGGCTACATTACGCGTCCAGCCATGGATTGAAACTACAGGAGCGACGCCAGTTAGCGGCGCTGTTGGTTGAAAAATAAAATACGACAGATGTTCGGGAATTGGGCTGTGGATCGACAGAACCCGCCCTTTCCACCGCGCCGCGTCGATAGATTCCTCTATGGGTGGTAAAGTAGCTGAAACGTCGATCAAGCAATAAGGCTCCTTCATGCTGCGGCATCCGTGAATTCGGCGCTGCCAACGTCAAGATGCCAGCGAATTTTCGAATGTTTCAAGAATGCCGGATTGTGCGTCGTGAAGAGCAGGGTGCCTTCGTATTCACGAATAATATTGTTCAGAATCTTGATGCCGCCTTCGTCAAGATGGCTGTCTGGTTCATCCAAGAGTAGAACGGACGGGTTTCCGAGCAACGCGCGCGCGAGAATGATGCGCATACGTTGGCCCGTACTTAAATTGCTGCCGCCCTCTTCAACCGGAGAGCCAAGCCAATAAGGGGAATCGGAATTTAATCCATCCATGCCGCAGCGTGCAGCAGCTAGCTGAATATCATCTTCATTTGCAGTCTTCGAGCCATAGGCAATATTTGAACCTATCGATCCCCGCAGGAGGGGAAGCGTTGGAGAAGCAATTGAGATGGACCGGCGCAACTGGCCTGTTTTAACGTCGTTCACGTCTTGACCATCTAGCAAGACGGAGCCTTGTTCAGGCTCGATCAACCTCAGAGCAAGAAGCAAAAGAGTGGATTTTCCGGAACCATTTGGACCGGTGATCAGTACACGAGTTCCAGGCAATGCTTCAGCCGAGAAACCCTTTAAAGCTCCCGTTACAGTAACATTGTCAAATTTCAAATGACCCTGGACGCGCTTCAGTGATTTAGGTTCGGCAGCCGGTTCAATGACGGGACCCTTGCGCAAAAGATTTTCGGTCTTTTCCAGAGAAATTATATAGCTCTTGCGATATTCATATACTCGGCCGAAATCGAAAAGATTGGGTGTGATCATTGATAAAACACCCAATGCGGCAATAATCTGGCCAGTCGTTGCCATATTACTATCAACGAGGACACTGCCTACAATCACAGAGACTGTCAGCGCCAAGCCGACCACAACATAAACCATCGCACGGAAAGTGCCTATCGCCCCGGCCCTAGCTATCATTGCGCGCTTCAAGCTTTGGGTTTGGCGCTTCACTTTTCGTCGCTCGTTATTACGCTGCGCAAAGGCTTGCACAATGACCATATGCTCAAGCTTTTCCGTTAGATTGGCTGCTATATTAGCCCGTCTTTTTCGAGATTCGCGCATTGTCAGATCGATCGCACGTCCAAGGAAAAGAGTACCCACAGACCCAATTCCAATGAGACCGAACAACAGCCCGCCAAGTATCGGATTCATAAAAGTTAAGGCAGACATGGCGCCAATCAGAACGACGCCAGATACTGCCAAGCGGGCAATGCCCATTGTTACCCACTGGCGAAGAGCTGTGAGATCGTTGACGAAACGCAGCAAGACGAAGCCCTTGCGTGTTTCGCCCAAAGCCCTTGCAGATAATCGGCTGACATGTTGAAAGACTTTGAGCCGGATATCCGCGACATAGTCTTGTCCCATTGTTTCAGCGTCAATTCTCTCACGTCGCTTTAACCAACCGATCAAAAACGAAGCTGACACCATTATTAAAGCGTTCGGCCATATTGGTGCCGCTTCTGTCTGCGCTGACAACCCATCAATCATCGTTTTCATAACGAACGCAATGCCGACCATGGCTCCCGCTTGTAGGAAGCCGTTAAATATAAGAGCTGCCAGATACCAGCGTCGTTTTGGGGTCAGGAGTTCAGGCAGATTTTGCAAAGTGCAGCTCTTCAAAGGTGTGTGCGCTGCGCATACAAATGCTCAACGCATCGTCGTCCTCGATGAATCGTTGAAGCCCAAACACCTCTACGTCAGACAAAGTCTCAAGTTCTTGAGCTGCTAATGGTGATGCGGTAACGGCGCCCGATAGTGCGCTCGGTTCTAAGCCCAATTTACGCAGCGCCTGAACGCCGGCAATACCAGCCATTGGATCGGATGCAGCGAAGATTATACTGTCTATCCGAGAACGAAAGCTCGGCGATTGGAGCAATCCGTCTGTCTCTTTCTGATAAAGACCATCCGCGAGTTCCACAATAATCAAGTCGCAGTTAGGCAACGCTGCATTCACCAATCGGCTGAAAAGGTTTTCAAGCGATGCAATAGATACGTCTACTGTGGTCGCATATCCGCCATCGGAGAAGTCAAAGACAGGATCGATTCCGCTATCCAGATACTTCCATAGATCGCCGCCTGAACCGGTACCTGTCAGTTTTATTGCGCTGGGACGTAATCCGCCGCGCAATGCCAGCCTTCCAATCTCGGCCACGGTTGTGGTTTTCCCGGAATTCATGCTCGATCCGACGACCGCAAGGATATGGGGTCGTTGACGATCTAGTGCTTCGACAGGATCGACCACGAAACCATTCAAATTTATTGCGTTTCCTTTTCCATCAGCGAGGATGCCTATCGGAGTGATCTGTGTAGGTTGGCGCGTCTTGGAATGACGCGACATCACTGAGGATGCAATCCCGCCGGCCGCCACCATTTGACATGGATCAAGACTGCCAGGTACTTTAGAGTAAAATTGATCCGTTGCGTATCGCGCGCCAAACGCAAGCAAGACTTCGTCGCCCAGATGCAGGGAAGCCCGTCTTCCGCAGGGCAGTTCTAGGCGACGGTGATGTCCCAATCGATCTATTTTTGCCAAGCAGATATCACCTGCCTTTGGGGCGACGTCAATCAATGTGGTGGCACACTCCAAATCAACCCGCCGGGTTACAAACGAACGTTTGGCAGCCGCTATTCGACGGGAAAATTTTTCTTGAGACATAATCGGCGTTTCCTCTCAGTTTATTGTTGGCCAGCTTTTACTGGCGAATGATATTGACGTGAATCTGAATTTTGAATTAAAAATATTTACCATTCGTCGGGAAAACGATCTTCAATCAGCCACGTTAATATATCTGCATAATGTCCGCCGTCAGATAATTTGAGATAGTTTGTGGTTTAAAACAGGTGAGTGTTTGGGCGGTTCTGTCAGATTAAATGCACCTGATTGACGGACGAAGCGGTGAGGGTAAGGCGATGCAATGCCTAGACCTAAGAAACCAGCCAGTCCGTTCCGCTATTTCAACTCATCGCCTGAGGTTATTCGGCTCGTTGTGATGATGTATGTGCGGTTTCCTCTGAGCCTGAGGAACGTCGAGGATATGCTGGCGGAGCGCGGTATCGACATCTGCCACGATACCGTTCGCATGTGGTGGAACCGCTTTGGCCCGATGTTTGCATCAGACATCAAGCGTCAGCGGATCAGCAGAATGCGTGGCTTATGCAACTGGCGCTGGCACGTCGATGAGGTGTTTGTGAAGATCAATGGTGAGACCCACTACTTATGACGGGCGCTCGATCACGAGGACGAAGTCCTGGAGAGTTATGTCACGAAGAAACGGGATAAATCAGCGGCTTTGCGGTTCTTAAAGAATGCGTTGAAGCGATACCGCAAAGCCGAAGATATCGTCACAGATGGTTTGAAGTCATACTTGGCAGCAATGCGTGAGCTGGGCAGCAATGCGTGAGCTGGGCATTCTCGAACGCCGAGAAATGGGACGGTGGCTGAACAATCGGGCGGAGAATTCTCATCTTCCCATCCGACGACGAGAACGAGTAATGCTGCGATTTCGACAAATGAAGTCGCTACAAAAGTTCGCTTCAGTCCACGCCAACGTCCACAACCACTTTAACTTGCAGCGTCACCTGATCGACAGACAAACTTACAAGACCGCCCGCTCAGCCGCACTGGCTGAGTGTCAAAATCTCATGGCTTGAAAAGCAGCGCGAGTAGGGCTGGCTCTGCCAAGTGGAGACGAGTTAGCGTTAGACTGACAGCACCGCCATTTTTCTTTGATTTAGGCGAAAGTTTTCATGCTCGCTGCGCGGCTTTCAATACCGCTAAGCTTGAGCACTGGGGAAGTGGTCCGGTACTGTTTGGTACTTTTGATCCTTCGCGTCAGAATTAACGCGGGGTAATCCAAATCTGCCCGGTCATTCTCAGTCCGAGGTCACCGTTCGGCGATATAGATGCCAAGTTGCATGGCCGAGTACCGGCAAGGCGACAAACAACCCAAGAAACAATGGCAACAGCGCCGCAAACAGGATTACCGCAACCACCACGGCCCAGACCAGCAGCACGAGTTTGTTCGATCGGATTGCCGCCAGGCTGACAATAATCGCGGTTATGAAATCAACCTCGTGGTCGACCAACAAGGGCAGGCTCATGACCGTGACCGAGTAGAACCCCAAAGCCATAATCCCACCGATCACGCTGCCCACAGCCAGCATCGCAAGGCCGGTGGGGGTCAATAGAAATGCAAGTGATTCGCCGTTTGTGCTGCTCTCCGCAGCAAATACGGCAAACACGCCATGCGCCAGCATCAGCCAAAAGGCGAAAGCCACGAATACGATCACGCTCATGGAAACAATCTGCTCGTCTCCATGGCCTCTTAACGCGCCCAGAACAGGCTTCCAACTAACAGACTCATTCGCCTCGCGTCGCCTGCTGACTTCGTACAGGCCCACCGCAGTAAACGGAGCCAGCAATGGAAAGCCAGCGGCAGCGGGGATCAGCCAAGATGCTTCTCCCCACTGCACCAATGCCAGCGAGATAAGGATGCCGCCTGCCACATAAATTGCTGCGAAAAACAGACCGTATGCCGGGTTGGCACAGAAATCTGACCAACCGGCGGCAAGCGCCATTTTCAAATCGGCAAAACTCAGGCTGGCCGAGACAGAATATGGTGCGACAGATCCCTTTTCAGGCATGGCGGCTTCCTCCCCTTAGAAGCGATAGCTTACTCCGGCACTGAGAACCCATGGGTCCAGCTTATGCTCGGTTTCGATGGCCAGTGTCTCCCCAGCATACCAACGCGCGGTGGTATCGATAAAATACCGCTTGGCATCAAGATTGATACCAAATCCCTTATCGCCGACAGGGATATCGATGCCCGCTTGAAGCGCGATACCAAATTCGTCCGACAAATCGGTGTCGGTGACGCCAAGCGGGATTGTTGCCGCCCCTGGCTTGTCCTCGATCCAAAGGAAATAGGCGGGTCCAGCGCCGATATAAGGTTTGGCAATCCCAAGATCGAAATGCAGTTTAGCGGTGATCGTGGCGGGGATGAGCCTAGCGTTGGAGACCAGTTCTGCACCAGGCAATCCACTGGTTGCATCCACATCATGTTGAGTGACGCAGCAAATCGTTTCCACCGAGAAATTTTCGCTGACAAAGTATTCGACTGCGATTGTCGGGACGTAATTGTCATTCGCCTGAGTTTGTGTGGTGGCCGGAAGCCCGACGATATCAACGTTCAAATCGGTGATTTCTCCATCGGGCAGCACTGCCGTTCCGAGCAATTTTACTTGCAATCGGCCATCTTGGCCGTCGCTTTGCGCGACTGCAGGAACAGCCGAGAAGGCCAGGCCAGCGATCATGCATGCAAGAAGCGTTTTCATAATTGAGTATCCTTGAGCTGCAGCGGTCGCCCTGCGCGACCTATGGCTGTTGCAACTGCGCGACTTTAGTGGCTCAGGTTTGGGCTGCGTTCATTGATCTTAATCAAAGACCATTGCTCTTTTCACGACCAAATATCGCCTTGGAGACAAAAAATGAACAAGGCGCGCCAATGACCGCATTTGATACCTTCACAAGGGCAGCCTTCGGAATGGAACCTGGGGGCAAGACGGGAAACCAGTTGGAGGCCATTGCGGATACTTTATCACTCGCCAAAGGAGAGATCGCGCCAATTGATCGTTCGATCGATCAAATTGTCTGTATTGCGCGCGGTGCGACAAAGCTTGCCGCACAAGCATCAGGCAACAGAGAGCAGATTGTTGCCTTTCATTTTGCGGGCGATATCGTTTCTATCCCATCAGACGGCTCGCATGCCTATGTTTTGACCAGTCTGGTGGAAACAGAACTTCTAGTGTTTCCAGCGCGCGAGTTTTTTGACCAAGCATCAGCAGAAAGCGCGATGGCCCGTTCGTTGTTCGAGCGCCTACCAGCGGCCTTGAATCGCTGCCGGGAAAAGGCCGTAGCTCTGGGAAG
>Ga0209345_10005718_pt1 | contig 11447 bp, 9 predicted proteins | sample Cruoilmetagenom7_FD_187294 | JGI IMG/M metagenome (GOLD analysis project Ga0209345, IMG submission 187294) | Oil polluted marine microbial communities from Coal Oil Point, Santa Barbara, California, USA - Sample 7 (SPAdes) (version 2) | ecosystem: Environmental > Aquatic > Marine > Oil seeps ...
TGCTACAAATATGTTTGGCATTGTTCGTTTGGTGTTACCTAATAGTAATGCTGACGATAATAACTTAACCAGAGGTCAAGTATTTACAAGTATAGATGGAATTACTTTAACTGAAGCAAATTATCGCTCATTATTTCGTCCGGATTCTTATACTATGGAATTAGCAGATTATAATGACAACGGTACTCCTGAGAATCTAGATGATGATATTATTACTTCAAACGGTCAAAATATTACGTTTACCAAAACAGTACTTTCTGAAAACCCAATATTTGAAACAACAGTTATTGATGTTGGAAGTGAAAACCTAGGCTATTTAATGTATAATGGTTTTACACCATCTTATAACAATCAATTAAATAGTGTTTTTAATAATTTTAAATCTAATAATGTGCAACATTTAGTTCTGGATTTAAGATATAACCCTGGAGGTTCAGTACTTACTGCTGCTTATTTAGGAAGTATGATTACTGGTCAATTTACAGGTGAAGTTTTTGCTAAATTAATATATAACAGCGATTTACAAGCTAACAATTATAATTTTCCATTTGAATCTCAAATAGATAATAGCGAAATAATAAACAGTTTAAATCTAGATAAAATATATGTGCTAACCACTGAAGATTCTGCGTCTGCAAGTGAAATGATTATTAATAGTTTAAGTCCATATATCGAGGTTATTCAAATTGGGGACAATACTACAGGAAAATCTCAAGCCTCTATTACAGTTTACGATTCGCCAAATTTAGAACGCGAAGGCGCAAATCCAAATCATACTTATGCTATGCAACCATTGGTGGCAAATACACTTAATAAACTTAATAACTCTGTGCCTTCAAACGGATTAACACCAACAATTAATATTTTAGAAAATCCTGCAAACTATGGTGCTTTAGGAAATATAAATGAGCCTTTATTAGCAGCTGCAATTGCAGATATTCAAGGTACAGGAAGATTTAATTTGTCTATTGGTAATCAAACAAAACCTGTTGCTACAAGTAGCAATTTAATACCTCACAGTAAAGAGATGTATATTGATGAAATTGTTTTTTTCGATTTACTTACAAATTGAATACAACAAAACAACAGCTTGGATAAAACTCTAAATTATTTTTTCTTATTCATTTTATAAATAAGATAGGCAAATCCTATCAAAAAATGTGCAATAATAACTCCTGCAACTATATATATTGTTAAATTTGAATCACCTCTCATGATAATTAATTTTATGCAAAATTACAATTCAAAAATGAAAGGTTTAGTTACTAAAGTTACTTATGAAGCATTACCATAAATTACAATTATTACTATTGTTTTTAACCCTTGTGTTAAGCTGTAAAAATGATACTTCAAAACAAGAAAACGCAATTACAAAAGGACAAGAGTCTGACTTAAAGTATGCTACAGGTTTTTCTATTACCAATTATGATAACTATAAAATATTACAAATTAATAGCCCTTGGCCAAAGTCTAAAAAAAAATATAATTATTTATTACATACAAAAGAACAAGCAATCATTAGTACTTTTAACAAAGAAGATTATGATGGAATGATAACCATTCCTATTAAAAAAATAGTGGTAACCTCAACTACCCACGTTCCTGCTTTAGAACTTTTAGACGTAGAACAAACTTTAGTCGGGTTTCCAGGAACAGATTATATCTCATCTGAAAAAACCAGAGTAAGAATAGATAATAATCAAGTTCGTGAACTTGGGAAGAATGAAGGCATTAATACTGAAGTGCTTTTAGAGTTACAACCAAACCTTGTTATAGGTTATGGTGTAAGTAGTAGCAATAAAACTCTTGAAACGATTAATAAATTAGGAGTTCCAGTTATCTATAATGGTGATTGGGTTGAAACTTCAGCTTTAGCAAAAGCTGAATGGATTAAGTTTTTTGGTGTGTTATTCAATAAAGAACAAGAAGCAAAAACTATTTTTAATAACATAGAAAAAGATTATATAGAAGCTAAAAATTTAACACAATCTGTAACAAAACGACCTACTGTTTTAAGTGGTGCTTCACATAAAGATGTATGGTATTTACCAAGTGGCTCTAGCCCTGAAGCACAATTTTTAAAAGATGCTAATGTCAATTATCTTTGGAGTGACACCAATCAAAAAGGAAGCTTAGCATTAAGCTTTGAAAGTGTTTTTGAAAAAGGATATAATGCTGAGATTTGGTTAAGCCCATCATATTATAGAAGCTTAGAAGATCTTGAAAAAGCGAATGAACATTATGCCAAATTTGCTGCCTTTAAAAACAAACAAGTATATTCATTTGCTAATACCACAGGTAAAAGTGGTGGTGTTCTATATTACGAATTAGGTACTGCAAGACCAGATTTGGTATTAAAGGATATAATTAAAATTTGTCATCCAAATTTACTTCCAAACTATCAGCCTTACTTTTTTAAACCATTAAAATAATTGCATACTCAAAAAACATACAAGGTTTCATTCATCATCCTTAGTAGTGTGTTACTACTGTGTTTTTTTATGAACATTAGTTTAGGTTCTGTATCTATTCCATTTAAGGATATTTTTAATAGTATTATTGGCTCGCCTATCGAAAAGGAATACTGGCAAGACATTATTTTAGACCTTAGGCTCCCTAAAGCCTTTACAGCAATTCTTGTTGGTTCTGGTTTAGGGATTTCTGGACTGTTAATGCAAACACTCTTTAGAAATCCATTGGCTGGACCATTTGTTTTAGGGATTAGCTCTGGCGCAAGTTTAGGAGTTGCCTTAGTGATTATGGGAAGCTCGTTTTTTGGTAGCACAATGGCTATATTATTAGCTTCCAAATGGAGTTTAGTCATCGCTTCAAGTTTGGGAAGTTTTCTAGTATTACTAGCCGTAATACTTGTGTCTTCTAAAGTAAGAGATACAATGGCAATTTTAATAATAGGTTTAATGTTTGCAAGTATTACAGCTGCTATAGTAAGTGTACTATCTTATTTTGCCTCTGCCGAACAATTACAGCAATACATTTTTTGGGGATTTGGAAGCTTAGGAAGTCTTAGTTGGGACGAACTTTTAGTATTATTTAGTATCTGTTTATTAGGTGTTATTTTAAGCATTGCTTCCATTAAAGCATTAAACACCTTATTGCTTGGTGAGAATTATGCCAAAAGCTTAGGTTTGAATATAAAACAAAGTCGTTTATTAATAATAATTGCCACAAGCCTTTTGGCTGGAACCATAACAGCATTTGCAGGACCAATTGCTTTTATTGGTTTGGCTATTCCGCATATAACACGACAAGTATTTAATACCTCTAATCATAAAGTTTTAATTCCTGCTGTTATCCTATTTGGAGCTATTGTATTATTGATTTGTGATAGTATTGCGCAATTACCAACTAGCGATTACACTCTTCCAATTAATGCTATTACATCTATAATTGGTGCTCCAGTAGTTATATGGTTACTAGTTAGAAAACGAAAAATGGTGTTTTAATATGCATAAAGAAAATAAACAAACCATCCTTAAAACTCATAACCTTTCTATTGGCTATCAAACCAAGAAAGATAAAACTGTTATTGCTTCTAACATAAATATTGAACTACATTCAGGTGAATTAATTGGATTGGTAGGTGCTAATGGTATCGGTAAATCTACTCTACTTAGAACACTAACAAACGTACAACCAGCTTTAAATGGCTCAGTACTAATTAACAACAAGCCTTTGGAACAATACAATAACTTAGAACTTGCAAAAGCATTGAGTTTAGTATTAACCGAATCTATAGTATCAAAAAATTTATCTGTTTTCGAGTTAGTCGCTTTGGGTCGACAACCATATACAAATTGGGTTGGTAATCTTACTGAAACAGATATTAGTATCGTCAATAAAGCTTTAACAGAAACGAATTTAAACGATATTAAGCTTAAAAAATGCTACGAGTTAAGTGATGGTCAATTACAAAAAGTAATGATTGCACGTGCATTAGCTCAAGACACGAATTTAATTATTCTAGATGAACCAACAACGCATTTAGATATGTATCATAAAGCTTATATTTTAAGGCTGCTACAAAAATTAGCTAAATACACTAACAAAACTATTTTATTTTCGTCGCATGAAATAGATTTAGCCATTCAATTATGTGATAAACTTATTGTTATGACCGAAAACACTGTGGTCTCAGACACACCACAAAAACTTATAGAAAGAGACACCTTCGAGACATTATTTCCTAAGGATTTTATTACTTTTGATAAAACTACTAACTCCTTCAAAATTATACAATGAAAAAAGCTATTCTTTTAATCACTCTATTATTTATTTGCCAATTATCTATCAGTCAAAACAAAGATGCTTATGTTATCTATAATGCAAAAGGCAAAAAAGTATCTTATAAGAAGATGCTTAAAAAAATTAAAGAAAAAGAAGTCATTCTATTTGGTGAATCTCACAATAATGCTATTGCTCATTGGCTACAATTTGAAGTAACTTCTGATCTTTTTAAAACAAATAAGCTTATTCTAGGTGCCGAAATGTTTGAAGCAGATAATCAAGAGCCTTTAAACGATTATTTAAGTGGCAAGATTAACAATAAAGGTCTAGATACACTTTCACGATTATGGAAAAATTATAAAACAGATTATGCGCCTTTGGTAGATTTTGCTAAAACAAATAGCCTTTCGTTTGTAGCAACTAATATTCCAAGACGATATGCAAACTTGGTCTATAGAAAAGGGTTTAAAGCTTTAGACACACTTTCTGCACAAGAAAAAGAATGGATGGCGCCTTTACCAATGGCTTTTGATAGTGAATTACCAACTTATAAAAGCATACTAAAAATAATGGGAGACCATGGCACTCCAGAATTAGTAGAGTCACAAGCAACCAAAGATGCTACTATGGCATATTTTATTTTTAAAAACATGAAAGCTAACCATACGTTTATACACTATAACGGATCTTATCATTCCGATCATTACGAAGGCATTCTATGGTACTTAAAAAGAGCCAAAAACACACTAAATTATGCTACAATAACAACGGTTTCTCAGGATAATATCTATAAACTCGAAGAAGAACATAAAGGAAAAGCCGATTTTATTATTTGTGTAGATAGCAATATGACTAATACTTATTAAAAAATGAACGAAAGCTTTCTCTTAATAATTTCTATCCTCCTCTCTTTAGCTATTGGAGCTTACGTTGGTATGCTAATAGCAAAACTAAAAAGTAAAAGTGAGCAAAGTACTTTAGAAGAACGTCAAAATCAAATGAGTTCTATTATAGACGAGCTTAAACAAAACTTAAGTAAAATTGAAGGAGAACGAGAAGAAATAAGAAGAGAAAAAGAGTTTTTAAATTCAGAATTAGCTAGAAAAAACACCGAATACGAAAACCTTCAACAACAAAACTTAAAGCGAGATGAAGAGCTAGAAGAACGTCAAGAGCAACTTAGAAAAGACTTTGAGCTACTAGCAACAAAAATTCTAGATGAAAAATCAGAAAAATTTACGCTTCAGAATAAAGAAAATATCAAACAGATTCTAAATCCTCTTCAAGAAAAAATTCAAGTGTTTGAAAAAAAGGTTGAAGACACTCAAAAAGAAAGTATTTCTATGCATTCTGCTTTAAAAGAGCAGCTTTTAGGTTTAAAAGATTTAAATGTTCAAATGACCAAAGAAGCCACAAACCTAACCAGAGCTTTAAAAGGCGATAGTAAAATGCAAGGAAATTGGGGAGAATTAGTATTAGAACGTGTGTTGGAAAAATCGGGTTTAGAAAAGGATAGAGAATATTTTGTACAGCAAAGTTTTACGACTGCTGATGGCTCTCGTGTATTGCCAGATGTTGTATTACATCTGCCTGATAACAAAAAAATGATTATTGATAGCAAAGTCTCTTTAACCGATTATGAGCGTTATGTCAATGCCGATGAAGATGAAAGACCACAATTTTTAAAAGCACACGTTAATTCTATTAGAAAGCATGTAGACCAATTATCTGACAAAAAATATGAAGATTTGTATGATATCGAATCTCCAGACTTTGTACTCATGTTCATTCCAATTGAGCCAGCTTTTGCCATCGCAATAAATGATGACAATTCAATTTATAATAAAGCATTTGAGAAGAATATTGTTATTGTAACTCCCTCTACTCTTTTAGCAACACTTCGTACCATTGACACCATGTGGAATAATGAAAAACAGCAACGCAATGCCATTGAAATTGCACGACAAGCTGGAGCATTATACGATAAATTTGAAGGTTTAGTTAGTGATCTAACTGGTGTTGGCAAAAAGATTGATGATGCAAAAAAAGATTACTCATCTGCAATGAACAAGTTAGTTGAAGGACGAGGTAATCTTATTACAAGTGTTGAAAAGCTCAAAAAACTTGGTGCTAAAGCTAAAAAGTCACTTCCAGAAGCTATTATTAAACGTGCTAAATCAGAAGATGTAGAATAAAAAAGCCACCGAAAAAAGGTGGCTTTTTTTATGATTTTTATTTTACTATTGCTTTACAAAACGTTTAGTTTGTGTACCAGCATCAGTCGTTAGCCTAACTAAATACACACCATTATTCCATTGTGATACGTTTACTGATTTAGTAATTGCATTTATTCTATCTGCATATATCTTTTTACCTAATACATCAAAAACTTCAACAGCAGCATTATTATTTAATTTTGATAGCCTTAAATTCAACCTATCTCTTCCTGGGTTAGGAGAGATTGTAAAGGCATTAACTAATTTATTATCTCGAGTATTTAAGAAAGTAGCTGCTTCAATATTATCAATTTCTAATGTTGCGACAATGGCGTCTCCTTTAAAGTCTGGCGCTGAGCTACTTAAAATTCTCATTTCCGAAACACTTGCTAATGTTCCAGAAACACTAGAACCACCAGGAACAGTTTCCATATCAGTTGCTTCAATAGGAATTATTATAGATGTCCATCCAGAGCCTGCAGTTACAGTAACTGCATTTGTTGTGCTAATTCGTCCTCCTGCTCCAGTAAGTGCAACTCTTAAATTTAAATCGGCTACAGTTACCCTAACATCCATCTTAATTCTAACAATGCTAGCTGTAGTAAAATCACCAGTCCATCTAGCATCTTGATTCATAATTATCATTCTAGAACCAGCTCCACTACCTCCTAATGATGAGTATTTTAAAAAATTATCTCCTGCACCACTTGGACCACCAGTTATTTCATTTGTTGGAGGGTTTGGCGGACTAGCGAAAGGGCCTATTATCCATCCTTGTACTGTACCATCTTCAAAATCATCTACTTGTCCTACAGTTTGCGCACAAACTGAGGCAGATATAAATATTGAAAAGAATAAAAAAAGTAGTTTTTGTTTCATAGTCAATTTGAGATATATTAAAGTACAAAAATAGTAATTTCAATTAATTAACATTAAAAAAATCGGTAAAAGGAAGTATTTACTTACTTAAATACATTTTACGTCTTGAGTATAAATCATAAAACTCATCATCCTTTAAACTATCTATAAATAAAATACTTTCACCTGTACTCTTCATTTCTGGTCCCAATTGCTTGTTAACATTAGGGAATTTGTTAAAAGAAAATACTGGTTGCTTAATCGCATAACCATCCAAATGTGGATTAAAATCAAAATCTGTTACCTTATTTTCTCCTAACATAACCTTAGTAGCGTAATTTACATAAGGTTCTCCATAAGCTTTAGCTATAAAAGGAACCGTTCTAGAGGCTCTCGGGTTGGCTTCAATTATATATACCATGTCATCTTTTATGGCAAATTGAATATTGATTAAACCCACTGTATTCAATGCTAATGCAATTTTTTTAGTATGATCTTTAATTTGTTGCATTACTAAATCTCCAAGATTAAAAGGAGGCAATGTTGCATTACTATCACCAGAATGAATACCACATGGTTCAATATGCTCCATAATACCAATAATGTGAACGTTTTCACCATCACAAATAGCATCAGCTTCAGCTTCAATAGCTCCATCTAAATAGTGGTCTAAAAGCAATTGATTACCAGGCATTCTCCTCAATAAATCAACAACGTGCTCTTCTAATTCTTCTTTATTAATAACAATCTTCATCCCTTGTCCTCCCAATACATAAGAAGGGCGAACTAAAATTGGAAAATCTAGAACATCAGCAATTGCTGAAGCTTCATCAGCTGTCGTTGCAATATCAAATTCTGGATAAGGAATATTTAATTCTTTTAGAAGCGAAGAAAAATGACCTCTATCTTCGGCTAAATCCAATGCTTGATAACTAGTGCCAAGTATTTTAATACCATAACGATCTAATTTTTCAGCAAGTTTTAGAGCTGTTTGACCTCCTAATTGAACAATGACGCCTTCTGGCTTTTCATGACGAATAATGTCGTATATATGCTCCCAAAATACTGGTTCAAAATATAGCTTATCAGCAGTATCAAAATCAGTTGAAACGGTTTCAGGATTGCAATTAATCATGATAGTTTCATAACCACATTCCGCAGCTGCTAATACACCATGAACACAGCAATAATCAAATTCGATTCCTTGACCTATTCTATTTGGCCCAGAACCTAGCACCACAACTTTTTTCTTGTCAGTAACAATACTTTCATTATCTGAATATCTTTTACCGTCAGCAGTTTCAACTTCGCCTTCAAAAGTTGAATAATAATATGGTGTTTTTGCTTCAAACTCAGCAGCACAAGTATCAACTAATTTATACACGCGATTAATATTCATTTCATCACGCTTGTTATATACTTGACTTTCCAAACAACCTAGCATGTGTGCAATCTGTCTGTCTCCATAGCCTTTTTGCTTAGCCTCCAACAATAACTCACGCTCTATTGTTTCTATAGTGTATTTTGAAATTTCTTTTTCAAGAAAATATAATTCTTCATATTGCTTTAAGAACCACATATCAATTTTAGTGATTTCGTGAATTCTACTCAATGGGATTCCCATTTGAATAGCATCATAAATCACAAATACACGGTCCCAACTTGCATACTTCAGTTTACTTAAAATTTGCTCATAATCTTTATAACCCTTACCATCTGCGCCTAGTCCATTTCTCTTAATTTCCAAAGATTGTGTTGCTTTATGAAGTGCTTCTTGAAACGAACGTCCAATTCCCATCACTTCTCCAACTGATTTCATTTGAAGTCCTAAAGTTCTATCACTACCTTCAAATTTATCAAAATTCCAACGTGGTATCTTTACAATAACATAGTCTAAAGTTGGTTCAAATAAAGCAGATGTAGATTTTGTAATTTGATTTTGAAGCTCATCCAAATGATATCCAATAGCTAGTTTTGCTGCAATTTTTGCAATAGGGTATCCTGTAGCTTTACTTGCTAATGCTGATGAACGTGATACACGAGGATTAATTTCTATAGCAATAATGTCTTCTTTTTCGTCTGGACTTACCGCAAATTGGACGTTACATCCTCCAGCAAAATCACCAATACTTCGCATCATGTGAATTGCCATATCACGCATTTTTTGGTACGTCCTATCGCTTAATGTCATAGCTGGTGCTACAGTAATAGAATCTCCAGTATGGATACCCATAGGATCCATATTTTCGATTGAACAAATGATAACTACATTATCGTTAGCGTCTCTCAATAGCTCAAGCTCATATTCTTTCCAACCAATTAAGGCTTTATCTATCATCACTTCATGGATAGGTGAAATTTCAAGTCCACGAGTTAATAACTCATCAAAATCTTCTTCTTTATAAACTATAGAAGCTCCTGCGCCTCCTAAGGTAAATGATGCTCTAATTACTAAAGGAAAGCCATATTCTTGTGCAATTTCTTTTCCTTCTAAAAACGACGTTGCTGTCGCTTGCGGCGCCATAGGAACACCTATTTTAAGCATCAATTCTCTAAATTGTTCTCTATCTTCTGTAATGTTTATTGCATCAATATCAACACCAATAATTTCTACTCCAAAGTCTTTCCAAATTCCTTTTTCGTCAGCTTCAATACAAAGGTTTAATGCTGTTTGCCCTCCCATTGTTGGCAACACAGCGTCAATTTGCGGATGCTCTTTAAGAATTTTTACAAGAGACTTTGCATTTAATGGCAACAAATATATATGATCAGCCATTGTAGGATCTGTCATAATTGTTGCTGGATTGGAGTTTATTAAAACAGTTTCAATTCCATCCTCACGAAGAGAACGAAGTGCTTGAGATCCTGAATAATCAAATTCGCAAGCTTGACCAATAATAATTGGCCCTGAACCTATAATTAAAATGGATTTTAAATCTTTTCTTTTCGGCATTAGTATTTATTATTGTTCATTATAAAAATTTTTCAAAAATAGGTAACGACAGGGTATAAAAAAAGGCGTTACGACCAGTAACACCTTTAATATATTAACAATTGTTAATCATTATTTTTTATGCTTTAATTCAGAAGACACAGATAATTTCTTTCTTCCCTTTGCTCTTCTACGTGCAAGGACTTTTCTACCACTAGCAGAAGCCATTCTTTCTCTAAAACCATGTTTGTTTTTTCTCTTTCTCTTTGAAGGCTGAAACGTTCTTTTTGGCATTGTCTTATATTTTTATAAAATAATATTCTTTTTATAAGTTGAGAGCTGTCTCAAAACTGGGTGCAAATATACAAACCCTTTTTTATTTGACAAGCCAAAAATTAAAAATATTTTTAATTGTTTTTACTACCTTTGCAATCTTAAATTTAAACACCAAAAATGTACAATAAAATTATTAAGTTAATTCTAGCCCTTTTAATCTTTGCCTATGCTATATACCAATTCGCAGAAGGCTTTATTGGCAACGGAATTATGTTTGTATTACTATCGTCAATATTTGTGTTTCTATATTTTAAAAACGAATTTATACTACTAGCTTTTTTAAAATTAAGAAAACAGGATTTTGATGGTGCTAAAAAATGGCTGGACAAAATTAAGTTCCCAAAATCTGCATTAACAAGGAAGCAACAAGGTTATTATAACTATTTAAATGGAATTATGATCTCTCAAACTAATATGAACGAGGCCGAAAAATATTTTAAAAATGCTATAACCTTAGGTTTATCTATGGATCATGATATGGCAATGGCCAAATTGAACTTAGCAGGTATTGCTTTTAGTAAACGTCGTAAACAAGAGGCTCAAAAGCTTTTAAGTGAAGCACAAAAGCTTGATAAACGTGACATGTTAGCTGATCAAATAAAAATGATGAAAGAGCAAATGAAGCGTGCTTCAATACCAAAACAACATTATGGAAGTCCAACATCAGCTAGACAAAATCGTAAAAGCAGAAGATAAGAATATAAAAAAAAGCACTGAAACCAATGCTTTCTTTGTTTAATCATGTTTTATTTCTTTAAGGCATTGAATAATGTCCTTCTTCTGGAATTTCTATAAAATACGCCTTACGCGATTTATTATTAAGATGTGGTTCACGCAACCATGGATTGTGCAGTTTTAAT
>Ga0209345_10005719_pt1 | contig 11447 bp, 9 predicted proteins | sample Cruoilmetagenom7_FD_187294 | JGI IMG/M metagenome (GOLD analysis project Ga0209345, IMG submission 187294) | Oil polluted marine microbial communities from Coal Oil Point, Santa Barbara, California, USA - Sample 7 (SPAdes) (version 2) | ecosystem: Environmental > Aquatic > Marine > Oil seeps ...
CATCTTCTAGGACACTGACCACAATACCAATAACCATATTAAGAAATGCAAATGCAGTGAAAAAGATAAATGTTAAGAAAAAAGCCCAACTAAAACGGTAAACTTTCATAGTTTCGTACATCACATCGGTCCAATCCTCAAAGGTCATTACTCGAAACAATGTCAACATACTAATAGTTATGTCACCCCAAAGCACTGGGTTAATTTGACTAAAAAATGTACTGCCAATTGCCGCATAGATATAAAAAATGATAAACATCAACAGCATGACATAACCTAATTGTGGCATGGCTTTTATCAAGGAATTAACTAATACCCGCAGTTCGGGGATGATTGATACCATTCTTAATACACGAAATATCCTTATAAGCCTTCCTAACAAGGCCATTTCACTGTTATCAATAGGAACAAGACTAATGACTACGATCAATGTATCAAATACATTCCAACCTTTTTTGAAAAAATGGGATTTATTAGGTTCAGCAATAAATCGTATAGTGATTTCCACCAAAAATATTAGAGTAATTGTCCAATCTAAGACAACTATAATACTCAGTAAATCATCTGAAATATTATACGTTTTAACACCTACAACTAATGCTGAAAAGATAATAATTGATACAACAAAAAATTCAAATATCCTGTTAGAATTTAGTCTAATTGTAAAATCTTGAAGTGCTTTAAGGGTGCTTGCCATTGTAATTACCACATATAAAAAAGGCGCTACCCATGTGGATAACGCCTTTAGATTACTTAAATAATACTTAAATTATTTTTGTTTTGCTTCTTTTCTCGCTTTCGCTTCAGCAATTACTTCTTCAGAAACATTACGAGGACACGGGTTATAGTGTGCAAATTCCATTGAGAATTGGCCACGACCAGATGTCATTGTACGTAATGAACCGATATAACCAAACATCTCTGATAATGGTACATCTGCTTTAATACGCACTGCTGTTGCTGCAGGTTCTTGAGATTTAATCATACCGCGTCTTCTATTCAAATCACCGATAACATCACCAACGTGATCATCAGGAGTAAATACGTCAACAGACATAATTGGCTCCATTAATTGAGGACCTGCTTTTGGTAATGATTGACGATAAGCACCTTTAGCAGCTGACTCAAAAGCCATAGACGATGAATCGACCGCATGGTAAGCACCATCAGTAATGGTGAATTTTACGTCTAAGCATGGATAACCAGCTAGAACACCTTCAACCATCAATGATTGGAAACCTTTCTCAATTGCAGGGAAATATTCCTTAGGTACATTACCGCCAGTAACAGTTGATTCAAATACATAACCAGAACCTGGTTCGCCTGGCTCAATAACATAATCCAATTTACCAAACTGTCCAGCACCACCGGATTGTTTCTTATGCGTATATGTATCTTCGATAATTTTAGTAATTGTTTCGCGGTATGCCACTTGTGGAGCTCCCACTTCAACATCAACACCGTAAGTACGTTTCAATATATCAATCTTAATATCAAGATGTAACTCACCCATTCCTTTAAGAATTGTTTCACCAGAATCTTCATCAGTTTCAACTTGGAAAGATGGATCTTCTTTAATCATCTTACCAATAGCTGTTGATAGCTTTTCAGAAGCTGCTTTATCTCTAGGACTAACTGCCATTGAGATTACAGGATCAGGGAAAACCATTGGCTCTAGAGTCGCAGGATTCTTAGGATCACATAATGTGTGGCCTGTTTGAACATTTTTCATACCTAAAACAGCAACAATATCACCAGCTTGAGCTGATTCTAATTCAATACGATCATCTGCATGCATCTCAACGATACGGCCGATTCGCTCTGTTTTACCAGTAAATGTATTAAGTACTTGCATACCCTTATCCATTTTTCCTGAGTAAACACGGATAAACGTTAATGCACCAAATCTATCTTCCATAATTTTAAAAGCTAAAGCTCTTAAAGGGCGGTCAACAGAAACAACAGCGAGTTCACCTGTTTCATTACCATCTAAGTCGACTTCTGGCTGAGGCTTAACTTCTGTTGGGCTAGGTAAATAATCAACAACAGCATCCAAAACCAATTGAACACCTTTGTCTTTAAAGGCTGAACCACAATAAGTAGGGAAAAAATCCATAGTGTTTGTCCCTTTACGGATACATTCTTTGATTTTTTCCATTGTTGGCTCTTCGCCTTCTAAATAAGCTTCCAATGCTACATCGTCCTGCTCTAAAGCCATTTCGATTAATTTTTCACGGTATTCTTCAACTTTGTCAACCATGTCAGCTGGAACATCTTTGATTTCATAATCAAGATTACCTGACTCTTCCCAATACCACGCTTTGCGTGTTAATAAATCAACAACGCCAACAAAATTTTCTTCGATACCAATTGGCAATACCATTACTAAAGGGTTAGCACCCAGTACATTTTCAACTTGGTCAACAACTCTATAAAAATCAGCACCAATTCTGTCTAACTTATTAACAAAGATAACACGAGCAACTTCTGAGTCATTTGCATAACGCCAGTTAGTTTCTGACTGAGGCTCAACACCACCAGATCCACAAAATACACCAACACCACCATCTAATACTTTTAACGAACGGTAAACTTCTACTGTAAAGTCTACGTGACCCGGAGTATCAATAATATTTAAACGGTGGTCATTCCAAGTACAACTTGTAGCAGCTGACTGAATAGTAATACCACGTTCACGTTCTTGATCCATGAAGTCTGTAGTTGCTTCACCATCATGTACTTCACCTGTTTGATGAATTTTACCTGTTAGTGCCAAGATACGTTCAGTTGTTGTGGTTTTACCCGCATCAACATGGGCGAAAATTCCTATATTTCTATATTTTGATAAATCTGTCATAATCGTTCATTCTTATTTAATTTTATAAAGTGTATAGGCGCAAAAAACGCCCACGCAATAATTCGAGGACGCATCATACTTTAAAACAAGCTAGAGGTTAAGTGTTTATTGGTTTTGGAAGCGAAAAACCGCAAATATAATCAAAAGTTCAATGCATACTTCATGATATGGTAAATTACATTCTGTTCGATAGTACCATGAACGGTTTGCGAGCCAGCTCCTGTAGCATAAATTGCCACATCTTCACCACTGTGCGTTTCCGAATACATAGGAATTGCTGCCGCTTGTTTATAATCAGGCGCCGTTGTATCCACATGCGTTAAATTTGGACGTTTATCACCATTGACATACCCTGGCCCATTAGCATAAGACAATGTTGTATAAGGTTTATCTTGGGTATCTTTTGCTAAATGACCAATCAACTTTCCTGCCTCATCTGGGGTTTTGACTATACCTAAAATTGGATTACCACGCTCTGGATAACCTGCCATATTAAATGTATGAGAATGATCGGATGTAACAATAATGAGAGTTTCTTCCAAATTAACATTCTCTAAAGCTACTTTGACGGCGTTACTTAATTCGATGGTATCAGTTAATGCACGAAAAGCGTTACCAGCATGGTGCGAATGATCAATACGACCTGCTTCAACCATTAAGAAGAATGGTTTTTTGGTGTTTTTTAAAATCTGAATCGATTTTTCTGTCATAGCACTTAATGATGGCTCTCCAGATTTATCATTAGGCCTATCATAGTTATACTGCATGTGTGATGGTTCAAACAAACCCAATAAATGTGTTGTTTTACTTGTATCAATGGCATCAAATTGTTGTTTGTTCCAGACTACTGCAGAATCAGCGTATTTTTTATTCCATTCATCCATTAAATTTCGTTTATCTAAACGCGCACCTTTAATATCTGTATATTCAGGATCTTGCATGGTAGCAGGAATAAAGTGTTTGCGCCCTCCGCCCATAGCAACTTCAAGTCCATCTCCATAAGAAAAATCTATCAGCTGTGAAGCAATATCCTTACAGCCTTTGGCTCTTTCAGCCACTGGAATTTCGCTATCACTTTCCCAACCGCGACTAACCGAATGGGCATAAGTAGCCGCTGGTGTAGCATGTGTTAATCTAGCTGTTGAAATTGAACCTGTACTCATGCCTGCAATTTCTGCCAATTCCAATAAAGTAACACGTTCGTGGCCTTTTCCTGAATCACAATCGCCATTATTTATTTCACCATCAACTGAGATGACACCACCTTTGGTTTTAACACCTGTCATCATTGCTGACATAGTACCTGCTGAATCAGGTGTTTGTAAGTTAGTGTTGTAGGTTTTTGAAAGGGCTGTTTGTGGAAACTTTTCAAAACTTAATTGATTTTCTTCTCCGTACTCACCTCTTTGCTGACCTTCTAAAATACGTGCAGCAGTTATGGTAGTGATATTCATGCCATCACCAATAAATAAAATTACATTTTTGGCTTTCTTTGGAAACACACGTAGATTATCTAATTCTTTGACTTTATCTGCACCTTGTTGATACCACCACTGAGGTGATTCTTTTTTTGTTTCAGTCGATTTTCGAGTTGTTTCTGGCGTGTGTGCACAGGCAGAAATTTGTACAGCAAGCAGTAGTGGAATAAGTTTAGAAAGTTTCATAGTCATTATAATTACTTGTATTTATTTAAATTTAGAGTTGCTTTATTATTGTGTAATAAAGTGAAAGATATTTAATCCTGCCAACACCAGTGTTGTCATCCATGTCAACAATGTTCCGACAAAACGCCCAAATGTAGTACCTGCCGATTTTGACAAGCCGGTTGCATGCAACAATCTTGCCACAACAGCAACAGCACCAATAATGTGCAGCATCATGACTGAACCGCCATTAACTTCATAAATACCCATGAGTATCATCATCATCGGCACATATTCCACCGCATTGGCATGAACACGAATCGCGCGCAACCCATCTTTGTCACCATTATCTCCGATACCAACAGACTTAACTCTTCTAAAATCAACGACTTTGTAAGCTAAAAAAATGACCAATACGGCCAAGACTGATGCATATAAACTTGTGATAGCTAACATATTAACACTCCTCTTCTAATTCTTTAATTTCATCCGTGGTAGTAAAACGTCCTTCATTATTCTTGATACTGGCAACGGCATAATCTGGATCATGGGTAAAAAACAAACGGTCTCCAGCTGCCAAATGCTCATTTAAAAACTGTGTTTTTTCATCGATTAATAGCTCTGGAAACCTATCATAACCCATTGATATAGGTACATGCACCCATGCTTTACCTGGAATGAGATCTGCACAAAATACCAAGCCTTTAATGTTTGAATGCATCATGCCTGGTGTATGTCCGTCAGTATATTCAAAAGTCACTTCCGGCAATAGCTCGTGAGTTGTTTCAGAAACCAGATTTAATCGCCCACTGTCTAATAATAATTTATTCAAATGTGGAATAAAGGAAGCACGGTCTCTAGGATGTGGGTTTATTGCCCTTTGCCAATGATCTAATGAAACCAAATACTCTGCATTCGGAAATAACAGCTCTGATTCTTTGCCTTCTTGCCACGCAGATAATAGCCCACCGGCATGATCGAAATGTAAATGGCTCAACACCACAACATCAATGTCTTCATGTGACAACGCTTGTTGTTTCAAGGAATCCAGCAATACATGGTTTTCTTCGTTAATTCCAAAACGGTGTTTTAATTTAGGCTCAAAAAACCCACCAATTCCAGCTTCAAACAATACATTTTTACCATGAAAATCCTTAGCTAACAAACAACGACAGGCAATTTGCATCCTGTTAAGCTCATCAACTTCAACCCAACGTGACCACAAAGCTTTAGGCGCATTGCCAAACATTGAACCTGCGTCCAACATTTGTGAATTTCCCATGAGTGATATTAATTTCACTATCTGATCGCCGCTTCACCTCGTGGATCGGTAGCCGCTTTGGTCTCACCTGTTTTTTTATTCCAAGAAGCCGCATTCATATTCCCCCATGTGTGCTGTAACTCCTTAAGTTTATGACCCCTAGCTTCTAGAGCAGGAATAGATTCCGCACTAATCGCACCAGGTTCATAAAACAAAATATCTGGCATATATTGGTGATGGTATCTTGGTACAGCAGTCCAAGAATCAACAGAATTGCCATCAAAATAATCAAGAATTCCTAACATGACCATAGTTATAATTCGGCTGCCTCCAGGTGTACCCAAAACAGCTACGTCATCATCCCCTATTACAAAAGTTGGTGTCATACTCGAGAGTGGACGTTTACCAGGTTGGATAGAATTGGCTTCGCCGCCAATCAAACCATAAGCATTAGACTCACCTGGCTTAGCTGAAAAGTCATCCATTTCGTTATTTAATAAAACGCCAGTTCCAGCTGCCACAAATTTAGATCCGAAAACTGTATTAACTGTCTGCGTAGTAGCCACTAAATTACCTTGGGTATCTATAATTGAAAAGTGCGTGGTATCTGTGCCTTCTTGCAAATGAGCCAGGCCTGGCAGTTGATCACTTGGCATGGTTTTATCTTCGCGAATTGAAGCACGTATGCCATCTGCGTAAAATGGGTGTACTAGTTTTGAAACTGGCACATCAAAATAATCAGGGTCTCCTAAGTGAATACTGCGATCACGATATGCTCGACGCATGGCTTCAACAACTAAATGTACTCGTCTATCATCTTTCATATCTGCCAAATCCCAACCAGATAAAATATTCAACATGGTTGCAAGCGCGATACCTCCTGAGGAAGGTGGTGGCGATGTGATTAATTGCTTGCCTCGATAGCTTGTGTAAATTGGCTCCCTTTCTACAACATTATAATTTTTCAAATCATCTAAGGTCCAAATACCGCCTGCTTCACGCACTGCTTTAACGAATTTCTTGGCAATTTTTCCTTGATAAAATCCAACTCGACCATGTTTAGCTATAGCTTTTAAAGTCTTGGCCAAGTCTTTTTGAATTAATAGGTGTCCGTGTTCTGGTGTATCCTTTCCATTAACATAAAAAGCTTTCATGCTTGCAGGATAACGAGACATAAATTCTTTTTTACTGGCTAGCCCACGTACAAACTTATTGGGCAATGTAAAACCTTCTGAAGCAATTTTAATCGCTGGAGCCAAAGATTGTGCCAAAGTTAACTTACCATAATTATTAGCAATATGTTCCATCGCTGCAACAGTCCCAGGAATCCCTGATGACAAGGGTCCATTAACTGCCAAATCACGATTAACATCACCATTTTTGTCTAAATACATATCACGATGGGCTGCTGCTGGTGCTTTTTCACGGGCATCAACCATGATGTTTTTGTTTTTTGACACATCATGCAACAACCAAAATCCACCACCGCCAATACCTGAACTCTCAGGCTCAACAACAGTTAATACCGCACTTACAGCAATTGCCGCATCAAAAGCATTACCTCCTTGGGCTAAAATTTCAAGACCTGCTGCTGTTGCCAGTGGATGTGCTGATGAAATCGCTGGGTTATTCGGTAATTTTGCCGATACTTGAAAGGATAAAGCTAAACTAATTAATATGATATTTTTATACATTATTTACTCTGCTGTTAATATTTTAAACTTTTCTAAAAGTTGTTCTGGCGATTCTACATTATTTTCGTCTTTAGGAATACACTCAACAGGACATATTTCCACACATTGCGGTTCATCAAAGTGCCCCACACATTCAGTACACAAAAGCGGGTCAATTTCAAATATTTCCACTCCCATATAAATTGCCTCATTTGGGCAAACAGGTTCGCATACATCACAATTGATGCATTCGTTTGTTATCCTTAGTGCCATTCAGATTAGTACCATTTACGTTCTGTCACGTAATTCTTGCCACTTATCTTTAAGTGCAGTTTGAACCAATGGACTAACAAAATCTGTGACGTTACCATCAAGTTTAGATATTTCTTTAACCAAAGACGAAGATATAAAACTATATTGCTCTGCTGGAGTAAGGAACATTGTCTCAACATCAGGGATCAACCTTCTATTCATGCTGGCTAATTGAAACTCATACTCAAAATCTGAGACTGCTCGTAAACCACGCAAGATTACTTTGGCATTTTGCTGAATAACAAAATCTGCTAACAACACATCAAAACCCATAACTTTAACGTTTGGTAAATCTTTCAACACCTCTATTGCCATAGCAATTCTTCTTTCCAAACTAAATGTTGGCCCTTTGCCTGTTGAATCAGCTACAGCAACAATAAGTACGTCATAAACTTTACTGGCCCGCCTAACCAAATCAGAATGTCCATTGGTAATTGGATCAAACGTCCCTGGGTAAACGGCTATTAATGGTTTTTCTGGCATCAGACTGATTCCTCGTTATCAGATATTTTCTTCCACAACTCAATTCTAACCTTTCCAATCGTTTTTTGTCGAAACAATTGCCAATTTTCATCTAAATTTGCCAATTCATCACCTATTGCGAATTCACGATAAATATAGCCACCAATATTCACTTTAGATACTGTTAACTCAGAAAGCACTTGTATTAAATTCAAATCAAAAGGAGGATCAAGGAAAACTACATCAAATTTTTCATTACTATTCTGTAAATAATTTTGTGCACTTGTATTGATTATTGTCGTATTATTAAAAGTATAATCCTTATTAATCGCTTGCAATTGATTGGCGACTTGTAAATTTTTCTCCACCATCACTGTACTTTTTGCCCCTCGTGAAGAAGCCTCAAAACCCAAAGCACCTGATCCGGCACATAAATCCAAGACGTTTTTACCAGCAATATCGAACTGCAGCCAATTAAAAACAGTTTCACGCACCCTGTCACCAGTTGGTCTTAACCCTTCAAAATCAAGCACAGGCAACCGACGAGAGCGATGAGTGCCTGAAATTATACGAATTGTGTGTTTTGCTTTTGCCATCGGTCCAACTTACAAGTAAAATACCCTATTCTATCAAGTCTACAACTGGTCACTAACAAATGTTTAAAATTTTCAAGAAGAAAGACAAAAATAACAATGAGAACCTAGCTGAAGCATCTGTAGCACCAAAAAAAGCTTCTGTTGAAGAAAATACTCAAGCTGTGCCACAAGCTGAAATCCTAGAACAAGAAAATACAGTAATTGCCGAAACAAATCCAGCCAAATCCACACCTAAAATCAGAAAAGTAGAAGGCAAGAAACTCGACCAACAACTAGAAAAACCACGCAATGGATTTGGCAAACAAGTTAAAAATTTATTCGCTATAAAAAAAGCCATTGACGATGATCTATTTGAAGATATTGAAACCACATTGCTAATGGCAGATGTTGGTGCAAAAGCGACCATGGATATCGTTGACAAAACCTCAAAATCCGTTAAAAGACAAAAGCTTGGAGACACACAGGAAGTGTATTATTCACTGATGACGCACCTCATGGAGCTAGCTCAAACTGTCGAAAAACCATTGATCATTGATGCCACAAAAAAACCTTATGTCATTTTAGTTGTAGGTGTTAATGGCGTTGGTAAAACCACGACTATTGCAAAAATAGCGCGTAACTTTAAACAACAAGGAAAATCAGTCATGTTAGCTGCTGGAGACACCTTTCGTGCGGCCGCTGTAGAACAATTAAAAACATGGGGAGAACGAGAGGACATACCCGTAGTTGCCCAAACAACTGGATCTGATTCGGCTTCTGTCATATTTGATGCCATGAGTTCTGCAAAAGCCAAAAATATTGATATTTTAATTGCCGATACCGCTGGTCGTTTACACACTCAATCCAACTTAATGCAAGAATTAGGGAAAATCAGCCGAGTCATGAAGAAAAATGACGAGACCGCACCACATGAGACACTGATAGTTGTAGATGGTGGAACTGGGCAGAATGCGATTTCTCAAATTGGAGAATTCAACAAAACCACCAAACTAACAGGCATTGCCATTACCAAGCTTGACGGAACAGCTAAAGGTGGTGTTTTATTTAATCTCGCCAAAGAATTTGGCATACCCGTTCGTTTTATTGGCGTTGGAGAAAAATCTTCCGACCTAAAACCCTACATCGCTAGAGAATTTGTTGAGGCATTATTGGGATGAAGTTCACAAATTTATAAGATAGGCCAATTGAGTTCAAATGAACCCAAAACCAAAACCCTTTAAAAAAATCACTAATTGGGCTGAAAAACCACCAAAACACATCTAAAATCTTTAAAAAAACAGCCAAAATCTCTTAACACGCCATCTTATAGAACAACCAAACTGTGATGACAAATTTTAGTTTTTTTTACGATTTGAAGTAAATACGACACCCTTAAACCATAAAATTCCATAAAAAACACATTAATCTTGCCATAATAGTGTAATTTTTTGTTACAAACTGTTTTTTATTCATCTCTTAATAAGTTTAGCTGTTATTATACATCACGTATACATTCAATATTTGGAAACGATTTATGCTTAAAAATCACTGCAACATTAAACACATAGCACGTAACAACACTATCAATAATAACCTTGTAAAACCTGCGAATTCTGGTTTTATAACAATCAAATTGATGATAGCCTCTTTACTACTTGTTTTTATCGGACAAGTTTCAGCCGCCAACCCTGACGCAACCGGAGTCTTACGAATTGAAGCGTTGAACGCTCCAAACTTTGTGGTTGACTCAAATATTGAAACGCCTGCGACCTATGGTCCAAAAGCTGTGCACTTGGGAGCACATTTTTGTAACGATGGCGCTAATGATTTAACGGATGTCATTGTAAATATTGGTGATTTTTCTAATAACACACCTGGACAGTATCCAATAAAAACTATATTACCTACAGATCCTGAGCCGTATGAAGGTGTTTTTTCATTAACACACGGCACTTCAGATATTTCAGATGCAACCCGATATATAGGTACTATTCCGGCAGGCGAATGTAGGACTCAATATTGGATGATTACATATCCTCAACTTGGCGACAATGGCGTAGCAGTTTTTGGAGCCAACACAGACTTCAGTGATGATTTGATTTTAGATTATGATTTTTGGGCGACCGCAACTGATTCAGGTACAACACTTGCTGTAGCGGCTGATCAAACCTATATGGCCAGAATGTTAAGAGAGCTTTCAGCTGCGGCTAATAAGATATGGCCAAATACCACCTCAAAAGTACCAACCGAGTATTTGGATGCTATTGAGGGTACGCTAGGCTGGCGCCCAACAACAGGTTCTGAAACAACGGAAGCTGGTGGAGTGAGCACCGTTTCTGGAGTCTGGTATGATTTTGGTGTAGTTAACCAAGGATTTGACAATGATGGCGATTTGATTCCAGATTACAATGCATGGGCTCAACCTGTTGGAGACCCCACATTATTCGACTCTGCTTGTTTTAAACTTGTTAAAACCTATGGAGTTCTTATCGTAAAACACAGTACTGGCGTAGATGAACTCATCCCTTTTGTTGATGAGCTTTACTTTACCAATATCGCCACAGATAATACCGGCTTGGTTGGCTTGGTTTATTATGAGTTTCAAGGTCTTAATGGGACATGTACCATCCAACTTAGCCCTTACCAAGAAGTCGCATCTGGAAA
>Ga0209345_10005720_pt1 | contig 11445 bp, 9 predicted proteins | sample Cruoilmetagenom7_FD_187294 | JGI IMG/M metagenome (GOLD analysis project Ga0209345, IMG submission 187294) | Oil polluted marine microbial communities from Coal Oil Point, Santa Barbara, California, USA - Sample 7 (SPAdes) (version 2) | ecosystem: Environmental > Aquatic > Marine > Oil seeps ...
AACGTGAAGAAAATGGAGGTAGTAAAAGCTTGTCTTTACCAGCTAAAAAAGATGGTGAGGCTGAAATTTACCAATTCTTAATCAACGAAAAAATGGGTAAAGCCTTAGTTAGCAATATTAATGAATCTACCGAAACGGCTACCGTTGCAACAAAAGTTGAAATGAATTATGAAAGTGTAACTGTAAATCAATCTTCGGAAAATGTGGTTGCTATGATTAAAGGTTCTGAAAAACCAGATGAATATATCGTAATTTCTGCACATTTAGACCACGTTGGAATGAACGCAAAAGGCGAAATTTTTAATGGTGCTGATGATGATGGATCTGGAACTGTTGGTCTATTAGAAATTGCTGAAGCTTTTAAAGCTGCAGCAGATAAAGGTCACAGACCAAAACGTTCTGTGATGTTTTTACACGTAACGGGTGAAGAAAAAGGATTGTTAGGTTCTAGATATTATACCGATTATGAACCTTTAGCACCTTTAGCAAATACAGTTGCCAATTTAAACATTGATATGATTGGTCGTATTGATCCAAAACGTGAAGGAGATAGAAATTATATTTATTTAATTGGTAGCGATAAATTAAGTAGCGATTTACACAATGTATCGGAAGAAGTAAACAAAACTTTTACAAATATTGAGTTAGATTATACGTACAATGATGAAAACGATCCAAATCGTTATTATTACCGATCAGATCATTATAACTTTGCAAAAAACAACGTTCCTGTAATATTTTATTTTAACGGAACACACGATGACTATCACAGAGCATCAGATACTCCAGACAAAATTAATTACGATTTGTTAGAAAACCGCTCACGTCTTGTTTTTTATACTGCTTGGGAATTAGCAAATCGTGAAGAACGCATTGTAGTTGATAAACTTACTGAAGAGTAAAACAGATTCTCACAAATATATTCTAAAGAAGCCTTCCTATTTGGGAGGCTTTTTTATTCACATTGTTGGTGTTTTTTTTAAAAGAATTTAAAAACGCTCCTTTATAGCCTCATTCTTGTTTTTTATACGAATAAAATTAGTATTTGTCGAGTTAGTGGTACTTTAACATTTATAATTATTATATTTAACATACTATAAATTAGTTGTATTAATCACAAACTGTCATCTTTAAAATGAAAAAACTAGTACCAATATTTTTCTTAGCACTTTTAATGTACTCGTGCAAAACTGAAAAAAAAGAAACACCTAAAACTTCAACTTCTGAAGAAAAACCAAAAAGTGAATGGATTTATTTATTCGATGGAAAAACTACCGATGGTTGGCGCGCTTATAATGGCGATAAATTACCTCCAGGATGGATTGCCAAAAACGGAGAACTCACTTTTGACACCAAGTTGGGGCTTGAACAAGATTATAAGGGTGGTAAAGACATTATTTATGCGGCAGAAGAATTTGAAAACTTTGAATTCTATGTTGAATGGAAACTGCCAGAAGGTGGAAATAGCGGTATTTTTTATCATTTAAAAGAAGGCATTCCAAATATGGGACCTCCAGATATTTCTCCTGAATACCAATTAATCGATGATGAAAATTATGCCAATATTCATGATTTAACGGCGTATAATACAAGTGTTGGTTTTGAAAACCCATCGCAATTACATCCTTTACAACAAACAGCATCAGATTATGCCATGCATGCTGCTGACCCTTCGCAGAAAAACCTAAATCCGGTTGGTAAATGGAACTCTACAAAAATTGTATTTACTCCTGAAAAAGTAGAACATTGGTTAAATGGTAAAATGGTACTATCATTTACTCCTTGGACTGAAGAATGGAACGCAAAAAAGAATGCAGGAAAATGGAAAGATGCTGCTTTATATGGAAGTTTTAAAAAAGGATATATTGGTTTTCAAGACCATTCTAGTCCGATTTGGTTTAAAAATATTAAAATAAAAAAATTATAATCTTTAAAATATGGAAAAAAGAGATTTTCTAAAAACTACTGGCATTGCAGCTATTGGAGTTATGCTACCTTTATCTTGCACAAAAAAATTAGTTGTAAAAGAACGCTTAAGAACTGCACATATAGGTGTAGCTAATATGGGAGCAGCAGATTTAACTGATATTTCTTCTCATGAAAAAGTAGATGTTGTTGCCTTATGTGATGTGGACACTAAAGCTTTAGCTGAAGCAAAAAAATTACATCCAAATGCTCAAGTATTCAAAGATTATAGAGTGATGTTGAAAAAAATGAAACATGATATTGATGCTGTTATTGTTTCAACACCAGATCATACCCATGCACCAGCTTCAATGATGGCGATGGAAATGAACAAAGCTGTTTATTGTCAAAAACCACTAACACACCATGTTGCTGAAGCAAGAGCAATGAATGCTTTGGCAAAGAAGAAGAATTTGGTAACTCAAATGGGAATTCAGGTACATTCTTTTTACGATTATAAATTGGCAACTCATTTAATTCAATCTGGAATAATAGGAAAAGTACATACCGTAAGAGCTTGGTCTCCTAAAAATTGGGGTTATGATGGGCCTGAACCAACAGGAAGTGATCCTATTCCTGAAAATTTAGATTGGAATCTATGGCTTGGAACCTCTGCTGAAAGACCTTATAAAAAAGATACTTATCATCCAGGAAATTGGCGAAAATTAATGGATTATGGCTGTGGAACTTTAGGTGATATGGGTGTTCATATTTTCGACACCCCTTATAATGCTTTGCAATTAGATGTACCAAGAACTATTACCAATAGTTGTAGAGAACCAAACGGATTTGGATTTCCTGAAAACAACCAAGTTACATATGAATTTCCAGGAACACCATATACAACAGATACTTTAACATGGATTTGGTCTGATGGTCCTGGAGCACCGGAACTTCATGAAGATTTAAAACTACCTGGAACAGAAAATTCGATTAATGAAAAGGCTTCAAAAGATGAAGATGCCTCATTAGAAGATAAAATGTCTTTGGAAGTAAAAGAAGCTAGTGAAGATACATTACCAGATCAAGGTGCAATGTTTATTGGAGAAAAAGGACGATTACTTCTTCCTCATTTTATGCAATTGCCAAGAAAAATTGTTGATGGTAAATATGTAGATATTTCTGCTGAAATTTCAGCTGTTGAAAAAGCAAACAATATGAGTGAACCGGTTCGTAATTATAGTTCTGAAAGCCCAAAACATTATCATCAATTTGTAGATGCTTGTTTAGGAAAAGATGAATGTACTGCTCCGTTCTCGTATGCTTCAAGACTTACTGAAACGATTTTATTAGGTGTAATTGCTGGTCGTTTCCCTAATAAAACCTTGAACTGGGATAGTGAAAAAGCTAAATTTTCAGAAGAAGATGCAAACCAATATTTAGATGCTCCTTACAGGAATTTCTAAAATAATTTAAATAAATTGCTTAAAAAGGTTGTTCAATGAACAACCTTTTTACTTTTTACATAAACTTTTGTTAAAATTATAGTTATCATTCTTGAATCGCGAAATCAAAATTGTAAATTTAGAACTTCAACAATCAAACTTACTTTTTATGAAAAATGTACTTTTCTCATTACTTACACTTTCATTTTTTAGTGTAACAATTGCTCAAAACAATCCATTAATTAACACACCAAATTTAAGTCTAGATGGACAAAAAATGGCTTTCAATTATCAAGGTGATATTTGGACAGTTTCCATTAATGGACAAAATTTAAAACGATTAACCATTCACGAGGCTTATGATGCAAATCCTAAATGGAGCGCCGATGGAAAATCAATAGCTTTTCAAAGTGACCGTTTTGGCAATAATGATGTTTTTACTATTGATGCCAATGGTGGAATCCCAAATAGAATAACATTTCACTCGGCATCAGATGTTGTTACCGATTTTACTTCTGAAGGGACTATTTTATTTGCAACGTCACGAAATTATGTTCAGTTAGAACGTGAACCAGAAATTCATTCGGTAAGTGCAAACGGAGGAACTCCTTTTCGTTTGTTAAATGCTGTTGGGTTCGATGCTACAATGTCACCAAATAAAAAAATGATTGCATTTACTAGAGGCTCTTGTAGAATTGAACGTGAAGCGTATCAAGGACCAGCAAATAGAGATGTTTGGATTTACAATATTGCTGCTAAAACTTTTCACGAATTAACGAATTTTCAAGGTCAAGATTTAGCACCACACTGGGCTAATGATTCTACCATTTATTTTCAATCTGCAAGAAGTGGTATTTACAATGTTCACAAACTTAACATTGATGAAAACGGAAATAAAGTGGGTGCTATTGAACAAATTTCTTCTTTGAAAGATTTAGGGTTATTTTCTTTTGATTTAAGTTTAAATGGTAAAGATATTGTAATGGTTTCTGGAGATAAAACTTGGCTTTTAAATGCTGAAACGAAAGATGCAACGCCTATAAATATTATTATAAATAGCGATTATAGATTTGATCCTTCTGAAAGAAAAACTTTTTCTGGTAATGCTTCGGAAGTTGAAGTTTCTCCAAACGGAAAGTACAGTGCAATCGTTATTCGAGGAGAAATTTTTATTACTGAAAATGATACTAAAAAAAGTAAAACGGTAAATGTTTCAAACTCACCAAATAGAGATATTGATATTTCTTGGCTAAATGATGCTACATTACTTTTTGTTTCGGATAGAGATGGATTGAACAATATCTACGCTGTTTCTTCTAATGATGAGAACAATGACAATATTTTCACATCTTTAAAACATAAGGTTACGAAATTAACAAATAGTAAAGCTGGAATTTCAGCTCCAAGAATTGCTCCTAATAAAAAATCTATTGCCTTTACCGAAGGGAACGGAAAATTAATAATCGCTTCTATTTCTGAAAACGGAAAAATTAGCAATGCTAAAACATTGGTAGATAGTTGGGATACTCCTTCAGGAGTAGCTTGGTCTCCCGATTCTAAATGGGTTTCGTATAGTTTAAGCGATTTATATTTTAACGAAGAAGTTTATATTCATAAAGCCGATAACAGCAAAAAACCTGTTAATATCTCTATGCATCCAAAAGCTGACGGCGGTGCCATTTGGAGTGCCGACGGTTCTAAAATTGCATTTTCTTCCAACAGAAATAATGGAGACCATGATGTTTGGTTCGTTTGGTTAAGAAAAAAAGATTGGGAAAAAACACGACAAGATTGGGAAGAAACCCCTGATGAAGAATCTAAAAAAGATGAAAAATCTAAAGACTATAAGTCTAAAGACAATAAAGTAGCAGATATTATTATTGATTTTGATAAAATACATGAACGTCAAACACAGGTTACTTCGCTAACAGGTGGTGAGTATTTAACAGCAATTTCAAAAGATGGTGAAACATTTTATTATATAACAGGAAATAGCGGAAGAGGTGATGCTCAAGTAACCTCAGATCTGTTTTCAATTAAATGGGATGGAAAAGATAAGAAAGATGTTACCAAAGGTGGAACAAGCCCAAGAAATGTAGTCTTAACACCTAAAAATGACTATTTATATTACTTAGGTAGAGGAAAAATCTCAAGAATAAAGGTTGCAGGACTTAAAAAAGAAAGCATTCCTTTTAGTGCTAAAATGGTTATTAATTATGAGGAAGAATCGAATCAAATATTTGAGGAAGCTTGGCACGTAATTAAAGATAGATTTTACGACCCTAACCACCATGGTAAAGATTGGGAAGTCTTGAAAAAAACATACAAACCATTGGCAATGAAAGCCTCTACAAGAACTGATTTTAAAACTATTTTTAATCAAATGCTTGGACAAATAAACGCCAGCCATATGGGAATGTATCGTGGAGAAGAACGGAAATCTGTACAGCGGGAAAGTACTGGTATTTTAGGATTAGAATTTAAATCTACTTCAAACGGAAATCTGGCTATTTCTAAAATTGTTGAAAATTCAGCCGCAACTAGAGAAGCTAGTAAATTAGTTATTGGTGATATTATAAACTCAATTAACGGGCAAAAAGTAAGTGCCAAAGAAAATATTTATGAGCACTTAATTGCTACCAATAATGAGAAAATTATTTTAGGAGTTACTTCAAATGGTGTATCAAAAGAAGTAGTTATTCGTCCTAAATCAAGCGCAAGAACAGATAATTACAATGCTTGGGTTAATGAACAAAAACGATTGACAGAAAAATATTCTGGCGGAAAATTAGGTTACATTCATATTCAAGGAATGAATTGGCCAAGTTTTGAACGGTTTGAAAGAGAACTCGCTGCTGCTGGAGATGGTAAAGAAGGAATTGTAATTGATGTGCGCTATAATGGAGGTGGATGGACTACTGATTATTTAATGGCAGTTTTAAACGTTAAACAACATGCATACACTGTTCCAAGAGGATCCGTGAAAAATGTTGAAAAAGAACAAAAAGGCTTTACAAAATACTATCCATATAGCGAAAGATTACCTTTAGCAGCTTGGACAAAACCATCTATCGCTCTTTGTAATGAAAATAGTTATTCAAACGCTGAAATTTTCTCACATGCTTATAAAGAGTTAGGATTGGGGACATTAGTTGGGCAACCTACTTTTGGTGCTGTGATTTCTACAGGTGGACATACATTAATTGATGGTTCTTATGTTCGTGTACCTTTTAGAGGTTGGTTTGTAAAATCTTCTGAAAAAAATATGGACTTCACTCCTGCTATGCCAGATATTTTAGTTGAAAATGCTCCTGATGATAAAGCAAATGGAAAAGATTCTCAACTTAAAAGAGCAGTTGATGAACTTTTAAAACAGTTATAAAAAATAAAAAGGGGAAATTCCCCCTTTTTATTTTAGGTTTTTTCCTTGCTGTAAAAATTATATAAAGCCATAGATTTGATTTTGAAAAAGAACATTATATAATTATTCGTCTTAAGGAGAATTGCAATTAAAAGCCTTCCAATAATTTGGAGGGTTTTTTCTTTTATACAAAAGAGAATAAAACTAGTACTCTTGAAAACAAAAAAATCTCTCAAAAATGAGAGACTCTTTAACATATTTGTAAAATATTAATATCTGTAATATTCTGGCTTAAAAGGCCCTTCCACCTTTACGCCAATATAATCTGCTTGATCTTTACGCAATGTTTCTAACTCCACTCCTATTTTAGCTAAATGTAAACGAGCTACTTTTTCATCTAAATGTTTCGGTAACATATAAACTTCGTTTTTATAAGCATCTCTATTATTCCAAAGTTCTAATTGCGCCAATGTTTGGTTTGTAAATGAATTACTCATTACAAAACTTGGATGACCAGTTGCACAACCTAAATTTACTAAACGCCCTTCAGCTAAAACAATAATATCATTTCCATTAATATTATATTTATCAACTTGTGGTTTAATAGTATCTTTTGTACTTCCGTGGTTTTTATTTAACCAAGCCATATCAATTTCATTATCAAAATGTCCAATATTACAAACAATTACCTTGTCTTTCATTGCTTCAAAATGACGACCTTGAATAATGTCTTTATTCCCTGTAGTAGTAATAATAATATCAGAATTACCAACAACACTTTCTAAACGCTTTACTTCAAAACCATCCATTGCAGCTTGTAATGCACAAATAGGATCTATTTCCGTTACAGTTACAATAGAACCTGCTCCTTTAAATGAAGCTGCAGTTCCTTTCCCTACATCACCATAACCACAAACTGTTACACGTTTTCCAGCTAACATAGTATCTGTTGCTCTTCTAATAGCATCCACAGCACTTTCTCTACATCCGTATTTATTATCAAATTTAGATTTTGTAACAGAATCGTTCACATTAATTGCAGGCATAGGTAATGTTCCAGCTTTCATTCTGTCATATAAACGGTGAACTCCAGTTGTAGTTTCTTCACTTAAACCATTAATTCCAGCAGCTAATTCTGGATACTTATCCAATACCATATTTGTTAAATCTCCACCATCATCTAAAATTAAATTCAATGGTTTTTTATCTTCACCAAAAAACAATGTTTGTTCAATACACCAGTCAAATTCCTCTTCACTTAATCCTTTCCAAGCATAAACTGAAACTCCTGCAGCAGCAACGGCAGCAGCGGCTTGATCTTGAGTTGAGAAAATGTTACAAGAACTCCAAGTAACCTCAGCACCTAAATCTACTAAAGTTTCAATTAAAACAGCCGTTTGAATAGTCATATGCAAACAACCAGCAATTCGTGCACCAGCTAAAGGCTTTTCACCTTTATATTCTTCTCTTAAGCTCATTAAACCTGGCATTTCAGCTTCAGCAAGTTGAATTTCTTTTCGTCCCCAATCGGCAAGACTAATATCTTTTACCTTATATTTCACGTATGTTGATGTTTCTGTACTCATATTTCTTAAATTTGTAGTTTATTATTTTAAAACAACGTATTTTTTGTTTTAAAGTTTTGCAAAAGTACAAAATACCATTGAGATTATAAATGCCTTTATATAAAACAATTAAACATAACCCGCTCACCACCATTTATGTGTGGAAAATTGAAGCTGATTTTGATGAACTTGCGGAAGACATTGAATTAACTGAAAGAAGCGTTTCTAGATTAAATTCTATGAAAAGTGAACTGCACAGAAGGGGCTTTTTAAGTATCCGTCATTTATTGATTGAAGCAGGTTATACCGATTTTGATTTGTATTATACACCTAACGGAAAACCACATTTAAAAGATGGAAAATTCATTTCTATTACCCATTCTTACATTTTTTCGGCACTCATAATTAGTGATTCGGATGTTGGAATTGATATTGAAATGAATAGAAATAAAATTAAAATTATTGAAAAAAAATTCGTCAATTTTGAAAGAGGTTTTATACATAAGGACGATGATTATATTCAACAATTAACCGTTATTTGGGGAGCAAAAGAGAGTTTGTATAAAATTTATCCGTACGGTGGTTTAACGTTCAAAAATGACATTGATATTAACTCCTTTAAAATGAAGGACAAAAAAACGACTGGCTTCATTAAAGCCGATGATTGGGATAAAAAATATAATATCTTTTTTGAACAATTAGAAAACTTTACATTGGTGTACGCCATCGACCCTTTTAAAAACATATAATTTGATTTTATCTCGAGTACAAAAAGCCGCTAAAAAAGGTGAAAAATTATTGGCAATATTATTAGACCCTGACAAAAGTGAAATTGCTGAAATTCAAGAAATTGCAAAAAGAATTGACACTATAAAAGCTGATTTTATTTTAGTTGGTGGAAGTTTTGTAGAAAATAATTTAACCGAACATTTTGTAATTAAATTAAAAAAACACACAACTCTTCCTATAATTTTATTTCCTGGCGATTACTCACAAATAACCAATGAGGCCGATGGCTTACTGTTCTTATCATTACTTTCTGGAAGGAATCCTGAATATTTGATTAACCAGCAAATAAAAGCTGTTCCATACTTAAAAAATTCAACGTTAGAGATTATTCCTACAGGTTATATTTTAATTGACGGCGGCACTAAATCTTCAGTTTTAAAGGTGAGTAAGACCAATCCAATTCCTCAAAGTGATATTGAATTGGCGGTTGCAACTTCAGTTGCTGGAATGTATAAAGGAAAACAACTTATTTATTTAGAAGCTGGAAGCGGTGCAAAAAATAGTGTAAACTCAACAATGATACAGGAAGTAAAAAAACAAATCAATATTCCTTTAATTGTAGGTGGTGGAATTAAAACCAAAGAACAACTTAAAAATGTGTATAATTGCGGTGCAGATGTTGCAGTAATTGGAACAGCATTTGAAAACAAAGAATTTTAATGAATACACTTTTTGACTTTTTTTTCGGACAATATTCAACATATGAAACTTTAGATATTACACTAGAAATTATTGCTGTTATTTTTGGATTCTTATCTGTTTGGTATTCTAAACAGAATAAAATTTGGGTATTCCCTACAGGAATGATTAGCACTTCCATTTTTGTATATCTATTACTGAAATGGAGTCTTTTAGGTGATATGATGATAAATGGCTACTACTTTATTATGAGTGTTTATGGATGGTATATTTGGACTCGAAAAGTTGACGAAACACACGTAACAGCAATTTCAAGAGCTACAAAAAAGGAAAATCAAATTAGTATTGCCATTTTTATAGCAACACTGTTTTTTGTTTATTTAGTTTACAATACTTTTGACAAATGGACAAGCTGGGTTGCTTATGCTGATGCCATAACTACCGCTATATTTTTTGTTGGAATGTGGTTAATGGCTCGCAGAAAAATTGAAAATTGGATTTATTGGATTATAGGAAATATTATATCCATTCCTTTGTACTTTTATAAAGGATTTACATTTACAAGTTTTCAATATTTAGGATTTACATTTATTGCAATATTTGGATATTTAGCATGGAAAAAGCACTTAAACAACGAGAAATAAACATTGTGAAAATTGTTTTGTTTGGCCCAGAAAGCACGGGGAAAACAACAATTTCTAAACAATTAGCACGACATTACAACACGGTTTGGGTTCCTGAATTTGCCCGTGGCTACTTACAAGATAAATGGAACAATGAACGCAGAACTTGTGAGCATCACGATTTAATGCCGATTGCAATTGGGCAAATGAAATTAGAAAATGAATTGGCCGCTAAGGCCGATAAAGTTTTAATTTGTGACACCGATTTATTAGAAACCAAAGTATATTCAGAAGAGTATTATGGTGGTTTTGTAGATGAAGATTTAGAGATTGCTGCAAAAGAAAATTCGTATGATTTATATTTACTAACCTATATTGACACGCCTTGGGAAGAAGACGACTTAAGAGATAGACCTGAACTTAGATTAGAAATGTTCAATGCTTTTGAAAATGCTTTAAAAAAACACAAACGACCTTATATTTTGCTTAAAGGCGACAAAAAAATCAGGTTAACTAAAGCTATAAATGCCATTGATGCCATTTTAAAAACAATACCAAATCTTCAATCATTTTCTGAATAATGAATACAGAAGTCATTATAAAGGAACTAAAGTTTAAAGCCGTTAGAAGTAGCGGTGCTGGTGGACAACATGTAAATAAAGTTTCATCAAAAATTGAATTATTTTTCGATTTACAAAATTCAAACTCAGTTACTGATGAAGAAAGGGAATTGCTGTTAAAAAAATTACAATCAAAACTTACAAAAGATGGATTTATACTTTTACAATGCGACGAAAGCAGGAGTCAACATAAAAACAAAGAAATTGTAATTAAACGATTTATTAAGTTAATTACTCAAAGTTTAAAAATTCCTAAAAAAAGAAAAGCTACAAAACCGAGTAAAAGTAGTATTCAAAAAAGATTGGACAAAAAGAAAAAGCACGCATATAAAAAGGCTTTCCGAAGAAAGCCTGAATTATAATCTATTTAAAATAATTCTAAATCTTTTAGTAGCTCCTCAGCTGAATTTGATGCTCTTTTATACTTCTTAAAAACCCATCTCGAAAAGAAATACAAAAAGGCAAAACCAAAAGGCAAGTACCACAACCAAACTGCTG
>Ga0209345_10005722_pt1 | contig 11441 bp, 10 predicted proteins | sample Cruoilmetagenom7_FD_187294 | JGI IMG/M metagenome (GOLD analysis project Ga0209345, IMG submission 187294) | Oil polluted marine microbial communities from Coal Oil Point, Santa Barbara, California, USA - Sample 7 (SPAdes) (version 2) | ecosystem: Environmental > Aquatic > Marine > Oil seeps ...
TATCGGAAGGCGCAACTATGTCGGTGCTAAAGGATTATGGCAGTCGTTGCCGCCAGTATACCGTCAATGTGCTGTTTGTTATACAGATTTATGGGCTGCATACAATGAAATTCTGCCAACAAAAAGACACCATATTGAACGCTTCAATCTCACAATGCGGCAAAGAGTTTCAAGATTAGTAAGGAAGACCTTGTCTTTTTCAAAAAACTGGAAAATCATATTGGGCAATTTGGAATTTTATTCATCATTACAATTTAGAAATAGCTCCAGGATTGTCAAAGATCACTACAGATTAAGTACTACCAAATTTAGATCTTCCTTGACCTTGACAGGTAAGCGAGCCTGCGAGACTCTGAAAAATCCTGGTTTTAGTTCTTATACTAAATAAATGCAGTTTTACGAGGTTTTGAAATTATGGAGATTAAATATTCTAAAGAGGAACTGGCAATTAAAGAACAGGTAAAAAAATTTGTTAAAAATGATCTGATGCCCAATGCCAGAAAAATAAATGATACAGGAGTTCTATCTGATAAATTAAAGAAAAAATTCATTGATATGGGGATTTTAAAATTAATTTTTCCTATAAAATACGGTGGAATAGAAGGATCATTTACAGGCTTTATTCTTTCTCTTCTGGAATTATCCCATGCGACTTTGGTACCATCCTGGATGTTGGTTGAAAATTTTATGCTTTCTTATCCTATATTGCATTTTGGTTCCGAATTTTTAAAAAAAACATATTTGCCTAACTTGATAAGCCTTAGAACAATAGGTGCGCTGGCCTTTACTGAAAGTGATACAGGCTCTGATCCAACTCAGTTACGGACAATTGCCAAAAAACTTGATGGGGGCTGGCTGATTAATGGCTCCAAACGTTTTATCACAAATTCAAAGATATGTAATCATATGATCTTATTTGCCAGAAACGAGAATACGGTTACCGCCTTTTTAGTCCACTCTGAGAATAAAGGCTATAGGCCTGGTAAACGCGAAAAATTTATACATATTAAATCATTTGATAATGGAGATGTATATTTTGAGGACTATCTAGCCCAAGATGATCATGTAATAGGTAAGGTGGGTGAGGGTTTTTCTATTCTTTTACAGACTGAAGCACTTTCAAAGATTGCGTTTTGTGCTTTTTATGTTGGAATGGCTGAAAGGGCGCTTGACTTATCCATACATTATGCCAAAACCCGAACACATCGTGATAAATCAATTGGGCATAAATTCCAGATGATACAGGTGAAATTGGCTGAAATGGCTGCCAGACTTGAAGGAATGAAGGCCTATTTAATGCACACGTCTTCCCGTGTGGACCAAGGCGAAGATATTTTTTTAAACTCTGCTGCCTTAAAAATATTAGTTTCCCGAGACATCAAATGGATTACTTCAGCCGCCATGGAGATCCATGGGGCTTATGGACTTAGTCAGGAATATGATATCTCAAGGCTTTTTCAGGCCTCTATCAGTGCCCAGGTAATTATGGGCAATATTGATATTCAAAGAGTTATCTTGGCAAAAGGGATGCTTGGAAAAAAACATCTTATTTGAAATAGAAAGAGGAATGCTCCCTATCTTTCAACCCTTTGTTTTTTTACATGCTCCAGAGCAGACATAGCTGTGGTTATCATTGATGCTATATCTCCAAGATTTGAAGGGATTATCATAGTATTATTTTTCTTTGCTAAATTACCAAATTCAGCTATGTATTTTTCAGCAACCCTTAACTTTGCCGCAGTTTCTCCGCCTGCCATATTTAACGATTCAGCAACTTTCTTGATACCTTCGGCTGTTGCCTGTGCTACCAGCTCAATTTCTTTGGCCTGTCCCTCAGCTTCATTGATGCATCTCTGCTTTTCCCCTTCAGATACTTGAATGGCTTCTTTCTTTAAACCTTCTGCTCGGTTTATGCGAGATTGCCTGTCACCTTCAGACATCGCTATAGCAGCACGCTTTTCCCGCTCTGCTTTCATTTGTTTTTCCATTGCTTCCATTACTGATTTTGGTGGTGAAATATCCTTAATCTCATAGCGCAAAACCTTAATACCCCAATTTTGGGCAGCTTCATCAATTGCTGCTACCACTTGTTGATTAAGGCTCTCACGTTCTTCAAAAGTCCTGTCCAGCTCAATTTGGCCTATCACAGATCGGAGGGAAGTTTGCGCAAGCTGGCTTGCCGCAAGTCTATAATCCTCAATACCATAAGCAGACAGTTTGCTATCTATCACCTGAAGATACAAAACACCATCGAGGGACACAGATACATTGTCAGAGGTAATACAATCCAGTGAAGGAATCTCCATAACCTCTTCCTTAAGGATACGTTTATAAGATACCTTATCAAGGAAAGGGAGCAGAATATGAAAACCTGCTCCAAAAGTATTGTTGTACTTGCCAAGTCGCTCTATAATGAATTCTGATCTTTGAGGTACAATAATAGTCGTCTTTAAAAACAAGATGATAACAACTACTGTTATGACGCCAACAACAATCAATGATTCGTTCATTTTCCCCTCCTTATACAGGCCTAACTTTAAAAGTAAGTCCACCCTCGGACTCTTTCTTCTCAATTACAACAGATTTTCCTTCCTCAATCTCTACATCTGCAATTGCTCGCCAAAAACTCCCCATAGCTTTAATTTCACCAGGCATATTAGGTTTTATCTTTATTGTAACTATGGCTATCTTACCAATTTTCGCATCTGTGTAGATGTAGTCAACATCATTGAGCGTTTTTCCCTTGAATATCTTCAAACTGTATTTTCGTAGAGTCAAAAGTAAAATTAAAGACCCCAGTAAAAAGATTACTATTTGTTTCGTTAATTCAACATCAAATAGCCAAACAACTAATGCGGCAATCCAACATCCAGCTGTAAAGAAAATCAATATAAACGTCGGCATTATTATCTCAGCGATTAACAATGCAATACCGACAAGAAACCAAATCAATGACTGAGATAAAATCATTTCATCCTCCTAATAGTTCTAAGACGGCATATCTTTTTCTTGGGGTTCGGGTAGGGCAGGGAACCTTTGCGCGATTTCCCCTTTCGAAGCTTGCGCTTATCTGCCCAATTTCGCCTTCCTTGAACATAAACGAAATTAAATCTTTTTCAAAGGTCTCGTGATGCCACTGGATTATTCTCAAAATCCTGTCTCTAATATTTTAAAAGAAATAATTCGCCGCTCAATATTAGACAAAATTTTACGCTTCATCATTTGCAAATCATATCTAGTCTGCAAATTCAGCCAAAACTGAGGTTTGACACAAAAATTTTGCTGTAGTCTCAAAGCGGTATCAGCTGTAATTCCTTTTTTTCCGTTGACGATTCCACTAATTATGTTAGGAGGAACAGAAAGATTTCATGCGAGCTTATTAATGCTAATGATATATTATCCTCTTCTGTCGCCCTTTAAAGCATGGAATCCGTTCCCTGGATTAACCATCAATACTTCAAGACTTGGAGCAGCATGTAGAACCACAAGCCGTTTTCTTGCCTGCCTCTCAAATCTTTGGAATTGGCGGACTCATAGATTGTTGAATAACTTTTCAGTATTTCGACAGGCAAATGATTTCATCATACATAACTAGAGGTTCGCATGGCGTAATATATCAAACAGATTGTTAAAGGAATGAGTATAATGGACGGCGGAAAGGGAAACAACCTTAAATATTCAAATAACTCAGGTTTTCAGTTGGGAACTAAAGTCGTCCCCGTTTTTACTTTTTACGCTTATGGGTGCCTTGAAAAATTAGAATTTTCGTCTGAGGACAAGAAGCGCGAAAATCAAAAAGTGCAGCATACATAGGGTATGTGAGCATTGTTTATTTTCGCAGTGACACCGTAATCTGGCAAAAGGCAATTTTTCAAGGTGTCCTTATGCTATTTATGCATAAAGTGGTGATAATTCTCTTTTCTTCTTTTCTTTATAAGACCTCACAAGCAATATTGGATGATTAGCGCCGCGTAGTACTTTTTCTGCGACACTTCCGTAAACCCATCGTTTTAAGCCTGAATGTCCATGGGTTGCCATAACGATGATGTCAATGTCATGTTTTTCTGCATAAGTTATAATTGTTTCCGGAGCATAGCCTGTTTCAATCACACAATTTATTTTTATGGATTTATTTTCAACTCCGTTTTGGATAGAATGCAAATATTTTAACCAGTGTCTTCTATATCCATTTAATTGTTCATCTATATAAATCATACTATGATTGTCTAATTTAATAATATCTTCTATGGGTTCTATTACTTTTAAGAGAGATATCTTAGCCCCGCTTAGTGCTGAAAGTGTTAATGCCTCCTCCAAAGAAACTTCGGATAATTTTGAACCATCAAGGGGGACAAGGATATGTTGATAGGTCTTTTCCATCTTATTGCTCCATGCATTAGGCTAATTTAAGGGTACTTCTAAAAATTAGAATTTTGGTTCGAGGTCAAGGCATGCAAAAATTTTAACCGCAGGAATACATAGAAGTATTTCGAGGATTAAAATTTGAGCATAACGCCGACATCGGGCCAAAAGGCAATTTTTAGAGGTGGCCTTTATTATTTGATAAGCTATAAAACTCCCTTTCGACATCCTGAATTGCATTTATTCTCTAGATAAAATTAGGCTGAATACTTGTATTTGTCAACTTATACTTCTCAAATTGTCAATAGCATGTATAAAAATTTGGTGGCCTTTTTATGAGTTTGTTAAAAGGCCGAGGGGCATATCTGCGTGCAATACACACAGCAGCCTGGATTGCTGCCTCCTTATTCTCTCTCTACACCTTAAACCTGCCTGCCATCTCCCCTAATTGAAGAGCCAAATTTGAAAATGTTTCCACGTTTAGATTTACCTGTGAACTGCTGCTTGACATTTTGTTGGCGGATTAATTCAGATCTGCGATGTCTTTAGCAATCTCTCCCGACACCGTAAAACTCTGGTGTATGTTTTCGGTCTCTTTCTGTAATATCTTGCTATAAACAATTTATGTACCAAAAGTCAGGGGAGGGGTAGCCCTGACGCATAACTATTCACAGTCAAACCAGCCATAGATTTATGAGGACTAAAAATATTTATGTAACTATTCAGCTATTTCAAGGATGCTGATTTCAGACACGCAACAGGTTTAATCAGATTATATCTGTTGCTGTAGATATTAGCTGAATAGTTACATATTTTTCCGTAAAACAACTGTAAACAAACAGTGTTTTGATAGTATAGTCTGGAATTACCATAATCAACAAAAGGAGTGACTGGTGGCAGGCTATACATGACAAAAAGGCCACTGGTATTACCCATTGCAGTCGCGAAATAATAATAGAGGAGATTGAGGAAATAAAGGTACCTGTTATAAGGCAGCTAATTGGGAATGCCTGGGCATGACAACCGGCCAGGGTCTTGTTCGCGAAGGCAAGATGGATATTTCTGTTTATTATGACTATCCTGGATACGGTCAATTATCGCTGGGAGTTGGAACATTTAATCATCATTGTTTTTAAGGATTACTTGTGTTATGAGAATTTAAAATATAATGGCATAGTAAAAAATATGATACTTTATTTAACCATTTTAACTACCATTCCTTAAAAATATATTCAAATGTGATATTTGAAACTTTTATGAGGCCAACATAAACAGATTTTAAGGGTACCTTGACAAATTGCCTTTTCGCCAGATTACGGTGTTGCTGCAAAAATAAAAAATGCTCATATACCCTATGTATGCTGCGCTTTTTGATTTTCGCGCTCCTTGTTCTCAGATGAAAATTCTAATTTTTCAAGGCACCATTAAGCGATGCATGTAAAGAAGGAGAATTTGATGGAAGCCGAGGTTACCCAGGTTGAGAGCAACCAACTGAAACAAAAACCCACCGATGAATCACAACTGGGATTCGGTGACATATTTACAGACCATATGTTTCTTGCCAATTATGAGGACGGCAAAGGTTGGATTAATCCCCGGATTGTACCTTATGGTGACCTCACTATTAATCCTGCTGCCATGTCAATTCATTATGGACAGGAAATTTTTGAGGGTCTTAAGGCTTATCGTGGCAAAGATGGCAGGATTTACTTGTTTAGGCCCAAAGATAATTTCAGGAGATTTAATAGTTCTGCAAGAAGAATGTGCATGGCTGAACTGGATGTTGATCAGGCTGCAAATTGGATGAAGCAGCTAATCTTGCTGGATAAGGCATGGATTCCAGAAAGTGAAGGGACTTCTCTTTATATTCGTCCTACCATGATTGCTACTGAGCCTCATCTTGGAGTGCGTCCTTCCCGGAGTTATATGTTTTTTATTATCATTGGACCCGTAGGAGCCTATTATAAGGAAGGCCTTGATCCTGTAAAAATCTATGTTGAAGATTTTTATGTCAGGGCCTCAGTTGGCGGTACAGGCGAGGTAAAGACTGCGGGTAATTATGCGGCCAGTCTTCTAGCTGCCGAAAAGGCCAAGGAAAAGGGCTTCACCCAGGTATTATGGCTGGATGCCAAACATCTTAAATATATAGAGGAAGTTGGCACTATGAACATCTTTTTCGTTATTGGAGATGAGGTTATTACAGCTCCTCTCTCAGGTAGTATCCTGTCCGGGATTACAAGGGACTCAGTAATTCAGATCGTCAGGGATTGGGGAATCAAGATCTCTGAACGCTCCCTTACTATTGATGAAGTTATTACTGCCGCCCAGGATGGGACTCTAAAAGAGGCCTTTGGAACCGGTACTGCCGCTGTTATTTCTCCTGTTGGCCAGATAACCTATAAAGGAAAAGACCATGTTGTAGCAGGGAGGCAAATGGGAGAGCTTTCTCAACGTTTGTATGACGAGATTGTAGGAATCCAATATGGCCAAAGGCCTGATCAGAGAGGCTGGGTTGAAAAGATCGATTAATTGAGGGCTGTTAGATAGCGCCTGAACAAAAACTTCTAATTTTTCCGATTTCTGCGTCAGTCTCAAATTTTAATTCTCAAAATACTTAAGGGTACTTTTAAAAATTAGAATTTTGGTTCGAATGCCTTGATCTTGGAAAAAATTTCCAGTTTTCGTTAAGGCACTGGATAAGGATCTGGTATGATACCGACTATTGAATGGAAAGATGATACAGTTCGTATGATAGATCAAAGGAAGATTCCTGCTATTATAGAATGGTATATCTGCCGAAGCTGTGAGGATGTTATTAAAGGAATCAAATCAATGGTGATCCGGGGTGCCCCGGCTATTGGTGTTGCTGCGGCCATGGGATTAGCCCTGGGAGCTCTTTCTATCATGGAGACAAGCTATGCTTCCTTTTTAAGGGCATTCAGGGATTTGGCTGATGAAATGCTTTTGGCACGGCCTACTGCCGTTAATCTGAAGTGGGCTGTTACAAGGATGATTCGTTTGGTTGAAGAGATGAAGGGGCAGAGAGTTGACCAGATCAAATTACGCATTAAAGAGGAGTCTCTTAAAATACTGAAAGAGGATATTGCAATTAATCGTCAAATGGGACAAATTGGACAAGAGCTGATCCCTGAAAAAGCTGCAATCCTCACCCATTGCAATGCGGGCTCGCTTGCCACCGGCGGCTATGGAACAGCCTTGGGTGTAATCAGGGCTGCCCATGAAAACAAAAAACATATTAAGGTAATTGCTGATGAGACTCGTCCCTGGCTGCAGGGCCTCAGGTTAACGGCCTTTGAATTGATGGAAGATGGAATTCCGGTTACTGTTATTGCTGATAACGCAGCAGGTTTATTGATGCGCCGGAAAAAAATTGACCTTGTCATAACCGGAGCGGATCGGATTGCGGCAAATGGAGATGTAGCCAATAAGATTGGCACTTATCAGGTAGCTGTGCTGGCCAAGGCCAATAATATCCCATTTTATGTGGCCGCTCCTATTTCCACTATTGATCCCTTCCTTGAAAATGGAGATTTGATCCCACTGGAAGAACGTGACGCGGAAGAATTATATCGATTAGAAGGAATTGAACTCGGCCCTGTGGGAGTCAACGCCCTTAATCCGGCCTTTGATATTACACCTCATGAATATATATCTGCTATTATAACCGAAAAGGGAATAATCAGGCATCCTTTTAATAAAGGGATAACCAAGTTTTTTCAAGCTTATAATTAAAGGATAATATGAGCATATTAATACAGGGAAAAGAGGCCTTAGCTCTGATTCAGAGCCTTAAAACAGATAAGATATTCCTTAATATGACTCTCTTGGGAACTGATTTTATATGGACAACCATACTCGTTAATATTAAAAAAAAAGGGATAACAAAATTTATCCTTCTTGATTGTCCCAATGGATTTGAGAAATGTATATCCGGACTTGATCAATGGCAGCTCTTGATTGAGTTTTATGATAAAAACAAGATTCCATATGAGTTTAAGACTCTGGGAGAAAAAATCTCAGGCAAAGAACTCTGGTTAAGATTGCCAAAAAAAATAAGCCGACTGCAACGGCGTAAAAATTTCAGGCTTGACTCGCCTCTTGAATCATTTTTAATCTTGAACTTGGATACAGGACAATATAAGCTGAATGTTTATAATATTAGCGAAGGAGGAAGCCTTATTACGGTTGCACAGGATGTTGAAGATTCCTCAATTTTTAGTATAGGTCAGAAATTAAGCGATCTTATTATGGAAATCCCTTTCAAATCTCAACATTGGAAGATTTTCATCAAGGAGGCAAAGGTAAGGAGGCTTGAAAAGCCAAAGGGAGATGGCCCCTGTCGTTATGGGATTGAGTTTATTAAGCTAGAACCTGGGATGAAAGAAGTTCTTAAGAAATTGATTTATGGCGTACAGCGGCAAATGTTAAAAAGGAGAGTCAGGATAGATAGTTAGGGCTCCTGCTCGTGGATAAAAATGTGGAACGAGTAGATGGCGCTCTTAGGGTTTGGTTAAAAATAAAGGAGTAAAACATATAATGTCCCAAACAAGATCAGATTCAGACTTCAGAGGCGCTTCCAAATATGTGCTAGATGAAGAGCTTGCCAAAATTATAAATATATCCATGTCCATGGAAATGCCTCTTCTTTTAAAGGGGGAGCCAGGTACAGGAAAGACTACGCTGGCTTATGCTATTGCAGAGGCCCTTAACATGAGACTCATTGTCTTGAATGTTAAATCGAATATGAAATTGGTAGATGCCCTTTATCAATACGATACTCTTACCCGTTTGAACGACAGCCGTTTTGGCGATTCCAAACGTGATGTAAGCAATATCGAGGAATATATCAAAATGGGCAAGATAGGACAAGGCTTTGTCGCCTCTGAAAAGGTGGTACTTTTAATCGATGAAATTGATAAGGCTGATACCGATTTTCAAGATGATATGCTGGATGTACTTGATCAAATGCAATTTGATATTATAGAGATAGACAAGATTATTACCGCTTACAAGCGGCCTGTAATCATAATCACTTCCAATGCCAAAAAAGATCTCTCGGATCCCTTCCTTGGCCGCTGCAATTTTCATCATATTGCCTTTCCTGATCAGGACATGATGAGAGATATAATCCATGTTCATTTTCCTGATATCAGTAAAGAATTGATGCAAAATGCTATTAGATCCTTTTATAAAATGCGGGATTTCAAGGGTATTGAAAAAAAACCTGCTACAAGGGAATTAATAAATTGGATCAGGGCTCTCAAGGCAGATTCTGATTTTCGGGTAAAGGATCTGATTAAGGGAGATATTCCCTATTTGGGAGTCTTGTTCAAAAAAAGCCCTGATTATTCACTAGCCAGGAATTTAAATTTGCGTATGAGACTATAGGGCAAGTTAGAGGCATATCAATGTTTACCGATTTTTTTTACCTCCTTAAAAGGATTAATATCCCTGTATCTCCCACTTCATTTTTGAGGTTGCAAAAGGCCTTGAACATGGGACTGATAATTTCCCTTGACGATTTTTACATCTCAGCACGTGCGATCCTGATCAAGAGTGAGCGATATTTTGATCTCTATGATCAGGCATTTGCTCATCATTTCAAAGGAGCTGATCTTTCTGAGCCTAATAAGTTTGAATTATCTGAAGTGGCACGTGCCATGTTGGATGACTGGCTTAAAGATCCCAAAGGTCTTAGTGAACTCTTGGGGATTGACGAAGAGACTCTTAACAAACTCACTCCGGACGAATTGCTTCAATATTTCATTGACCGTCTTAAAGAGCAGACGGAAGAGCATCATGGTGGCAACAAATGGATTGGTACCGGAGGCACATCACCGGTAGGTCATTCGGGATATCATCCAGGTGGTATGAGGGTAGGAGGCGTCTCCAGAAATAAATCCGCAGTCAAGGTTGCTATGGATCGAAGATACAAGGACTATGCTCAGGATGGTCCTTTGACTCAATCTCAAATTGGAGAGGCCTTAAAACGTTTACGTAACATGGTCCCCTCCGGACCAAAGGATGTGGTCAATATCGAAGAGACTATCCGCCAGACTATCAAAAATGCTGGTGAGATATTCATCTCATTTGATCGTAGGCTTAAGGATCGTTTAAAGGTGATTTTAGCGATTGACAATGGTGGCTGGTCCATGGACCCATATATTGATATCGTCCAGACCATATTTAGTTATTCCAGGAACCAATTTAAGGAATTAAAAATTTATTTTTTTCATAACACCATTTACGATAAGCTATGGGAAGATCCATCTCGAATGAAAAAGCCCTTGTACGTTGAAGACCTTGCACGCCTGGATACTGAAACACGTTTCATAATTGTGGGTGATGCCAGCATGGCTCCTTATGAGCTGATGAACACGGACGGATCCATCCATATGGAGGAAAGGTCAGGAAAACCGAGTTATGAGCAGCTTAAATTTATTGCTGAAACCTTTTCGTACTCAATTTGGTTAAACCCCAAAATGGCTAATCAGTGGCCTCTTACGCGTAGCATAAATCTTATTAACGAAATTTTTCCCATGTTTGAATTGTCTCTTGACGGATTGGAAAATGGGACAAACTATCTAATGCAAAAAAGCTGATATATATCTTCCATAAAAGATTATTTCTCTTCCATATTTTGATAACCGAATAAAAAGTCGTTCTGCATCTTTTTACTTGGCGGGGGAAGGCTGCCTTATTTTTATGTTTTGTTATGCCAGTCAGGGCATGGTAGTTATTAAGGGATTACGATATAAATCATTATCATAAGGAAAAAATGAAAAAAATTATAGACGGAGTTTATCTTATTTCAGGTCAGGATGGGCTGATCCCTGATGCACATATCTACCTGATAGGACTGCCATCCTCCAAGGATCTGACCCTTATTGATGTAGGTGTAACAGGAAAAGGACAAGAGAAGTTAGATGTTCTTAAAAAATACGGGATTCAACCAGGTGATATCAAGAGGATCATCCTGACACATGCTCATCTTGACCATATCGGTTGTATCAAAGAAGTTCTGAAAGAAACGCATGCGGAACTCTGGATGCATGTAA
>Ga0209345_10005723_pt1 | contig 11437 bp, 7 predicted proteins | sample Cruoilmetagenom7_FD_187294 | JGI IMG/M metagenome (GOLD analysis project Ga0209345, IMG submission 187294) | Oil polluted marine microbial communities from Coal Oil Point, Santa Barbara, California, USA - Sample 7 (SPAdes) (version 2) | ecosystem: Environmental > Aquatic > Marine > Oil seeps ...
TGGTATAAGGCCATTTTCAGACTATTCCCAATTGTTCCGAGTAAGGCCAAGCCTGCAATTGTTGAAATGAGCGCAATCGGGAAAACACCCAGTAAGCCAGCAACAACACCACCAAAAAGCCCCGCGAGTATGAAAAAAAGCCCACCCCAAATGGCTGCAAGGTAACATCTATTTTTATCAAGATCGACGTCTTGCCCCATGCAAAGAGAAGCCGTTATCGCAGCTATATTGAATGCAAATCCGCCAAAAGGGGCTAGGACCAGACCAAAAAAACCCGTCCAACTGATTAAAGGGGAGGCCGGCGTTTCGTAACCATGCGCGCGCAAAACTGCGATCCCAGGAAGGTTTTGTGACGCCATCGTCACGATGAAAAGTGGTAATCCAACCCCAATGACCACAGACAGATCAAATGTTGGGCTTACCCACACAGGGTTCGTTAATTCAATATCAAAAGTAATCCCCCCAATATTGCCTTGTAGAGCCGCAACCACAATGCCAACCCCAAATGTGAACGGAATCGTTAAGCGTGGAAACCATATTTTCAAAGCGAGATAGGCCAAAACCATCAAGCCGACCAACAGAGCCTCGCTTTCGAATGCGGGGAAGATCGCTAGCCCAAAACGCAAGAGAACACCAGCCAACATAGCTGCCGCTAAGTTTTTGGGAATATAGCGCATCAAATGATCAAACCACCCCGTAACCCCACACAAGACAATTAACGCAGAGCTGGCAATAAATGCGCCAATGGCATCTGACAAAGCCACACCTGATAGGCTGGTTATCAATAACGCAGCCCCCGGTGTTGACCATGCAATCATGATCGGTTCGCGATAATATAATGACAAACTGATCCCGCACAAACCCATTCCAATGCCAAGTGCCCAAAGCCACGATCCAATCTGATCAGGTGATGCACCCCCCGCAGCCGCAGCCTGATAAATAAGGGTGGCAGCACTTGTATAACCAACAAGAACAGCAACAAAACCAGCAGATACATGTGCCAAAGAAAAATACTTCATTCGATCATCTCGCTTCATTCATTGTACGTTATAACGCACGACTTGGCGACAGTACCATTGTGCGCTATAACGTACAAGCGCTTTCGAATATACTCAGGACAAACACATGAAGAACCCACAAGTTCATTTGGCAGAAACGCTTAAAGAACACAGGAAAAATAAAGAATGGAGTCTGAGCACAGCGGCCACGAAAACAGGCGTCAGCAAGGCCATGTTGGGACAAATCGAGCGCGGAGAATCCAGTCCCACTGTTGCCACTTTGTGGAAAATAGCCACAGGCTTTGAGGTTTCCTTTTCCTCTTTCATCGAACCCATCCCCCAAGAAAGTCAAAGTACAATCATTCGAACCAGCAATGATATACGACAACATCCTGACAATGCGGGTTTTAAAATTGCCGCTCTATTCCCTTATGAGCCACGTTTTGGTTTTGAATATTTTGAACTTACGTTTGAGGCGGGCTATGAACGCTTATCTGAACCGCACGAGCCGGGTGTGGTGGAACACCTCAGCATCATAGAAGGATCATTAGATGTCTTATGTGACGCGGTGTGGCACACCTTAAAAAAAGGCCAATCGATTCGCCATGCAGGCGACCAACCCCATGGTTATCGTAATGTCGGCAAAACTGAGTGTATTGTCATGAATGTAATTCACTACCCACAACATTCAAAAACATAAGTTTTTATTCTTTTTGAAGCGCTTTTAAACGATAAAGCGCTTCCAAGGCATCGCGTGGGCTGAGATCATCCGGTTGAATATCGCCCAAGGCCAGTTCAAGCTCACTTGGTCCGCTTGCAATTTGCGTGGCTTCAGGCTCATCTTGAAGCGCGGCAAAAAGCGGTAGATCGTCCGCCATTTTTGTCACAGCGCTGTTTTGTTCGCCTTTTTCTAAAGTCTTCAAAATTTGTTCTGCGCGTTTGATAACCGCTTTTGGCAATCCTGCAAGGCGCGCCACATGAATACCATAAGATCGATCAGCCGCACCGGGGCCGACTTCATGCAAGAAGATAACCTCGCCTTTCCATTCTTTAACTTTCATGGAATGACAAGACAGATGTTCAAGTTTTGCGGTTAGGGCCGTAAGCTCATGATAGTGCGTGGCAAAAAGGGATCGACATTTGTTCAATTCATGTAAATGTTCAACCACAGCCCAAGCAATTGAAAGCCCGTCAAAAGTTGCAGTTCCGCGCCCGATCTCATCTAAGATCACCAACGAGCGATCTGTTGATTGATTAAGTATGGCGGCAGCTTCTACCATTTCCACCATAAATGTGGAACGTCCGCGTGCCAAATCATCTGCCGCCCCCACGCGTGAGAACAAACGATCGACCACACCAATATGGGCTGATTTGGCAGGCACAAAGCCCCCCATTTGCGCCAAGATTGTGATTAAGGCATTTTGGCGCAAGAAAGTTGATTTACCCGCCATGTTCGGCCCCGTAATCAACCATAAACGTTGATCATCAGATAAATCACAATTGTTTGCCACAAACCCTGTTTCGTTACCCGCTTCAAGCGCTGCTTCAACGACGGGGTGGCGCCCCAACACAATATCGAATTCATATCCCATCGACAAGACGGGACGATTATAACTACGCTCAACTGCCAATTCAGCAAGCGCTGCCAACACATCAAGACGGGCTAAGCCGTTCGCTGCCAAGGCGATGTCGTCTGCGCGCGTGACCACATCAGCGATCAAGTCATCAAAAATACGGATTTCTAAAGCCAGCGCACGATCAGCAGCAGAACTGATTTTGCCTTCAAGTTCTGAAAGTTCAACCGTGCTGTAGCGAATGACATTCTTCATGGTTTGACGATGAATGAAAACACTATCGCTGGGCATGCGTTCCGCTTGTTTTGCTGTGACTTCAACAAAATAGCCTAAAACATTGTTATGTTTGATTTTTAGGGTCGAAATATCGACCATACCCGCATATTTAGCCTGCAAATTCAAAATCAGGCGTTTGCTTTCGCTGCGTAAACTGCGCAATTCATCCAACTCAGGGGCATAGTCATTAGCGATAAAATCACCATCGCGCGCAAGTAAAGGAAGTTCAGCCCCTAACGCATTGCCTAATTTTGCCACCAATTCGCCGTGCGACCCCAGATCATCAGCACATTGGCTCAGAACCTTTGGCGGGCTGAGCGTCATGACCTTTTCGCGCAATTCAAAGGCTTGGATCAAGCCATCGCGAATCGCTGCCAAATCACGTGGGCCACCACGTCCCAAGGTAATGCGCGACAACGCACGTTCCACATCAGGGCATTTTTTTAAAACTGCACGTACATCTTCGCGCGATGCTAAATCCTCACTGAAAAATTGCACCCCGTCTAGGCGATAATCAATATCTGCAACATTGGTAAGCGGCGCTGACAACCATGTCGATAAAAGACGCGCCCCTGCCCCGCTGACAGTGCGATCGATGATATCCAACAGACTGCCTTTGCGCTGTCCGTTCAATGTCAGAGTCAATTCTAGATTACGTCGTGTGGCATGGTCAATTTCAAGCGTTGCACCTTGGGCCAATTGACGCGGCACTTCAAGACGTGGAAGTTTGCCTTTTTGGGTTAATTCCACATAATCAACTAAGGCCCCAGCCGCCGATGATTCTGCGCGTGAAAAATTCGCAAAGGCATCAAGGGTTTTAACCCCATATAATGTTTCAAGGCGCTTGATGGCATTGGCACTGTCAAAACGACTGTTGGGTTGAGGTGTCAGGATCGCTTTATAATCGTTGAAGGTTTCAAAATGATCTGTGTGGTTTATTAATTTATCTGAAACCAAAATCTCGCCTGCATTCAAGCGTGCGAGCGCCGAAGACAACATGGCTGGCTCTACACTTTGCGTGAAAAATTCGCCTGTTGAAATATCCAACCAAGACAGTCCAATCTCATCGCGCGATTGGGAAACACACGCCAGATAATTATTTCTGCGCGCATCTAATAAATTGTCTTCGGTGATGGTGCCGCCTGTGAACAAGCGTACAACATCGCGTTTTACAACGGATTTTGAACCGCGTTTTTTAGCTTCTGCCGGGTCTTCTAATTGTTCACATAACGCGACCTTAAAACCTTGTGCCACCAATTTCGGTAAGTAAGTTTCATAAGATTTAACAGGAACCCCACACATGGGAATATCTTCGCCATTATGAAACCCACGTTTGGTTAAAGTAATATTCAGCGCTTGGGCGGCATTCACCGCATCCTCAAAAAACAATTCGTAAAAATCACCCATACGATAGAACAGCATCATGCCCGGATTGCGTTCTTTAATCGTCAGGAATTGCGCCATCATTGGAGTCGCACCCTTCGCCATTTTCGCATCAATATCTTCTTGCGAAATCTCAGTCGTTTCAGGGTGTTGTACGGCTTCAAGAGTGGTCACGATATTTCAATCCAAAAACGAGTGAATAAGGGTCCCAAGTGATAGCACAAACCACAACCTCAATTGAAGCTCTAGCATGGATATTTTAACTCATCTCTTAAGCTTTGCTTTAAACTCATATCTCCAATGTAGGAAAAACTCTGTTCAAATGGGGCTTTTCCCCTAGTAATATTTCATATGTTGGTGCAATATACGTAATATAAATACACAATTCACTATACTGGTTAAAACAAATGAACCAAAAATCACCTATAAACGAAATCGTTGGTATCCTTGAAAACCGTGAATCCTTTGAAGAAGCCGTCGCTGCTTTACTCAAAGTCGGTTTTGAACGTACCGACCTCAGCGTTTTAAGCTCTCATGAATCCATCGAGGCAGCAGGCAAACCTGCCAAACCTTTGAAAGATGTGATGACAGCCTTGGTGGGGGAAATTCGTTTTGAAGGATCGATGGTTGCCTCTGGCGCGATCTTTTTAGCTGGTGGCCCAATTGGTGAAATAATCGGGGCTGTTGTGGGCGCTACTGTCGGTGGCGTAGCGCTTAAAGAAGTGCTCGATGAAGTCACGGCGACACCACATACAGAAGATTTTGCCCGTGCAGCAGATGCAGGCAGCATTATCTTATGGGTGCGCGCCCTTGGTGAAGACAAGCAAGAAAAAGCACAAAGAATTTTGTTAGACCTTGGCGCAGGAAACGTGCATCTACATACAAAAGCGTCGTAAACATTTATCTGCGACAATCCAGATCAAAGAATTTTACTAGAGAAAACATATTATGGACGATCAGAAAAACCGCGTAACAGAACGCGAAGCTCTTTTAATGCATGCCTCAGGCCGCCCGGGGAAACTTGAAATTCGCCCGACAAAACCGCTGACAACACAGCGTGATTTGTCACTGGCTTACTCCCCTGGTGTAGCCGCGCCTTGCTTGGAAATAGCACGCGATCCTAACCTTGCTTATGATTACACTGCCAAAGGAAATATCGTTGCTATTATTTCAAATGGTACTGCGGTTTTGGGCCTTGGGAACTTAGGGGCGTTGGCTTCTAAACCCGTCATGGAAGGTAAAGCTGTTCTTTTCAAACGTTTTGCAGATATTGATGGCATTGATTTAGAAGTCGATACAGAAGACGAAGACGAATTTATCAACTGCGTGAAATATCTTGGTAAAACCTTCGGTGGGATTAACCTTGAAGATATCAAAGCGCCAGAATGTTTCACGATTGAACAAAAACTTCGCGAGATTATGGACATCCCTGTCTTTCATGATGATCAACATGGCACTGCAATTATTTCAGCTGCGGGTCTGATCAATGCCTGTGATTTAACCGGGCGCGAACTTAAAGACGTAAAGATCGTTGTAAATGGGGCTGGTGCAGCCGCCATTGCATGTTGCGAGTTGGCTAAAGCCATGGGTGTAGCGCACAATAATGTCATTATGTGCGATTCCAAAGGTGTGATCTATAAAGGTCGCAAAGAAGGCATGAACCAATGGAAAAGCGCACATGCATCAGACACAGACGCCCGCACATTGGCCGAAGCCTTAGATGGCGCAGATGCTTTCTTAGGGCTTTCGGTTAAAGGTGCTGTCAGCCAAGATATGGTTATGAAAATGGCACCTAAGCCGATCATTTTCGCCATGGCAAATCCTGATCCTGAAATCACCCCTGAAGATGTTAAAGCTGTGCGCTCTGATGCCATCATGGCGACCGGACGCTCTGACTATCCGAACCAAATTAATAACGTTCTTGGTTTCCCTTATATTTTCCGTGGAGCCTTAGATGTCCGTGCCAGTACCATTAATGAAGATATGAAAGTGGCCTGTGCCAACGCAATTGCACAATTGGCGCGCGAAGATGTGCCTGATGAAGTGGCCCAAGCCTATTCGGGTCGTCGTCTGCGTTATGGTCCTGAATATATCATTCCAGCACCGTTTGATCCGCGCTTAATTTCAAATATCCCACCTGCTGTGGCAGAAGCGGCAATGACATCTGGTGTAGCGCGCCGCCCAATCATCGATATGGATAATTACAGAAAAGAATTATCTGCCCGTCTTGACCCAACCGCATCCAGCCTACAAGTTATTTGCGATAAGGTTCGGGGCAACCCACGCCGGATCGTCTTTGCAGAAGGTGAAGAAGAAAAGACCATCCGTGCGGCATATGCTTTCTATAATTCTGGATATGGCACACCGATCTTGGTCGGACGTGAAGAAAAAATACAAGCCAGTATGAAAAACTTAGGACTTCAAGGCGCTAAAGGTATCGAGATTAACAATTCTCGTGTAGGGCCACGCACCCGTGAATATGCCGAATACCTTTATCGTCGCACACAACGCAAGGGCGCCTTATTGCGCGATTGTCAGCGTTGGGTAAACCAAAACCGCAATATCTTTGCGGCCTCAATGGTCGCTTGTGGGGATGCCGACGGTATGGTGACGGGCCTGACACGTAACTTTTATTCAAGCTATGATGATGTGGCGCGTGTGCTTGATCCTGCCGAAGACAAAATCCCTATGGGTGTGTCGATTGTCGTTTCAGGCGGTCATAACACTGTCTTCTTGGCTGATACACGTATTCATGAAACGCCAAACCCTCAAGAAATGGCCGACATCGCGATTGCTGCCGCAGCAAAAGCCCGTAAATTGGGTCACGAACCCCGCGTTGCATTTTTATCTTATTCTTCCTTCAGTGGGCGTGACGGTGGTCGTACAGAAGATGTGCGCCAAGCCGTTGAAATTTTGGAAAGTTGCAACGTTGATTTTGAATTCGATGGCGAAGTCACAGTGAATGTTGCCTTAGACCAAGGTCTCTTAAACGATTATCCATTCTCACGCCTATCTGGCCCCGCAAACGTTCTCGTCATGCCTGGTCTACATACGGCTGATATTTCGTCTAAGTTGCTGCAAAAACTAGGCGGCGGTACGGTGATCGGACCGATTTTGTTGGGACTTGAAAAACCTGTGCAAATTGTTCCACGAGATACGACCGTTTCTGAAATGGTCAATATGGCAATCCTCGCAGCCCACGATTCAGTTGTAGGTAGCTAAGACAAACCTTGGTGTTATTCAAAGAAAAACGGGCCGATAATACGGCCCGTTTTTTTATGTCTTAAAACTCAAAGGTAAAAATCTTAATTCCCTTCAAGCTCCTTTATCTTAGCTTCAGCCTCAGAAGCTTTTTCAGAATCTCCGAGAACTTGATAAGCGCGTGCTAAACGTTTCCAACCTTCAAGGTCATTCGGGTTTTCTTTCAGCTTACCAGCCAAACGATCAACCATTTGACGGATCATACCTTGGCGGTCTTCATCAGACATTTCAGCTGCGTTTTTCATATCTTCGCGTGTAGGACCTGGTGCTGCAGTGGGTTCTTCGCTTGTATCACCTTTTGCAGACTCCCATTCCAACTTCAACTGCTTAGCAAGGACTTTGGCTTGGCCTGTTGGTTTGAAATCGGCTGGGTCAAGTTCACCTGCCTCAGCCGCCATCTTGATTTGTTCATGTACTTGCGCAACCCAAGCAGCCTCTTTCGGCGCGATAGCTAAAAGGTTCGTCCATGTTTGAATTGCCCCTTTAAAGTCTTCAACACGCGCCTTCGCATAGCCAAGATAAAATTGAGCTTTCATCTGACTCGGGTCCTGTTGCAAGGATTCCATCAATGCACCGATGGTTTCTTTGTCAACTTCCCCATTGTCCGCATAAATTTTTGCTTCTGCAAAATCTGCTAAAATCGCAGGATGACGCTTAGAATGTTTCACCGCATTTCTAAAAGCATCAAGGGCTTCATCCACGCGACCTACCGTGCGCAAAGTGCGACCCAAAAGAACCCAGCTATCAATATCTGTGATGTCTTTATCAAGCTGTTTTTTCAGCATCGCAATTTCATTCGCCATACCGTCTTGATTTACATGTTGGCGTTCTTTTTCCAGGTCGCGTGATGCAAAAGGAACGTCTTGATATCCCGGTTGGCCAAGCACATTATAGACCCCTAAAGATCCTGCGATTACACCAACACCTATAAGTACAGATATGGCAATTGAAGCTTTCGATGAACCTTTGGACTGGTTTTCATCTTCAGTGCGTGCTTCATCGGCAGATAAAAGACGACGTTGCACTTCAATGCGTGCTGTATCAGCCTCATCAGCACTGATCATACCACGTTCGACATCGCGCTCCAGTTCCTTCAATTGGTCTTTAAAGACGTTGAGATCATATTCAGCGCGTTGTGCTTCTTCTTTAGGTTTGCGCCAAAGCGGAGTCGCCAACAAAAAAAGGGTCATCGCACTTAACAATGCAACAGCAATCCAAAAGCTCATGTCTCACTTCCTTTTTCGTTCATCAAGGCATCAATTCTATTTTTCTCATCCGCACTTAAAGGTGAAGCACCCGTGGTCGCGGCTGTTTCTTTTGATCGTCTGCGGTAATAAAAGATAATCCCGAACAACCCCAAAACAATCATCCCAGCTGGACCAAACCACAAAATAGCCGTTTTTGCTTTGACCGGAGGGTTCAATAAGACAAAGTCACCATAACGAGAGACTAAATAATCAATAACTTGCTGGTTTGTGTCACCTTTGGTAATGCGGTCGCGCACAAGAACGCGCATTTTTTTCGCAATCCCTGAATTTGAATCATCTATCGATTGATTTTGACAGACCACACAACGTACATCTTTTGAAATCACGCGTGCACGTTCTTCAAGGGCGGGATCTTTTAATATTTCATCTGGATCAACCGCACCCGCTGGTGCGCTTAAGGCAAATATTGCTATCAGAACACATAAGATATGTTTCATTCTTTACGCAGCTCCACAATCAAAGGCCAGATTGTTGAGGCCCAAGAACTTGGTGAAATTGGACCAATATGTTTGTAGCGAATGATGCCTTTTTTATCGACTACGAAGGTTTCAGGCGCACCTGTAATACCCCAGTCAATAATGGTCGAACCATCAACATCAACGCCAATTTTAGTATAAGGGTCGCCGTGGCGTTTCAACCAACGCACAACATCTTTTGGATTTTTTTCATCCCAATCAACCCCATAAACAGGCACGTCAATGGTGCGCGTTTCTTTCAGTTCTAAAAGAAAAGGATGCTCTTGCAAACACGCCACACACCAAGATCCAAAGAAATTCACCAAAGATACTTTACCCTTAACATCATCGATGCTCAGGCCTTCTGTGCGTCCTTCAATCGGGATGAGATTAAAGTGCCCCATAGGTTGATTGGTTAAGATATCATCATCAAGTCTGGAAGGGTCTTTTGTCAGACCCACACCAAAATAAATTGCGATGATACAAAACACCACTAAGGGCAGCAAAAATAAATAACGTTGGCTTGTCATGAAGATGTTCCCTCAGTCACAGACCCTTCTGGCAATTTAGATTTTTTCGGCGCACCCACACGCAAGCGACGATCAGATAGACTAATCAAACCACCCAGCGTCAACAAGACTGTACCACCCCACATCCAAGCAACAAGCGGGTTCCAGTAAATTCGCGTGACGTAGCCACCTTCAGACTCATCAGAAATCACCGCATAAAGGTCACCTAAGAACATGGTATGAATCGCAGCCTCTGTTGTTGGCATGCCACCCGTATCATAGGTGCGTTTTTCAGCCAATAAAGTGACAACATGTTCGCCATCCTTATCCACATTAAACATGCCTTCCAGCGCATCATAGTTTGGCCCGCGTAACTCACGCACACCTTCAAAGGTATATGTATAGCCCGCTACATCCAGCTTATCGCCGAATTGCATAACTTGGATGCTTTCAACTTTCCAGTTTCCAGCACCTGTCATGCCCGCAATAATTACCGCCAAACCAAGATGAGCCACAGTCATGCCCCAACTTGAACGCGGCTGTTTGCGCATACGTGAGATCGAGTCACCAAAAGGAATACGCCCAAGTTTCACTCGTTCTGCCAAATCCCAAAGCGTTCCAACACCTAACCATGTGGCCAAGCCCATGCCAAGATAACCACCCCAACCGCTATCACCTTTGATAATATAGGTTAGAATAACCGCACCAAGCGTGGCTACATAAACAATATAGTAACGCGACAAGATCGCCTTCGCATCACCGCGTTTCCATGACAAGAAAGGGCCTAAGGCCATCAAAATGACTAAGGGTGTCATAATTGGGATGAACACACGGTTAAAGAACGGTGCCCCAACTGAAACTTTACCAGACCCGATCACGTCAACAAACAAGGGATACAAGGTACCCAACAACACAACACCAGTTGCCGTGGTTAAAATCCAGTTGTTGAACAACAACGCCCCTTCACGAGACACAGGTTTAAACAAACCACCGCCCACCAATGAAGGTCCACGGATCGCATAAAGAGTGAACGATCCGCCAATAGCGATGCACAATAGGACTAAGATGAACACACCGCGCTCAGGATCCGTTGCAAAGGCGTGAACAGATGTCAAAACACCTGAACGTACCAAGAAAGTCCCCAGTAATGACAAGCTGAAGGTCACAATGGATAAAAAGATCGTCCAGCTTTTCAATGTATCGCGTTTTTCCACCACAACAGCAGAATGGAGCAAAGCCGTTCCTGCAAGCCAAGGCATGAAGGATGCATTTTCAACCGGGTCCCAGAACCACCAACCACCCCAACCAAGTTCGTAATAGGCCCACCAAGACCCCAGAACGATACCAACCGTTAAGAAAGTCCAAGCAGCCAGTGTCCAAGGACGCACCCAGCGCGCCCATGATGCATCGACACGGCCTTCTATAAGGGCAGCGATGGCAAAAGAAAAGGCGATAGAAAAGCCCACATAGCCCAGATATAAAAATGGGGGATGGAATGCCAATCCCGGGTCTTGCAACAAGGGGTTCAAGCTTTGCCCATTTGCAGGCACATTAATCAAACGCTCAAACGGATTTGATGTAAACAAAATGAATGCTAAGAAGCCAACTGAGATAAGAGCTTGAATGGCCAATGTACGGTTTTTTAAACCAGAGGGTAAATTGCGCCCAAAAAATTCAACAGCGGCCCCAAACGTTGCCAAGATCACAACCCAT
>Ga0209345_10005724_pt1 | contig 11435 bp, 12 predicted proteins | sample Cruoilmetagenom7_FD_187294 | JGI IMG/M metagenome (GOLD analysis project Ga0209345, IMG submission 187294) | Oil polluted marine microbial communities from Coal Oil Point, Santa Barbara, California, USA - Sample 7 (SPAdes) (version 2) | ecosystem: Environmental > Aquatic > Marine > Oil seeps ...
CAAAGGCACGCGATTTGAACCTATGGTGGAACTTCTGTCTGACAAAGATGCTATGGATGCCGAAGTTTTGGGCAAAGCCATGCGGTTTGGTGCGATGCTGACGGTTGACAGACTCGCTGATATGGCCGAGTTGCGCCTATTTCCCAAGAAGAAACAGCTGGAATTGCGGCTGAATGAAAAAGGCCGCGGGTTGTTCGGTGAAGTCGCCGAAGCGCGGTTCATGTCTCTGGCGCGCAGCCTTGAGGCTGAGGTTAAGGTGCTGAAACTGAAGGGGTGAAATGGAACACCGCTTCCCGCAAAGCCCAATCCACTACAGCTCGATCTCGCCCTGTTCCAGCGGCTTAACCTTCAGCGGCACTTTGCGCCGGATGATGATATCGCCATTGGGCAGCACTTCGGGTGCGTGGTAGTTGGTGAAATCGCCAATCATCCCCTGTAGTTCCTCAAATGCGGGTCCCATTTGATCTGCCAACCCTTGCAAGTCATTCAAGGCAGGCTCCATTTCGCTCATCAATCCGCGAAAAAACAACTTGGCACCTTCTTCCATCAGGTTCAGGCCTTCGCCCACTTCTGCCTTGTCCTCGGTCTCTGCAAATGCGGGCGACACGGATAAACAAGCGGCTATGGTAAATGCAGCTATCTGTTTCATGCCCTATATATAGGACATACCGATCCCGATTATAAGGTCAGAGTTCGATATCAATCGTCACAGGGAAATGGTCGGACGCGGACAGCAGGGCTTCTCGCAGTTCGGGTATCTCATAGCACTCGGGGTCTTCGAACGGATGCCATATCCGCCACGTAGGCCCATGTTCTCGCAAATCTGCCGATACCATGATGTAATCCAGAAGCACTGATAAATACCGTTTTTCCCGTTTGAGATAAAACCGTGAGCTGGCGGGCTTTGCTCCCATTTTGCGGCTTAGGATCATCTGCGCATGTGGATCAAACAAGCAATTTTGCCCCTCTTCCCCCAGCACAATTTCAACACTTGAGCGGCCAAACAGCTTTTCATATTCATCCAACCCTGGCCCATCGTTGAAATCACCCATAACTATGACGGACTCAGCCGCGATCAAATGCGAAACAACCCGTTGGCGCAGCCAAATGCATTGCGCCATCTGCTTACGTCGATTTTCAATCGCCTTGCGCATCACTTCGACCTTGCCGCGTGCACCATGCGGGGCTTTGGATTTGATGTGCACCCCGATCAAACGCAGCAATGCGCCAGCTTTGGTTTGCAACGCCACCTCCAGCGGCGGCTTTGAGAAGGTGATCAATTCGGGGGCTGCGTCCGTATCCAGATCGCGCCGAAATACCCCGTCAAAACGTGGCGCATCAAAGCTGCCTTTTTTGCCGGTCTCGGCACCCTTTGGATCATGCCTCGCGGTTACAACATCAGGATCATAAAGCAGCGCAATCTCTTGTTGTGTGTTGTTCTCAAACCCCAACAGCGCCTTTCGCGCCCGCAGCCCGAACTGCCTGGCAAAATTCTCGAGCGCCTTATCTCCATTGCGCCGCCGACTGCTGTCCGGTGCCTCGATCACCATAATTGCATCGGCGTCGATTGCCGTCATGACCTTCGCAATCGCCTCGAGCTGCTGCACCCGCGTTACATCACGACGCCGCGACCATTCCCCATCCAGCAAGGGTCGTCCATCGTCATCAAACAGGCTGTCGAACCACTCGATGTTGTAGGTGGCGATTCGCATCAGGCCGCACTCTTTTGGATTTCGTCCCAAGCATTGTTGATCATGATCAACCGCCCCTCGGCCAATTTCACCGCCTCATGCGGCACCCCCCGTGCCATCATTCGATCCGGATGGGTTTCGCGCACCAAAGCGCGATAAGCCGCGCGGACGTCTTTAAGCGGCGCGTCCGGCGTAAGCCCCAACACATCATATGGGTCCGGCACAGCGTCAATGACAAACTGCGCTTTCATCGTCCGGAATTCGCGCTCCTCCATCTCGAATATGCGCCTGACGCGATCAAGAAAATCATCTTCTTTCGGATGATACTCCCCATCGGCCAATGCAATATGAAACAAACCTTCCATCAGGTCACAAAGGGCCTCGCGTCGGCCGCCAAACATTTCTTTGATCCGGTGGGCATATTCCTCAAAGCCCGCCACATCCGTGCGCGCCATATTGAATATTCGCGCCGCATTGCCTTCTTCTTGGGGGGGGATGCTGAACACCTCGCGAAACGCAGTCACCTCGTCGCGTGTCACCAGGCCGTCAGCCTTGGCCATCTTTGCCCCCAATGCAATCACCGCAATGGTAAACCCGACCGACTGCTCGGGCGGGGTGCGCAAGCGCTCGAACACCTCGCTCAAACCCTCACCACTGGTAAGCGCCGACAGGGCATCTGTTATTCTGGTCCACAATGACATGTGCGTAGGATAGCGGGTATTTGCCCGAGTGTCAGGTTACGTATTCAATAGTTTTGTAACAGGGATCAGTTCAACACCCGAACACCATGTGGCGTTTGTATTTCGGCGCGGTAACCCGCCACATCGCCTTGTAAAATACTAACGCGCGGATCGGAAAATACGCCATCCAACGTAGCCTCCAGCGCGGTTGCCTGTGGATGTATAACCTCAAACGCCAACAATCGACAGCCAGCATCCATTAGGCGTTCGGCCGGATGTGCGGCGCCGTGCCACTGGATCAACGCCGGATAGGCATTGTCAAAAGGCAACTTACCGTCCGCAGGCACCGCCATCTGCCAGCGTAAATCGCCGCGTGTTAACGAAACGGGCACCCCGACCCCGTCAGGGCTGGAGGCAATTGCACCCACTATATCATCCGTGCGACAAATCCAGTTGGTCAACCGCGGTGCTCCGCTGAAATTATCCAGATCAAACCAGCGCGGATGATCTGGCATGGGGGCCGCTGGATTGATCGAAATCACCTCGAGATACACATCCCCCAACCCGAGCAATCTGTTGTGAGTGCCCATCAAGGGATGCTCGCCTCCGCTTGCCAAGGATACGCCCAGCGCCTCTTCAACCGCCGCGACACCTTCCTGCAGTGTCGTCGCGGCCACCGCCAAATGATCCAGCGTTAGCATTGCACCCCTTTCTTCTTTTCCCAAATACCTGCCGCACAGCAGCGCATAGGCTTTCTCAGCTTTTGGACTCACGAATGATACGTAAAATATCTTGCGCGGCTTCGGGTATATTGGTGCCCGGTCCGAATATCGCCTTCACCCCGGATTTATACAGGAAATCATAGTCTTGCTGCGGAATGACCCCACCGCAAATCACGATAATGTCGTCGGCACCGGCGGCTTTCAGAGCTTCTACCAGCTTGGGTGCCAGCGTCTTGTGCCCCGCCGCTTGCGACGAAATTCCGACCACATGCACGTCATTGTCTACCGCATCTTGTGCAGCCTCTTCGGGGGTCTGGAACAGCGGGCCAACGTCCACATCAAACCCGATGTCAGCAAAGGCCGTGGCGATCACCTTGGCCCCGCGGTCATGGCCGTCTTGCCCCATTTTAACCACCAGCATCCGTGGGCGACGCCCCTCGTCTGCGGCGAAATCCTCGACCGATTTCTGGATCGCGGCAAAGCCCTCATCGCCTTCATAGGCAGCTCCGTAAACACCTGCGAGAGTTTTGACCTCGGCGCGGTGGCGTCCGAATGTTTTTTCCATCGCCATGCTGATTTCTCCTACAGTTGCGCGCGCCCGTGCCGCATCAATCGCGATTTCCAGCAGGTTACCCGTGCCCGAGGCTGCGGCCTCTTCCAGTGCTTTGAGGGCCGCATCACAGGTGGCTTGGTCGCGTTTGGCGCGGATATCTTTCAGCCGTGCAACCTGATTTTCGCGAACCGCCACATTATCAACGTCCAGAATATCGATGTCATCCTCGACCTCCAGACGGAACTTGTTGACGCCAACGATCACATCATCGCCGCGATCCACAGCCGCTTGCCGACGCGCCGCCGCTTCTTCAATGCGCAGCTTGGGCATCCCCGAGGCAACAGCCTTGGTCATGCCGCCCATTGCATCAACTTCCTCAATGATTTTCCACGCTTCTTCTGCCATATCCGAAGTCAGTTTTTCAACGTAATAAGACCCTGCCAGCGGATCGACCACATTGGTCACACCGGTTTCATTTTGCAAAATTAGCTGGGTGTTGCGGGCGATACGGGCCGAAAAATCGGTCGGCAAAGCAATGGCCTCGTCGAAAGCATTGGTGTGCAGCGACTGGGTGCCACCAAGCACCGCGCTCATCGCCTCATAAGCGGTGCGGACCACGTTATTGTAGGGATCTTGCGCCTGCAAAGACACGCCCGATGTCTGGCAATGGGTGCGCAACATCATGGATTTTTCATCCTTGGGGTTAAACTCCGACATGATCCGGTGCCACAGAAACCGCGCGGCGCGCAATTTGGCCGCTTCCATGAAAAAGTTCATGCCGATGGCAAAGAAGAATGACAAGCGCCCTGCAAAAGCATCCACATCCATGCCCCGTTCCAGAGCTGCACGCACGTATTCCCGTCCATCTGCCAGCGTGAAGGCAAGTTCCTGCACAAGGTTCGCACCGGCCTCTTGCATGTGATAGCCCGAGATCGAGATCGAGTTATATTTCGGCATGTTCTTCGAGGTGAACTCGATAATATCGCTGACAATGCGCATCGAGGGTTCGGGGGGGTAAATATAGGTGTTGCGGACCATGAATTCCTTTAAGACATCGTTTTGAATCGTGCCCGAAAGCGCCGCGCGATCAACGCCTTGCTCTTCGCCCGCCACAATGAAACTGGCCAGCACCGGAATAACCGCACCGTTCATGGTCATCGAGACCGAAACCTTGCCAAGCGGAATACCGTCAAACAGGATTTTCATATCCTCGACACTGTCAATCGCAACGCCTGCTTTACCAACATCACCAACCACGCGTTCATGATCAGAATCATAGCCACGGTGTGTGGCCAAATCAAAGGCCACCGAGACCCCCTGCTGCCCGGCGTCAAGCGCGCGGCGATAAAAGGCGTTACTTTCTTCGGCGGTCGAAAAACCGGCATACTGGCGAATGGTCCACGGGCGTCCCGCATACATGGTGCTGCGCGGTCCACGCGTAAACGGTGCCTCGCCCGGCATACTGCCCATATGCGCCAGCCCTTCGGCATCCTCGGACGTGTAAACAGGCTGCACGTCAATGCCTTCGGGCGTTTGCCACGTTAGATCATCAACGGTACGTCCACGCAGTTCTTTGTCAGCACGCTTAGCCCACGCAAGTTTCTTTTCGGTCATGGAATTGTCCTCTTTCCGTTTGCAACGGCCGCAGGTGTGTCCCTGCTGGTCCGCTGTTTGAATTCTCTACATATGTCGCAATGCCGTCGGCCCCGCCGCGCAGCCATGCAATGTCTTCGTCATATTGCGCATGAAAGGCCGCAATATGGTGGTCTTCAAAAGGTTGCCAACGCGAACAATTGTTCGGCATTGCCGCGGCTTTTGCGGTATTGCCGCGATCAACCAAAACCTGATGCAGCTTGGCGCATCCTGCCGAAGCGTTGTGCCAGTCATGGCGCCCGCGCATACGCACAGGTACCGCACCGTTATTTAGCAACTTCAATTGGTGGTCTACTTGACCGATCATCCCCTCAAACGGCCAAACCACCAGGTCAGCTTGCGGAAAAACCGATGCAACTTCGCCAATAACGTCACGCCAACGGCGCGGCTGTGTTACCAAACGATCCAGTTCTCGTGTGTCGGGGATTTTGCGGCCCCGCTCTACCATAAAGGCAAGAACCGACGCCCAGTATTTGTCGTAAGAGCGCACCGACAATGCCACGCGCTTGCAATGCAACCCGAACGTATCTGCAAACCTGTCCAGCCGCGCCTGTAAATCAGGATACAACCGGCCAGCAGACAGGTTGCCCTGCATCGTCCCGATCATATTTTCCTCGCTTACAATCAAGGATTTAACGCCAGAAATTTCAAGTCGCGCCAGTTCCATCCGGATCAGGTCAGATGACCGTTTGCCGCGTAAGATTGCATCATGCGTAATGTTGCCAGGCTTTTTAACCAAACCAGTAAACAGTCCTGACCGCGTCCGGTTCGGCCCCCAGAATTCGGTGCCCATACTGTTCAGTTTATCCCGATTGTTTTCGAGATACCTTTGCAGGGTTGTTGTGCCGGTACGATGCGCACCCAAATGCAATATAACGTCCACGAGATGCCCTACTCCGCCAATAATGGCAGCCTTTGCCGCCTGAAAATGGTATCTTGGCGATAACATTAGGCAGACTCCGTGTGCATAGGATTAACGATGATAGTTATTCGCGCAATGTTAGCGTTTTTGGCGGCGTAAGTCCCCGCATTTGAAACAAATTTGAACGACATTTTCCAAGAGGCCAAGATCAATTTCAACCTTCTCATAGCAACCGTAAGACCAATGTGCGACAAGGCGACGCGCAAGTTTTTTGGGGTCTCCAAAACCTTGCGCGTCCACCTGTCAGTCATTTCGGTCCGGAAGTTCATTCAAACTCCATAATCACATCGTCAACGGCCAGATTATCGCCAGCGCTTGCGTTCACTTTGGTCACCACGGTTTTCTTTTCGGCCCGCAGGATATTCTCCATTTTCATCGCTTCAACGGTGCAAAGCGTCTGACCTTCCTGCACTTCGTCCCCAACCTGAACGGCCACAGACACAATCAAACCGGGCATTGGGCACAACAACAGGTTTGATGTGTCCGGTGCCTGTTTTTCCGGCATCAGGCGGGCCAGTTCTGCCTGCCTTGGGGTGCGCACAAAGACGCTAAGATCAGCGCCGCGCAGACGCATCCGGAAGCCGCCCGGAATTTTGCCGGTTTTGATCACCAATGCTGTTCCGTCAACGTCCAGAACCGCCAGTTGTTGACCTGGCTCCCAATCTGAGGACACCCGCAAGTCAATACCATCAGCAAAGGCGATTGTGGCCCCCATCGGGTCAGCATTAACCCCTACGGGGAAGGATTGCCCCTGAAGCGTCACAACCCAGTCGGTGCCGACCTTGCGTTCGTGGTTGTCCATCCTGCCTGAAACCCGGGTGCGCCGGATTTCGGCCATCCGGTACATCGCCGCCGCCGCGGCTGCAACGCGACGCAGCATATCGTCAGGCAGTTCCACCCCATCAAACCCGTCGGGAAATTCTTCCTCGATAAAGGCTGTGGTCATGTTGCCGGATGTGAATTTTTCGTGGTCCATCACGGCCGACAGGAACGGTAGGTTGTGGCCAATACCCTCAACTTCAAAACTGTCGAGGGCTGTGCGCATCCCGTCAATTGCCTCGGCGCGGGTTGGCGCCCAAGTGCACAGTTTGGCAATCATAGGGTCGTAATACATCGAAATTTCGCCACCCTCAAAGACGCCGGTATCGTTGCGCACCACGTGGCTTGCATCAGACACTTCGGCTGGGGGGCGATAGCGGGTCAGGCGACCAATGGAGGGCAGAAAACCACGGTAAGGGTCTTCGGCATAAAGGCGGCTTTCGACGGCCCAGCCGTTCAGTTTCACGTCCTTTTGGGCAATAGTGAGCTTTTCACCATCCGCCACGCGGATCATCTGCTCGACCAAATCGACATCGGTGATCAGTTCGGTCACAGGGTGTTCCACCTGCAAACGGGTGTTCATTTCTAGGAAATAGAAGTTGCGGTCGCCATCAACAATGAATTCAACCGTGCCTGCGCTGGCATAGCCCACGGCCTTTGCCAGATCGACGGCCTGATTGCCCATTTTTTTGCGGGTTTTCTCATCCAGAAACGGGCTTGGCGCTTCTTCGATCACTTTTTGTTGGCGCCGCTGGATCGAGCATTCGCGCTCGCCCAGATAGATCGTGTTGCCGTGCGTGTCAGCCAACACCTGTATCTCGATGTGTCGTGGTTGTGTGATGAATTTCTCGATAAAAATTCGGTCATCGCCAAAACTGGCCGCGGCCTCATTTTTGGAACTCTGGAACCCTTCAACAGCCTCCTTGTCGTTCCATGCAATCCGCATACCTTTGCCGCCACCACCGGCAGAGGCCTTCAACATCACCGGATAACCGATTTCGCGGCTGATTTTCACGGCCTCGTCCGCATCCTCGATCAAACCCATGTGTCCGGGCACCGTGGCGACGCCCGCTTCAATGGCGATCTTCTTGCTGGTAATTTTGTCGCCCATGCTTTCAATCGCACCCACGGGTGGGCCGATGAATGCCACACCTTCACGCGCCAATGCTTCGGCGAACAACTTGTTTTCGCTCAAGAAACCATAACCAGGATGCACGGCTTCGGCGCCAGTTTGGCGGATCGCGTCCATCACTTTGTCGATCACAATATAGGACTGGTTCGCCGGTGGTGGGCCAATATGAACCGCCTCGTCCGCCATTTTGACATGCAGCGCATTTTTATCCGCATCGGAATAGATCGCGACCGTCGCGATCCCCATTTTGCGGGCTGTTTTGATCACCCGGCAGGCGATTTCCCCACGGTTTGCAATCAGTATCTTTTTGAACATCTAACAGGCCTTCCCTAAATATTCAGTGCCTACCCGGCACCGGTTTTTCATGCCCCGACCCGCACCCTCGCGTGCGTCAGAGTCACATTTTTCGACAATCACATTCCACTCACATACCAAGGATTTTTCGCGGCAATCCGGTCTTGCTTCTTCACTGCTGCCATGCGGCTGCAATCCCCCGCGCAATTCTACTTTTGTTGCGAGCTTGCGATTTAACGCAAAAAACCACCGCGAGAAGGTCCCCGCGTTGGTTAATTTATCAGTCGTAATTTTGGGCCGGACCCCTGTCCGGATTTTCTGCGCTAGGCTAGTTGCATACGCCGACATCGTTACACAGCGCGCCTGCGCCTGCGCCGATAACCGCACCGGCGAGCATACTGCCCCCAGCGGCGCCCACCACAGCGGCACCCGCAACAGCGCCAACTCCTGCGCGCTCGAGGTCGTTATCCAGGCAACCGGCGAGCGGTGTAATAAGAATGGCAACAAGGGCCAAGTATTTGATCTGCATTGATTTGTGCCTCCAACAATTGTTTTTATTGAGGGCAGCCATAGCAGGTTTAAATTCTCAAGAGAATCCCCTGAATTGATTGACTGCTTTTCGGCTGTTTTTCGCTCAAAAGCCAGCCCATTCCGCCAAGAAAAAAGCGGTCCGGTCCCGAAGGTGCCGAACCGCTTAGAAGGGGAAGGGTAACGGTATTGACTTGTACAAACAGATGGCTTGCTGGAGGCATCTGCTATACGAGAGATACTGTGCGAAAGAATACGGGCTGCATAGCCCACGCGTGACCCAAGGTCATTCTGGGCAGTTTCCCGCCAAATTTCCGGTGTCACAAGCAAATTCACGCCGATTCCTCCTCAAAGGCCTCGGGGAACGCTGCACGGGCACGACGCTCGTCAATCTTTAGCAGCGCCTCATAACTTTCGGAGTCAAACGGATCTTCTGCAGGAATCACTTCGCGCCCGAACATCCATGTCAAACGGCCCGCATCCAGATTGCCGCGCTCAAACGGCTGATCGCCAAACTGGTACCAGAGCGCCATCATAAACCCGACATCCGCCTTGCGATCCGCTGGACGCCGATCGGCAAATCGTTCACGCGCAACCAAGGCTGTTATACCTTTTTTGTTCGGTCTACGGATTGTGAATTGAAAATCTGTGCCGGGCAGTCGCCCCGGAAAGCCGCGATGCTTTAGCATGAATATCCCCCTGAAAACAAAGGTTTAGACGCTATCGCAGGGCGATACGGAGCGGGCCCAAAAGCCCGCCCCGATGGTATTTTAGTACTTAGTTGTTGGTTGCTCAACCATAACTGGCTCTTCAACGTAAACAACTTCTTCTTGTTGGCCACATGCTGCGACAACCACGAAAAGGCTAAGAGCCACAACTGCTTTGATGCTATTCGACATTCTTGTCTCCTACTGTTTCCAATGACCTTAGTGCAACCTATTGGCCACACCTTCCCCATTGATGAGTTACAGGCTACATGGAGGTAACCTTGAGGAACGGTAACGTATAAATCTTTGAAAGAACACCACATGCGTATCAATCGGCAAATTTGTGACGCGATTGCATCATTTTTTCCGCTAAGTGGGGTCTTTTGCACACGAAATGCCGACATCCTCAGAACCCCTCCCATTTACAGGCCGTTCCATCGGGGGAATATACCTCGAAAAACTGGGTTGCCTCGGGGGTGGGCGTGCCGAACGTGACTTTTCGGTCGGAAATCGAGATAATTATCTTGTCCACCGCCCGTTCCTGGGCAATCAGCACCGGAAGCGCTGACGATTCGCACAAATGCTTGATATCGGCCTCGGCTTGCTCAAAGTTGATCCGGCCATCATTCCGCGCAATCTGAGGGGTGATGTAGCGAAAGCGGTAGATGTTCAATTCCCCCTCGGCCTCCCAGATTACCTCATGGAATTCTACAGGTTGGCCTGATGGCACGTTGATTGGCCCAGCCCCTGCCGCCATTGGACAAAGGGCCGTTATAAGGGCCATCGCGTTTGTCCAGACCGGGTTCATTACAGCGGTATGTTCCCGTGTTTTTTCCACGGGTTTTCCAGTTTCTTGCCGCGTAAAGATGCAAAGGCACGGCAAATGCGTTTGCGTGACACTGATGGCTGGATCACCTCATCAATAAACCCGCGCTCTGCCGCGATAAACGGGTTGGCAAAACGGTCCTCATAATCCGCCGTATGTTGGGCGATTTTGTCAGCGTCGCCTAGATCGGAACGGTGGATAATCTCGGTTGCACCTTTGGCCCCCATCACCGCAATTTGGGCTGTGGGCCATGCATAATTGAAATCACCACGCAAGTGTTTGGAGGCCATCACATCATACGCCCCGCCATAGGCTTTGCGGGTGATCAGCGTGACCTTTGGCACCGTCGCTTCGCCATAAGCAAACAACAGCTTCGCGCCATGCTTGATCACGCCGCCATATTCCTGACTGGTGCCTGGCAGGAACCCCGGCACATCAACCAACGTCAGGATCGGGATTTCAAACGCATCGCAGAACCGCACAAAACGGGCCGCCTTGCGAGAGCTGTCAATATCGAGGCAACCCGCCAGAACCATCGGCTGGTTTGCCACCACACCCACGGTCGAACCTTCCAGACGGATGAACCCCGTCAGGATGTTTTTAGCAAATTCTTCCTGAATTTCATAAAAATCACCCTCGTCGGCCAGCTTGTTGATCAGCTCTTTCATGTCATATGGCGCGTTGGGGTTGTCAGGTATCAACGTATCGAGACTGTCGTCCAATCTAGACGGGTCATCAAAGAACGGGCGCACCGGCACTTTGGCGCGGTTGTTTAACGGCAAGAAATCCACCAGACGGCGCACCTCCGACATCGCCTCGACATCGTTTTCAAACGCGCCATCGGCAACGCTTGATTTCTTGGTGTGGGTCATCGCCCCGCCCAGCTCTTCAGCGGTGACCACCTCGTT
>Ga0209345_10005725_pt1 | contig 11434 bp, 12 predicted proteins | sample Cruoilmetagenom7_FD_187294 | JGI IMG/M metagenome (GOLD analysis project Ga0209345, IMG submission 187294) | Oil polluted marine microbial communities from Coal Oil Point, Santa Barbara, California, USA - Sample 7 (SPAdes) (version 2) | ecosystem: Environmental > Aquatic > Marine > Oil seeps ...
TATGATTATTCCTGAAATACATAAAACTATAATTCAATACATCCAAAATGGCGGCTATCCAGAGTGGCCTCCCAAAAAAAGAATGAATAGGCTTCAAAAACTTTGGTCTTCTATCAAATCATCATAGTCTATTTTAATGAATTACGGGCTTAGAGTTAAGGCTTACTAATGAACGGCTTGGCAGAGGAGAGTAGTTGGCAACACAGTATCCCACCTCTCCATTTCTTCCCAAAAATAGTTCGAAGTTTCTCCTCTTAGGCGCACCAAACTATACTTTTCTTAAATCCTATATGGTGTATTAATACCATATAGGATTTAATGCTTTACTTAGTCCGATTCTATCCATTAGAGTTTGGGGGTATCCTAAAGGTTTGGGGGTATAATAGGGGGTATTCCTCTAAATTTTATCCAAGGTAAACAATATCGTTTTCACAACGGCAAAACTCAACGCTCTTAAGTCAAGGACGAAACCATACAAAGTTTTTGACTTTGATGGTCTTTATGTCTTGATAAACCCAACTGGTTCCAAGCTATGGCGATTCAAATACAGGTTTGCAGGAAAAGAAAAACTCCTTTCATTCGGACGGTATCCTGACCTTGGCCTGAAAGACGCTCGCGTTTTGCGAGACAAGGCAAGGGCCGAAATAGCCAGTGGAAACGACCCCTCCACGACAAAACGTGAAGAAAAGGCTCATGTCAATGCTAATGCCGCAAACACTTTTGCTGCCGTCGCTGCACAATATCTGGAGAAAAAGAAAATAGAAGGACGATCGGCGGCAACTTTGAAAAAAATGCTTGGATTATTAAAATTGCTGATCCCGATATTGGTCACCTTACAATGGGAGATATTAGCTCATCTATAATTTTAAGCTCGCTTAGAAAAAGAGAGGCTTTAGGGCATTATGATACGACCAAAACTATGCGGTCTGTGATAGGCGCGGTTTTTCGCTATGGGATTGCTTGTGGAATTTGTGATAACGACCCAACTTACGCTCTAAAAGACGCGCTTATAAGTCCTAAGCGTCAACATCGTCCTGCTATCACCAATGAAAAAGACCTAGGGCGGCTATTGCGATCAATAGACTCTTATCATGGCCAACCGAAAACGCGAATTGGTTTAAGACTCTTAATTCTGTTTGCAACCCGCCCTGGCGAACTTCGACATGCGCGGTGGGATGAATTTGATATAGAAAAGCGGGTTTGGCATGTCCCTGCCGAGCGTATGAAAATGCGAAAGCCTCATTCTGTGCCTCTTCCCGATATGGCGCTCGACCTACTTGATGAGTTACGAGCATTGACCGGATGGGGAGATTTACTTTTGCCATCACAATCATCTACAAAGAAACCCATTAGTGAAAACACCTTTAATCAAGTCATGCGCCGCATGGGCTTTGGATCTGAAGAAGTTACCTCACACGGTTTTCGCTCGACGCTCTCTACATTTGCCAATGAAAGCGGCCTTTGGAATCCAGATGCCATAGAAACCTACTGTGCCCGCCAAGATACGAACACAGTGAGGCGGGCGTATAATCGTAGCCAATATTGGGATGAACGGGTTAGAATGGCTGATTGGTGGGCAAATTTATTTGAAAAATTACGATCTGTCTAATGTCCTGTGACAAAAACCCAAATCTCGGCTATTTTATATGAAGACGGACAGTTTAGAGATGAAATTATCCGGCTTCTTTCTCTAACCAACTCCACATATAGTCCGGAATTGGCACTAAAGAAGTTGTTTTTGGACGGCGGTAGCGCCCCTCTGAGTGACGCTTCATTGCTTTGTACATCATATTTCGTGCTTTGATTTCATGGTCAGATTTTTTTGCCATTGCAAAAATAAGCCCAAGCTCTTTACTCACACCTAATATAGCTTCCGTATGACCATCTACTGCAGAAGTCGCCCCTACTTGCAAAGCCCATTTTTCATCTAATGCAAAGCCAATCGCCATAATAACAGCTTCGGAGCCAAGGTTTTCCACTTTAAACCAGTCCTCACGAGGAATGTCAGGCGAATTACTAAACTGATGATAATCACCTCCCAGTCGGGTCAACAGAGTGGATAATTCTTCCGCCTCTTTTCTTTGCCAAAACCGCGCTGTTTCTTCACCTGCAAGGTAGGCATCTATATCGACCTTAGCCTGTTTTGCATATTTTAAGGCCTGCGCCTGATCTTCCATCCGTCCAGCCATATCTATTAAAATTCTCGCCCGATAACGGGCTGACGAGCGGTACAAAGGAACAGATTCGTCTTTACAGGCTTCAACCAATCTCCCGAGCAGGCGCATAGCGCCTGTATCTTTACCGTCATCCTGAGCACCTCGTTTTTGTACCCATTCGACTATGGCTGTAGAGTCAGTGATTGATGTAGATTTTGGGCATGTCGGAAATGCTGGGCTGTTAGCTAGATAAGGGTGATGCCCTACATTTAAAATATCATAACTGAGCAACCCATTTAAAGACATTTTCCTGATATTCGTTGCCATATCAGGGTGCGGAGTGAACTTTTGTCCATCCACTGACACCCTTGGAAGGTTCTTAGGTGGTAATTTAGAATAAACTGTCAAATATTTCCAAGCCTGAGCAACCAGTTCATAACGCGATTTAATATCGTTGGTCTCATCATGCATTTTCAGTATAATTTGGGCCGCATTGAGTTGGACATAACCATTATCTTTACAGCTCTCGGCAAGCTGCACCAAATTAGGCCCAAGCTCAGTCGCTGTACTCCGTTTTTTATCTACATCATATATCGCTTGTGTCGCTATATTTCCAGCACCTGTAGGGCAATCGGCAAATGCTTGCGGCACCAGTGCAAACACGAGACCTCCGATAAATAATCTAATAGCTAATCTCATTCTCACATTCCTTTTTTAGGAGCACATAGCGCTTATTTGGGATATTGGCTATAGAGCAGATGTGATTAAAATAGCACAGGTATTCGTATACGCCTATGGGGAAAAGCTAATGTCCGCTTTGGGGTGTGAGTTCAACTGGTCGTCGCAACACATTGGCCGAACCGTTCGGCCGGTGTTTCATAATCGAGGGTCTTTCTGGGACGCTCGTTGAGGGCTCTTGCTACAGCATTTAACTTGGCTTGTGCTGCATTTAGCTTAACAAACCCATTGTCGTTACAACTTTACGCAAACATAATCATGTACAGGTCAACTTCAGTTGCCGATTTACGTTTTTTCTATATCATATATAGCTTGCGCGGCTGTATTTACTGCACCCTTTTGGCAGTCTGCGAATGTATTCGGCAACAATAGAGACACAATAAACAAGGCAAAAATTCTAATACATAATTTGATTCTCATACACTTATTTTCACTTGCATTTTGCCCTTTCAGTATAAAATCTAATTCACCGTTAAGCGATATCGAGGTGCATTTCGGCAAACTTCATCACAAATATAGTTATACACGTTATTTGGAATGAGATCGGAGGCATATAAATCGGCAGCTTGTGTCGCATCATAAAAAAGTTGCCGGGCATTAGTTTTCTCAGGTTCTGGCAAAAGTGCTATTCGCTCGTACAGTTGAACGATAACATCACGCAAAGGCTTATATCCATTTCCAATAGTGGATTGTTGCCATGCCTTATAAACTTTACTTGAAATGAAGTTTTTAATATTTTTGCGGGATCTGGGGGAGGTCATATAAATATCGATAAAATCTGTTAATCCCGCCGCATCCGCGACCCACATATCATTGTAATTGACTTGCCCCCTGGTAAATATACCCAGATAACGATTTGTCTCTGGGCTAGCAGGTGGCAATATGTAATTTTTACCTCTGTAACCTACGTTCCTAGAGCTTGAAGAGGGTAATGTTAACACGTTTAGTATCCGTCGGTACTCTTGAGATAAGCCACCATTAGAGCCTTCCGAGAACATCTGCCGCACAAGCAGCATTGCATCTACCTTTGATAGGGTCGGCTTATTCTTCAAATCCTGCAACATTTCCGCCAGACTTGCCATTCCTTGCGCGTGCGAACCTGGTTTTGTATTGGATGCATCATGTGCAATATTAGTATTGTTTGGGGGGTTAGTTTTTTGACTTGGTCTATAGTCAGCTCTATTTCCATCAATATAAAGCGTTTTCAACTTCATCTGGGCCATGGCATGACCTTGATCCGCGGCTTGGCGGTAAAGGTCAACAGCGCGGCGTTTGGATTTAACGACCCCATTTCCGGTTAAGTAAAATGTGCCAAGCGCATATTGGGCCTGTGCATTGCCAGATTTTGCCGATTTATCATACCAAATGGAAGCAACTTCAGGAGATTTGGGAACGCCGCGGCCATATTCATACATCACACCCAAGCGGTATTGCGCCCGTATATCGCTTGCGTCTGCGGCAACGCGAAGATGTTTTAAAGCCAGCGTATAATCTTTTGCCTGATAGGCGGCTATGCCTTGCTGGAACGCATCATCAACAGACGAGCCAGCATAAACTGAAAGTGGGTTTAAAACAAAGATGCAGAAGGTGAGAATGAATATGACCCGTTCCGTCATAGCTGGTAGTATTTTTCTATAGAGTGTCATTTAGCATATTCCTTTATTTCATCATTTAAGTTTACTCAGGGTCGGGTTTTGGCAGCCATGACCAGTAACCCTTGTGTCATGGAATTGTAGGCGGCAGGGCAAAGGGGTTAGCTATGGTGACTTTGAGTTTGAGTTCCGCAGTATTGCTGGAATATTGAGTGCTAGCATCTGCCGTAACGTCAAAATAATTTACGACAAAACGGGGGTCCACCACAGCATTGTTTTCTTGCCCGTGTAATTCTTCGCACGTGCCAATACCCGTAAGTTTCAATCTGGTTTTTACGGCATTCGGATTGCTGGCCATAGGGAAAAGGTCGAGTACACCTATAACATTACGCGTACCGATAAATTTAGCCTCACGACTTGAGTTGCACCATCCGGTACGGCTACGACAGGGTTCGTTCAGTTCATCAAAATCCTTGCGACTGATAACACCATTTTCTTTTATCCTGAGAAGCACACCAATTTCACCATTGTCACAGACCATAGACCCGACATAGCTGCCTTCATACGCATAGACGGGCTGGGTTTTGCCGATTGCAGAGCCTGGCACTAAGAGGGCCATACCCAATAGCAACATTGTAATTTTCATTTGTTGCCTTCCTCTACTTTTTCAAACACCCATTATTGTCTCTATGCAATTATGGGCTATTTGGCCCCAACAATCTCTGCCTGCGCCTTGGTCATTTGTGTTGTGCCGATAAAATTCCCATTCCGGTCATAGCGCCTGACCGTGACAAGGCCGGCGGCAGCGCGAATGGCCGCCTGCGATCGTACCTTTGCTCCCGCCCGGGCGTAAGCATCTGCATCCGCTTGTGCAATATCGCGGTCATAAGCCGCTTTTCGCGCATTTTCAGCATTCACCTGTATGCCGCAGCTTGTATGGTTTAAGGCGCATACACGTTTTACATGCTCCGCAATCTGTAAGATATGACGCGATGAGAATTGGACTAAATAGTCATCACCTAATGCCGAAGCCGCATATTCGAGCATCAATCTGTCTTGATCCGTCAGGGATGCCTTGGGCCAAAGAACACGCCAATTCCGCTGATGCGTAGCCCGTATATTTGCCGCGCTTTCTAATTGCATTCGTGCCTTTTCGGCCTCTGCTTCTTGTACTGCGGTCATCGTAGCTTCAAGTAAAGGAGCCGTTTCAGGATAAGCCGTCACATAACCTATCAACCACTCACGGCGTTGCGGCGGCGTCCATTTCCGACCTCTACGACGAAACTCCTCGCTAAATTTATCAAATTGTGCACGTTGCTCGATGTCGCTACGATAGGCTGTGGTCAGCTTCAACTTCATTTTAGGCGGTCTTTTGGTTTCACCGTCTGAGTATTTCCAAGACCGACCTAGTTGCTTCTCAGTCATCACATAGCCAAGCCCACAATCGAAAAGCTCTGCGTTATCGCGTGATGTACATCGCCAAATTGCATTAAACGCAACAGGATGCTTGCCGTGGCGCAACCAATATTCTGCACCCCAGCGTCCCATAATTCCCAGCTGTACTTCCTCGGGGTTCCAAGATTCTAAGGGCGCATCATTGAGTATTTTGTAAACTGAAGTTTCTCCTTCGCCTTTAAAGGCCTTCAGCAAGGCCAGCATGGCGGTTTTATCGCCAGACTCAGCTAAACGCATCAATGGTTGAACACTCTCCCAGGTTTGTTCATCCCAAACCCGACATAGCATCCCCGGGATTGCCGCCTTTTCTTCAGAGGATAAACGGCGTTTGACAATGCGTGGCATGTGGAGGTTCACGACCTCTTCAAAACTACGTTTGGCACGTTCACTGGCGGCAAAATCAGCAGCAGAAACAAGTTTGTCATCCATATCCTGCGCCCATGCAGGGGTAATGCTCAATAACGTCAAGGTCATAAGACCTATAGATATATAGTTTTTAAAATTCATCTCTGACTCCCGTTAAAGTTCCGAATAGGTTTCATTATGGCTCAATGCCGAGTGTTTTGAGGGCATTTTTTGCGTCCTGATGGTTTTGTGCCGCCGCAAGCTTAATCCATTTTATGGCTTCTTCGGTGTCCTTTGGTACACCTTGACCATTATAGTAGAGAACACCCAAATTATACTGAGCTGTCATAAATCCTTGAAGTGCAGATTTGCGGTACCAGTTAATGGCTTGGTTATAAGATTGCTCAATACCTTGGCCATTCTCATAAGCCACGCCTAAGCCATATTGCGCTTGAGCATGGCCCTTATCTGCCGCTTTGCCATACAAAACAACTGCCCGTTCATATGATTTTGAAACACCTTCACCCAGTGTATACATAACGCCCAATTCATATTGAGCTTTTGCATTGCCTTGGTCTGCGGCCCTTTGAAACCACATCGCAGCATCTTTATAAGATTTTGGAACGCTCCTGCCATGTAAATACATAAGTGCTAAATTAATTTGGCCTCCTGCGTAGTTTTGGTCCGCCGCCTTTCCATACCAAATCAATGCGAGTGGATATGACTTTTGAACGCCGTAGCCATGCTCATATAAAACACCTAAATGACTTTGGGCCGTTGCGTCGCCATCATCTGCAAATATCTTAAAAATATCAAAGGCCTTTTTGTAATCCTTGGCTTTATAGGCGGTCAGGCCTTGTTTGAATATCTTCTGTTCCGCTGTTTCTTGTGCCAATGCAGGTGTTACACCCATCAGCATTGCCGCAAGAAGACTTAGGCCAATATATTTTTTGAAACTCATATTTGTCTCCGTAGAATGTCAATAATCATCCAACTTACCTATCAACCCAGCGACATGTTGCCGTACCGTTCGGGTTGTTTTGACAATCCCAATGCTTAGAAACATTGCCTTTATCAATGACCTTCCTCGTGTAAGCGGACATAGCATCGCCAATTGTTGTAACATTTGCACCTGACATAAATTGTGAAAACCCCGAAGCTAAACTTATGGGAATATAGTTGCAGGCAATCGAACCTGTAGTTTTGATCAGCTCTTGCCAATCCTGGGCAGGTTGGGAGCCCTGGTCGCGTGCATACCCTTGAAACCTATCACAATTTGCTACAGATGTGGTTTGGTAGCGTGTGCGAAAATGATCGATGGCATATGTATCTCTTTTTTGGTTGAGAGCCGCTTGTTTTACGGCATTATCAATTCCATCTAATATACGTTTTAAGTCATTTGCATGTTCATCTACACTCGCAATAATCGCTATATCAGCTGTGTCTCTACCAGTGTGTACATTCTTAGGGTAAAAATCTATTCCCTTATGCGCCGTTTCGTATTCATTAATACCGTTCCCATCATAAGTAATAGCAAACCATTTACCGTCATGCAGACCGTGTTTGATTTTGATGGCGTAGCCGCCCAAAATAGAGTGATGTTTTCCTGAGTACGTACGATAAATATCTTCTTTAAGGTAAACTTTGACATCATCTAGTAAAAGATAATCATCTAAAGATCTGAAAATACTTTCAGGCGTTTCCTTGTATATTGTTTTGGTGATTTTAAAATCATATCCATCATTGTTGACATAGACAAATAACCAGGCAGCCGGATATTTAAAAAACTCTGAATAAGAAAAGGGCATCATACCAACTACATTGGCAGGGCGATCCATAACTTTTCCATTTTCATCTTTTGGCCAATAAACACGCTTATTTGTTGTCCCTAAATTTACAGGGGATGGGCCAATGTCGACGAGCCATTCTGGCGTCTTGATGGTTGCGGCGTTGGCTGCTGGAGCAGTTGCGAGGTTGGTAATCAAAAGCACTAACAATATTAGTGCGCCTTGTAAGGACTTCAGAAATTTATTATTTCTATGGTCATGTTTAAATATTTTTGAAATGTTCATAAAAGTTTTCACTATCTGCCGCCTTGAATTTTTTGTTGGGTTTTTTTGGTAATATTTTTGAGTTTTTGATCGTCCGTGCTCGACCAGTTATTGTTTACATGTCTTTCGCGTTTCATATCCATATTATGATTGGCATAGGTTCTGGCATGAGTAGCATATCTAAGGCCAACTTCTGGCTTAAGGTTTTTATCAAGGTTATGTTGCGCGCGCTCCGTATTCATCTGCGCTAAATGATAGGATAAAGTTTTGGAGCGGTAATGCGGGCAGACCGTCCACAAACCTTCCAGGCGGGCAAGAGCCGTGCGCCTTTTAGCGTCAGTGTCCGCCCATTCAAATAAGGCCTGTGCTTCAATACTGACGCGCGAATCTACGCGGTGCGGGCATCTTTTCTGCGTCGTATAGGTGGGTATAAACATGTCATGACTGTAGACTTGGCTGTCCAGATTCGCTAATCCAACGATGACTTGCTTAAGCACAGGAATAGTATTCGCATTGGTAAATAAAGGCTGCATAGTGCCGTCAGCGGTTTTAACTTTCGGCACCGTTTCCAAAGATTTGTAGACCTTGCCATGATTATAAAGTGCGTCCCAAGCTTTGGAGTAGGCGGTAAATTTATCTTGCGGGCGGGGAACACTCGCACCTAGAATGGTAAATAATTCTGCAGCCAAGGCTTGAGCGGTTGCGTTGTCAGCACAGACCCTTAGCGCTTCATCGCTATAGCCAAAGATTTTTTTGGGAGTATTTTCTTTTCCGGTGCGGACATTATGTTTTAAATTATACAAAGTTTGTACGGCTCCGCCAGGGCACTTGGCTTGGGCGTTTGCCTCAATAGATGTTCCAGCAACAAATACGAGCAACATCAGCTTGGCCAAATAAGTGCTAAACATATGGCCTCCAAGTTTATTCTTCATTGTTTCATGCCTTCAGTTGAGGTTTTTGTATTGATGGCCTAGAATACAAAACTGTGATCATTGTGTTTAATAGATATCTTATTGGGTTCATCTTCACGGCATGTTTTTTAAGGCACTTCCGAATATGTTCAGGGTACAGTGTCGCGTTTACTCTGAATTGTATAGAATCGTCATTTGTGCAAATTGACAACCGTATAAAAATAGCGCATTTACCAAATCTCCTATGGAACGGATATGTTGCACATTAGGACGGGGTATAATGCACTTTGAATATTTTCAGCCCAGAGCCGATCTCCGCCAATATGTTGGCAGTTATTATCACGTCAGCGTGCTTGACGATATTTCTGATATTATGCGCGCGGAAATCGCTAATATACGCTTTGTTTTAAACGGATATGTTTCTTCAAATATAAACGGCAAGATGGAAGCATTTTCAACTGAAAATGCAATACTTTGCGGACCAACCTACAAAGCAAGTCAAATTAGGTTTAGGCCCAACACGCAAGTTCTTGGTGCGGCAATAACGCCGCTTGGTTGGGCGCATATGATCGATCAAGGGGCTGATAAATTCGCTGATAAACTTGTGCCTCTATCAACTGTGTTGCCGCAATCAACAGAACCTATACTCCGTGCCGTGTTTGACAAACCCGATATAGGACAACAAGTGCGGGCTATGGATGATTTATTTGCTTCACTTATATCTCCATCGCAGCATATCCACGAAGATTTTCTAGAGATGGTAACACAGTGGATCACCTCGCCAGACCCTAATGAACTGTCTGATTTAATGAAGGAAATGACCCTTTCCACCAGTCAGGTTGAACGTCTCTGCAAAGCTTATTTTGGTAGTCCCCCTAAAAAACTCCATCGTAAATTCCGTGCGCTTCATTCGGCTAACCGCCTTACGTGGCAAGATTTAACGGATTGGCGAGATATTGCTACTACGGCCTATTTTGACCAATCTCATTTCATAAGAGAATTTAAACAATTCAATGGTCGTACACCAAGTGAATTCATAAAAGGGGCACACATTTTGGTGCGTTTAACGCTACAAGAACGCCTTCAGATTGCTCATGAATCTCCGTTTAGTTTGGTTGGTTGACGCATTTTTTTTGGCTGACAAAGTAGGGTGTTTTGAATACCAAAGTTCATTATGGTGGCGAAATTTCGTCTCTACAATGTGTGTACAAAAGTGAGTACAGTTCACTCATGGTTTTGGAACCACAAGATAACTATTGCATTGATTTATTGAGATATTTTTGCTACACAAAGTACAAGAGGAAACAAACACCCTAGCGTCTCGGCCGCACCATAACAGACTCAAGGTCATTATCATTACCCAGCTTGCCGCTAAGTCCTTGAATTATTTGAAAAGGTAGGCTTGGAGAAACCGTTCTAAACCCCTCGTTTCGGCAATAGGCTAATTGCCTACCAAAAGCGAGTTGTACGACCTTTCTTTTCTCCTCTGCATTGCCAAAAACCCATAACTGATGTGCCCCTAGCTTTGTAGACACATGTTGGGCGAATATCAGCAGGCGAATCACCTGCCAGCTCATGCGCATACATTCAACCTTAATCCAGTAGCGGTACTTCATCGTCGAGCCCGCCTATTTCTGGCATGGAACTGCCGGCTATGCCTTGTAGGTCGCCGTGCATACCGAGCGTGCTTGATATAACCGCATCGATTTGGGTTTCGCGTTTGGCCCAATTTTTGAGGGTGATCTTTTTCTCGCGTTCCAGATCCGTGCGCATATCGTCGAATTTTTCGACGATAGCTTCGATGCGGTGGCGGAATTTTGTACCGGTGAGATAATCATAGACCAATTCGGCTTTGCTCGCTTGACCTTCGCGTACGGCCACCAATCCAGCCATTTCAATCAGGCTGAGGCGCAGTACTTCGACCAAAGATATAGCACTATCAAAACTGGTAACCCAGACACCGTCAATTTGCTTGAACGTCGTTTGTTCAAATTCTTTGGGCAAAGTGGTACTCATCAGGATAGCGATATCGGCGCTGCAATTGCGTTGATCAGCTTTTAGTTTCGGGAGCCATGTTGCGTGCCAGGCTTTGGTGCGTTTGGTTTCCCACAAGATAGACCCGCACATTTTGCCATTAGGTGACATAACGGTCTGAATGATGTCGCCGCCGACTACACCTTTGGCCA
>Ga0209345_10005726_pt1 | contig 11432 bp, 8 predicted proteins | sample Cruoilmetagenom7_FD_187294 | JGI IMG/M metagenome (GOLD analysis project Ga0209345, IMG submission 187294) | Oil polluted marine microbial communities from Coal Oil Point, Santa Barbara, California, USA - Sample 7 (SPAdes) (version 2) | ecosystem: Environmental > Aquatic > Marine > Oil seeps ...
AAGGACATCCAATGAACCAAGAACTTACAAACAACCCGTTTAACCCCGTCGCGCCTACCAAGACGTTTGACGAGATCAAGGTATCTTTGGCATCGCCAGAGCGTATCCTGTCGTGGTCATTCGGTGAAATCAAAAAGCCTGAAACTATCAACTATCGTACGTTCAAGCCTGAGCGCGACGGTCTTTTCTGCGCGCGTATCTTTGGACCAATCAAAGACTACGAATGTCTGTGCGGCAAATACAAGCGCATGAAATATCGCGGCGTTGTCTGCGAAAAATGTGGTGTTGAAGTTACGCTGCAAAAGGTCCGCCGTGACCGCATGGGCCACATCGAACTGGCTTCACCAGTGGCGCACATCTGGTTCCTCAAGTCGCTGCCATCGCGCATCGGCCTGATGCTGGACATGACCCTGCGCGACCTTGAGCGTGTTCTCTACTTTGAAAACTACGTGGTGATCGAGCCTGGCCTGACGGACCTCACCTACGGTCAGATGATGACCGAAGAAGAGTTCATGGACGCGCAAGATGCCTATGGCATGGATGCTTTCACCGCCAACATCGGCGCCGAAGCTATCCGCGAAATGCTGGCCGCGATCGACCTCGAAGCAGAGGCTGACCAGCTGCGCGAAGAGCTCAAAGAAGCCACAGGCGAACTGAAGCCGAAGAAGATCATCAAGCGCCTTAAGGTGGTTGAGTCCTTCCTCGAATCCGGCAACCGCCCCGAGTGGATGGTTCTGACAGTGATCCCCGTGATCCCGCCAGAGCTGCGCCCGCTGGTGCCGCTGGATGGTGGCCGCTTTGCGACCTCCGACCTGAACGACCTGTACCGTCGCGTGATCAACCGTAACAACCGCCTTAAGCGCCTGATTGAGCTGCGCGCGCCCGATATCATCGTGCGTAACGAAAAGCGGATGTTGCAGGAATCTGTAGACGCATTGTTCGATAACGGCCGTCGTGGCCGCGTGATCACGGGTGCCAACAAGCGTCCGTTGAAATCACTGTCCGACATGCTGAAGGGTAAGCAGGGTCGCTTCCGTCAGAACCTTTTGGGTAAGCGCGTCGACTTCTCCGGTCGTTCGGTCATTGTGACCGGTCCGGAACTGAAGTTGCACCAGTGTGGCTTGCCCAAAAAGATGGCGCTCGAACTGTTTAAACCGTTCATCTATTCCCGTCTTGAAGCCAAAGGTCTGTCTTCCACTGTGAAGCAAGCCAAGAAGCTGGTGGAAAAAGAGCGTCCCGAAGTTTGGGACATCTTGGATGAAGTTATCCGCGAGCACCCCGTCATGTTGAACCGTGCGCCTACGCTGCACCGTCTTGGCATTCAGGCGTTTGAGCCGGTTCTGATCGAAGGTAAGGCTATCCAGCTGCACCCGCTCGTTTGTTCCGCGTTTAACGCTGACTTTGACGGTGACCAGATGGCTGTTCACGTGCCTCTCTCGCTGGAAGCCCAGCTGGAAGCACGCGTTCTGATGATGTCGACCAACAACGTTCTGTCACCCGCAAACGGTGCACCGATTATTGTTCCTTCGCAGGATATGATCTTGGGCCTCTATTACGTCACGCTTGAGCGTGAAGGTATGAAAGGTGAGGGTATGGTGTTCGGCACCGTGGACGAAGTGCAGCACGCACTCGACGCGGGCGAAGTACATCTGCATGCCAAGATCAAGGCGCGGATCAAACAGATCGACAACGAAGGCAACGAGATCCTGGTGCGTTTCGACACGACACCCGGTCGTGTGCGCCTTGGTGCCTTGCTGCCACTGAATGCAAAAGCGCCGTTTGATCTGATCAACCGTCTGCTGCGCAAGAAAGAAGTGCAGCAGGTCATCGATACGGTCTACCGCTACTGTGGCCAGAAAGAATCCGTCATCTTCTGTGACCAGATCATGACATTGGGTTTCCGTGAAGCTTTCAAAGCTGGTATTTCGTTTGGTAAAGACGACATGCTGATCCCAGATAGCAAATGGCCACTGGTTGAAGAAACACGTGATCAGGTGAAAGACTTTGAACAACAGTACATGGACGGCCTGATCACTCAGGGTGAAAAGTACAACAAAGTTGTCGATGCATGGTCAAAGTGTAACGACAAAGTAACCGACGCGATGATGGGTGCCATTTCCGACACCACATATGCCGAGAACGGTTCCGAAAACGAACCAAACTCGGTCTATATGATGGCTCACTCCGGTGCGCGTGGTTCGGTTACGCAGATGAAACAGCTCGGCGGGATGCGTGGCCTGATGGCCAAGCCGAACGGCGACATCATCGAGACACCGATCATCTCGAACTTTAAGGAAGGCCTGACCGTTCTCGAGTACTTCAACTCGACGCACGGTGCACGTAAGGGTCTGTCGGATACTGCTCTGAAGACAGCGAACTCCGGTTATCTGACACGCCGTCTGGTGGACGTGGCACAGGATTGCATCATTCGTATGCATGACTGTGGCACCGATGTTGCAATCACGGCAACTGCTGCGGTCAACGATGGTGAAGTTGTTTCCTCACTGGCAGAGCGTCTGTTGGGTCGTGTGGTTGCAGAAGACCTGATGCGTCCCGGCACAGACGAAGTGCTGGTAGCAAACGGGACAATGGTCGACGAACGTCTGGCTGACATCCTCGACGAAGCTGGCGTCGCATCTGCACGCATCCGTTCACCGCTCACATGTGAAGCGGAAGAGGGCGTTTGTGCTCAGTGTTACGGTCGTGACCTTGCTCGCGGTACACTTGTGAACCAAGGTGAGGCCGTTGGCATCATCGCGGCACAGTCCATCGGTGAACCGGGTACACAGTTGACGATGCGGACGTTCCACATCGGCGGCGTTGCCCAAGGTGGCCAGCAGTCGTTCCAAGAAGCAGGCCAGTCTGGTACAATTCGCTTCGAGAACAGCAATACGCTGCAAAACTCCTCGGACGAAACCATGGTCATGGGTCGCAACATGAAGCTCTTGATCATCGACGAGAACGGTGACGAGCGTGCGAGCCACAAAGTGGGTTACGGTACCAAGCTGTTTGTCAAAGAGGGTCAAGAAATTGCCCGTGGCGACAAACTGTATGAGTGGGACCCCTACACACTGCCGATGATCGCGGAAGCATCCGGTACGATCAAACATGTCGATCTTATCTCGGGCATCTCTGTCAAAGACGAGACTGATGACGCGACAGGTATGACGCAGAAGATCGTTATTGACTGGCGTTCAGCTGCGAAAGGTAACGAGCTTAAGCCCGAGATCATCTTGCAGGATAAAGACGGCGAGCCATTGCGGAACTCTGCAGGCAACCCGATCACCTATCCGATGTCAGTTGATGCGGTTATGTCTGTTGAGGATGGCACCGTTGTTGAAGCGGGCGACGTTATTGCCCGTATTCCACGCGAAGGTTCCAAAACCAAGGACATCACCGGTGGTTTGCCACGTGTGGCCGAACTCTTTGAGGCACGTCGCCCCAAAGATCACGCTATCATCGCGGAAATCGACGGCTATGTGCGCTACGGCAAAGACTACAAGAACAAGCGCCGCATCGCGATCGAGAGCTCGGACGACCCGGACTTCAAAGTCGAATACATGGTGCCGAAGGGCAAACACATCCCCGTGGCCGAAGGCGACTTCGTGCAGAAGGGCGATTACATCATGGACGGCAACCCGGCGCCGCATGACATTCTCGCCATCATGGGTGTAGAAGCTCTTGCTGACTACATGATCGACGAAGTGCAGGACGTTTACCGCCTGCAGGGTGTGAAGATCAACGACAAGCACATCGAAGTCATCGTGCGTCAGATGCTGCAAAAGTGGGAAATCCAGGAGAGCGGAGACACCACGCTGCTGAAGGGCGAACATGTCGACAAACAAGAGTTCGACCATGCCAACGAAAAGGCGCTCAAAAAGGGTGGCCGTCCCGCCAAGGGCGAGCCGATCTTGCTCGGTATCACCAAGGCGTCGCTGCAAACCCGCAGCTTCATCTCGGCGGCATCGTTCCAGGAAACCACACGTGTTCTTACCGAAGCATCCGTGCAAGGTAAGCGCGACAAGCTTGTGGGCCTGAAAGAGAACGTCATCGTGGGTCGTCTGATACCTGCGGGCACGGGTGGGGCAACCCAGCAGATGCGCCGTGTGGCTTCGGACCGCGACAATGTCGTAATCGAAGCGCGCCGTATCGAGGCTGAAGAAGCTGCTCGTCTTGCAGCGCCTGCTGCCCCTGCCGACGACGTCATCGGGGGCGATGTGTTTTCTTCAACGCCGTCCTTTGACGAGGATAGCCGCGACTAAGAACGCGCCTTAGTTCTGAAAAATATGGCCCCCGTATCCAATTGGATGCGGGGGCTTTTTTCTGTCTGGCTTTAGCTGATCTACGAAGGAGATCACTGAATAATTGTTCACTTTCTTGCCTTACACCTCACACAGCGCATTGCCCTGTCATCGACATTCGCCCAAGGTCGCGATCAGGTTTCTAGGAAAGTCTGATGTCCCCCAATACCGCTGGTTCTTTGCTGATGATGGCCTCTATGGCGTCCTTCGTGTTGAATGATACGTTCTTGAAGCTCACCAACGGGGCGGTTCCGTTGTTCCAATTGATCTTTTTGCGCGGCATCCTGGCGACGGTGCTGGTTTTCCTTCTTGCACGGTCTTTAGGCACTCTGCGGTTGCAGATCTCGCGGCGTGACAAAGGCCTGATTGCGCTGCGTGGTCTGGCGGAAGTAATTACCGCGTACTTCTTCCTAACGGCGCTTTTCAAGATGCCGCTGGGAAACCTGAACGCGATCATGCAGGTTGTCCCTTTGACTGTCACACTCGGGTCGGCCCTGTTTTACCGTGAGGTGGTGGGGTGGCGACGGATGCTTGCCATCGTGATCGGGCTGGGCGGCGTTCTACTGATCGTGCGGCCGGGGGTGGAAGGGTTCAATATCTGGTCACTCTACGCGATAGCAGCTGTGCTGGGGGTGACGGTGCGTGATCTGATTACACGCAGGCTATCGCCGGAGGTCTCCGGCATGAGCGTCACGCTGGGGACCACGTTAGCCGTTCTGCTTGCCGCCGGCTTTGCCTCAATTACGGAGGACTGGGTCCCTATCTCTACCAACTCTGCCGCGAGCATCTGCGCATCGGCAATCTTTGTCCTGCTGGGCTATTTCTCTAGTATTCAGGCGATGCGGACGGGAGAGGTCTCGTTCATCGCGCCGTTCCGTTACACTGGGTTGGTCGGCGCGATGCTGATCGGATTCTTTGTGTTTGACGAAGTCCCGCGCGGTCTCACATTGCTGGGCGCAAGCATTGTGATGGCCACGGGCATCTTCACTTTTTACCGCGAGCGTAAGCTGTCACGGGCGTGAAAAGACCTCTCTCACGTGGTCATTGTCGATGCCGAATGTTTTGTAAATATGGGCTGCCTGTTCTGTAGTCATAGCCTGATAGTCGAAGACATTCTTTTTGCCCTGCAAACGACTGTCGTTAAAATCGTTATGGCCCCGCATCATCATGTCTTCACCGGTGAAGGTGATTGTAGGCATGGTTTTCCACAAGTTTTGATGGCCGTGGCTCATAATCGTGTCGTCACTGCCTGCCTGTACCACCATCCCGAGCGCAATGGCTGAATAGGGATAGCGGTAGGGCCAGAGCTTTACCCCCGCTGATCCTGCAGTAAAGACGTAGCCCTGATTAAAATCAATCGCGACAGAACTGTGCTTTGCCGTGACCGCACTCAGGTCTTGGGCAGTTTCCTTGAACCGCTCGACAAAGCTCAGTGCCATTGCATCATCGTCGTCCAAGCGGAACTGCAGGCAGGGCTCGATCGGCTTTCCGCGCCAGTCATTAATTGATTTTGTCATGATCTTGCGGTGCGGGCGTGGTGGATATTGCCGGATTTTACATTGCGGGATGTCCGCCGTGAGATCGCGCAAACGCTTTAGGTATGGGTCTGGGAACCACTTTCCGGTGACGATCAATAGCGTGAAATCAGGATCGGTTTGGGCGGCAATGCACGGAAGGGTGATCGCCTCGAACAGTCGGAACCGCTCCTCCATCCGTGCTTCGTCATATAGCAAAGCGGCGACATCGGCTTGGTCGTCGGCGCCGGCCTGAAATCCGCCTTTTCCGACATAGGAGAAGCGACAAAGCCCAACTGTACGCATCTTATGCGTCCTTGAATACGCGCTGCACGTGATCGATATCGATGGCAAAGCGCTCGCGGTACATTTCCGCTTGCTCGAAGTTTACAGGTTTGACTGGCACAGCCTTGACCTGCTTTTGCCGACTGTCGTTCGAGCCGTTGTGGCTGCGTACGAACATCGGTGGGTCGGCATAACTCACCACAGGCATGAAGCGTGCAATTTTCTCATGTGCAAAGTTCATGATCGTCAGTGGCGAGTTGCCGCGGATCTGCATGCCCATCGCGGCGGGGTAAAGCTGACGAAAGATATCGGTCGAGGCGATCCCGTTTGGACCAAATTCCGCCACATGGCCCTTATTCCAATCGAAATTAACCGCCTTATGCTGTGCGGTCAGGGCCTGTGCATCGTCGGATGCTGCGCGAAGGCGCTCGATGAAATCAATTGCAAAGGCGTCGTCGTCGTCATGGCGAAATTGCAGACAAGGCTCCGACGGGTCCCTGCGGGCCTTGTTCAGTATTTCCTTCATTACTTCACGCTGGGGACGTGGAGGTTCTTGGACGATCCGGATCTGGGGGATGTCGCTGGTGATGTCATTGAGACGGTCACGGTGATGTTTGGGAAGCTGGTCCCCGATAACGATAATGAGCTCAAAGTCAGGGTCGGTCTGCGCTTTGATACAGGGTAGCGCCACGGCCTCCATCAGCCGGAAGCGCTCCTCCAGACGTGTATGTTCGTAGAGATATGCAATGCGTTCCTCTATGGTCTCATGTTCAACCTGAAACCCGCCGATGGCAGGATAGGAAAACCGGCAAAGGCCAATTACTTGAAGTGTCACTGCTGTCCCCATACGTTTTGGGTGGACTATGCGAGGGCAGGGGGGGCTTTGGCAAGGGGTCGCCCCTGTTGACAGTAAAGACGACTCCCCGTATATGCGCGTTATCTCGCTAATGGGGGTCGCCCCTGCCGCACATATCATAACGCATGTGATCAAGATCCAGGCCGCCTTATTTGGCCCGATCCTCTGTAAAGCATAGCCGCCTCGCTTACCTCGGTACGGAAGCGTCGCGGCCATAATGCTTTGGATCATCTGCTCTCGACCGCCGCATGGACGCATGGGGTACTCATTCACCGCACGGGGGTCCGCCTGCGTGCAAATACGACAGCAACACGGGGATAAAACCGGAATGCCAACGATTCAGCAGCTGATCCGCAAACCGCGCCAGCCAAAACGCAAAATCTCGAAATCCATGCACCTGCAGGAATGCCCGCAGAAGCGTGGCGTCTGTACGCGCGTTTACACAACCACTCCAAAGAAACCAAACTCCGCTATGCGGAAAGTTGCGAAGGTTCGCCTGACCAACGGTTTCGAAGTGATCTCCTACATCGGCGGCGAAAGCCACAACCTTCAGGAGCACTCCGTGGTTCTGATCCGTGGCGGTCGTGTAAAAGACCTTCCAGGTGTTCGCTATCACATCGTTCGCGGTGTTCTCGATACGCAGGGCGTTAAAGACCGTAAGCAGCGCCGCTCCAAGTACGGTGCGAAGCGTCCGAAGTAAGATCGCCTGTAGCCGGGTGGCTGACACCCGGCGACCAAATCAGACACTATGCCGCGCACCGCGCCGCACCCCGCCAAGAGGAAGACAACTAGATGTCACGCCGCCACGCCGCTGAAAAACGCGAAGTACTACCAGACGCCAAATACGGCGATCTTATCCTGACTAAATTCATGAACAACCTGATGATCGACGGCAAAAAGTCGACCGCAGAACGTATCGTGTATAACGCATTCGACCGCGTCGAAGCGAAAATCAAACGTGCGCCAGTGGAAGTGTTCCACGAAGCGCTCGAAAACATCCAGCCATCGGTCGAAGTTCGTTCGCGCCGCGTTGGTGGTGCAACCTATCAGGTTCCCGTCGAAGTGCGCCCGGAGCGCCGTCAGGCACTTGCAATCCGCTGGTTGATCAAAGCTGCACGTTCACGCAACGAGAACACAATGGAAGAGCGCCTTGCAGGCGAGCTTCTGGATGCTGTTCAGTCGCGCGGTACAGCCGTCAAAAAGCGTGAAGATACGCACAAGATGGCCGATGCGAACAAAGCATTCAGCCACTACCGCTGGTAATATACCTTCAAGATCGGAGCCCGGGCACGCTGGGCTCCTGACCCTTTTCAAAGCAAAACCTCTGAGGACGCTTTACAAATGGCACGCGATTATCCGCTTTCACGCTACCGCAACTTCGGCATCATGGCCCACATCGACGCCGGTAAAACCACCTGTTCCGAGCGCATCCTGTATTATACAGGCAAATCCCACAACATCGGTGAGGTGCACGATGGTGCGGCCACGATGGACTGGATGGAGCAGGAACAAGAGCGCGGCATCACTATTACGTCTGCTGCGACGACAACTTTCTGGCAGCGCCAGGAAGAGCCTACAGCCGATGCGATTTCGGACACCAAGTTCCGCATGAACATCATCGACACGCCCGGCCACGTTGACTTCACCATTGAAGTTGAGCGTTCGCTTGCCGTTCTCGATGGCGCGGTTGCTGTTCTGGACGCCAACGCGGGTGTTGAGCCACAGACAGAAACTGTCTGGCGTCAGGCTGACCGTTACAAAGTTCCACGTATTGTTTTCGTTAACAAAATGGACAAAATCGGCGCGGACTTCTTTAACTGCGTTAAGATGATCAAAGACCGCACAGGTGCGATCCCTGCACCTATCCAGATTCCAATTGGCGCAGAAACCGAGCTTGAAGGCATGGTTGACCTCGTGACCATGGAAGAGTGGGTTTGGGAAGGCGAAGATCTGGGCGCAAGCTGGGTCAAAAGGCCAATCCGTGACAGCCTGAAAGCGACAGCTGACGAATGGCGTGCTCACCTCATCGAGACTGCGGTCGAGATGGACGATGAAGCCATGGAAAACTACCTGATGGACGGCGCTGAGCCTGATGAAGCAACGCTGCGCTCGTTGATCCGTAAGGGTACACTGGCCATCAAATTCATTCCTGTTCTGTGTGGTTCCGCGTTCAAGAACAAAGGCGTTCAGCCTCTGCTCAACGCTGTTATCGACTATCTGCCCAGCCCGCTGGACGTTGTTGATTACATGGGTTTCAAACCAGGTGATGAAACAGAAACACGTAGCATCCCGCGCCGTGCGGATGATGACATGGCGTTCTCTGGCCTTGCTTTCAAAATCATGAACGACCCCTTCGTTGGCTCGCTGACGTTTACACGCATCTACTCCGGTGTTCTGAACAAGGGCGACACGCTCTTGAACTCCACCAAAGGTAAAAAAGAACGCGTTGGCCGCATGATGATGATGCACTCCATCGAGCGTGAAGAAATCACCGAAGCATTCGCAGGCGACATTATCGCGCTGGCAGGTCTGAAAGACACCACAACCGGTGACACGCTTTGCGCCGTCAACGATCCAGTGGTTCTCGAAACGATGACCTTCCCTGATCCGGTTATCGAAATCGCGGTTGAACCTAAAACAAAGGCCGACCAAGAAAAGATGTCTGCCGGTCTGGCACGTCTTGCTGCCGAGGATCCATCCTTCCGCGTGGAAACTGACATTGAATCCGGTCAGACCATCATGAAGGGTATGGGCGAACTTCACCTCGACATCCTCGTGGACCGTCTTAAGCGTGAATTCAAAGTTGAAGCCAACATTGGTGCGCCTCAGGTGGCTTACCGTGAGACCGTCAGCCGCGAAGCCGAGATCGTTTATACGCACAAGAAACAGTCGGGTGGTTCAGGCCAGTTCGCCGAAGTGAAAATGATCATCACGCCAACAGAGCCAGGCGAAGGTTACTCCTTTGAGAGCCGCGTTGTGGGTGGTTCGGTGCCAAAGGAATATATCCCGGGCGTCGAAAAGGGTATCAAATCCGTTATGGACTCCGGTCCACTTGCGGGCTTCCCTGTGATCGACTTCAAAGTGGCGTTGATCGAAGGCAAATACCACGACGTTGACTCCAGTGTTCTAGCATTTGAAATCGCGGCCCGCATGGGTATGCGCGAAGGCATGAAAAAAGCCGGTGCGAAGATGCTTGAGCCAATCATGAAAGTCGAAGTGATTACTCCGGAAGAATATACCGGCGGTATCATCGGCGATCTGACATCCCGTCGTGGTCAGGTGCAGGGTCAGGACACTCGCGGTAACGCGATTGCCATTGACGCATTCGTGCCACTGGCCAACATGTTCGGTTACATCAACACTCTGCGTTCGATGTCTTCGGGTCGTGCCAACTTTACCATGCAGTTCGACCACTACGAGGGCGTACCGCAGAACATCTCTGACGAGATTCAGGCTAAGTTTGCATAATGATGAAACGGCGCAAGTTCATCGTTTTTGCTGCAACTCTCGGGCTTGCAGCGTGCGGTGAACCAGGTCAACTGCTCGACGCGTCTATCGCGTCGGGCATACGGATCACGGAGGTTACGGCCTCCACGTCTGTTACGCGTACAGAAACAGCTGTGCCAAAAGAACAGATTGTCGAGGCGGCCCGTACTAAGGTCGCTCAGGCTCTGAGCTCTGGTAATCCCGGTGGGCCACGCGCTGTGCGAGCGGATGTAAAAGTGACCCAGTTCTATATCGCAAATGCGGTTGCAGGGGCGCTGCTAGGAAGCAGTTCGAGTTCGATCAATACCGTGATCACGCTTGTTGACGCTCAAACCGGCGAAGTCATCAAAGAACCGTTCACTGTCTTTGGTGTGACGGAACCTCGCCCAACGATCCTTGGGGCTGCAGCTATCAAGTCGCCTGAAGAAGAACTGGCGATAATAACAACGGACCTTGCCCGGCGGGCGCGGATCGCAGTGTACGGAAATTAAGTGCCAGGGTGACCTGGCATCGGAAATCTAAAAGGAGCCAACATCATGGCAAAGGCAAAGTTTGAACGTAACAAACCACACGTCAACATCGGCACAATCGGCCACGTTGACCACGGCAAGACGACACTGACAGCGGCGATCACGAAGTACTTCGGTGACTTCAAAGCGTACGACCAGATTGACGGCGCGCCCGAAGAAAAAGCACGCGGTATCACGATCTCCACGGCGCACGTTGAGTATGAAACCGAAGCGCGCCACTACGCGCACGTCGACTGCCCCGGCCACGCTGACTATGTGAAGAACATGATCACCGGTGCGGCGCAGATGGATGGCGCGATCCTTGTTGTGAACGCAGCGGACGGCCCAATGCCACAGACGCGTGAGCACATCCTGCTCGGCCGTCAGGTTGGCATCCCGTACATGGTTGTTTACATGAACAAAGTTGACCAGGTAGACGACGAAGAGCTGCTGGAACTGGTTGAAATGGAAATCCGTGAGC
>Ga0209345_10005727_pt1 | contig 11431 bp, 9 predicted proteins | sample Cruoilmetagenom7_FD_187294 | JGI IMG/M metagenome (GOLD analysis project Ga0209345, IMG submission 187294) | Oil polluted marine microbial communities from Coal Oil Point, Santa Barbara, California, USA - Sample 7 (SPAdes) (version 2) | ecosystem: Environmental > Aquatic > Marine > Oil seeps ...
CCAACGGTATTGTCTCGCTGGAGTTGAGACGCGGATATGTGATCAATGACCGCCCGGTCGCAAAATCTCACAGTGCTTGTCTGCTTAAAAAAACTGCCATTAGCCTACTGCCTCGACACATGCGATCGCCCTTTCCAGTCTAGCTGGCAGATATTGAGCCTGCCTTGTCTATTATGCGCTCAGCACGATTGGTCTACGATAGCAATTTCTGCGAACCTTCAAGCATACTGGACAGTTGGTTGATATCATCGATCTTCTCAAACGTGAGCAACCGTTCGAAGAGTGGCGCCAACTTCTCCCGGTCGAGTGAGCGGATGGCGCAGTCGGAGAATTTCTCCAGCATTTCGTCTTCGTTCATCGGATTGTTGCCCCCTCGGCAGACCATGCTTTCAACCCGCCGCGTCAAGCGCTTGCCGCTGCTTGTGGTGACAGTCACTTCCGCGCCCCACTGGTTGCCAGCATCGGCGTGACCCTCAGGATAGGGCCCGGCCGAGATCTTGCGCATGACCGAGCGCACATAAGCATCATCGACTGCTTCACCTTCGAAATGCCCAAGTCTCACCGCGCCATCGACCAGTGCGCGAGCATTGACATACTGGACGGAGAACTTACCACCGAGCGCACCTTTGGGGTCGGGATTGTTAGTGTGCGGCAGGCGGTTGGGGTGCGTTAGAATTTCGATTTTATCCGTGTCATCCGCCGTGATGCCTTCCTCACGAACGAGTTGCAGCATCATCGCAATCGACGGATGCATGCTACCACAGCAGGGAAACTGCTTGAGGCCATTGCGATCATCTTCGATTTCCAGTGGCGCACCCCAGTTCTCGAAGATCTTTTCGGCGTCATACTTACCCGGGCCGTTGTAAACGAGGAAGAAACCTTGCTCTCGCTCCATCGCCGCCGGATTGGATTCATAGCCACGCTGGGCTAACAGGGCAGCAAGCAATCCATTGCGCGCGCAATGACCGACATGCAGCGGCTTGGTCATGGTCCCGAAATTGGCTTTGATTCCGGATGCGAACGAAGCGGCCAGCGCCATGGCCTTTGCCGTCTGAGGCACGTCGAGCTCAAGCAGGCGCGCCGATGCGGCAGCTGCCCCGAAAGTGCCGAGTGTCGCCGTTGGGTGCCAACCTTTATTATAGTGCTCCAGATGCACCGCGCGAGCGAGACGCACCTCCAACTCGTAGCCAACAACAAATGCCGTGATGAGATCCACGCCCGACAGACGTTGATCTTCGGCCAATGCGAAAATGGCTGGCAGCAATGGGGCTGAGGGGTGGCCGCCCATCACGCCGTTGACATCATCGTAGTCGAGTGCGTGCGCGGCGGTGCCATTGAGCAGGGCGGCGTCAAGCATGCTGACGCGATTGGCCGTTCCCATCACCAGCGCTGGCCCAGACGCTTCGCCGATACCCGGTGTTTTCATCAACAACGTAGTGCAAGGCTCGACCACGCCGGCAAGCGTACAACCGAGTGTGTCGATAATCGCGGCACGCGCCCAGGCCAGCGCGCCTGGAGTAACCTGATCCTCGCTGAACGAGCAGATCTTCTCCGCCATGCGTGTGGCGATTGTTTTATCGGTGCTTTCCATGATGGACTATGCACTCCTGGGTTAGATGGTTTGTGCTGCTGCATTGCATTGCGACACACCGCTGACGCGTGGCGCCGCCCACAGCACTAAAAACTGAACCTTGCGTAATTCAAGCCGGTAGCACTGGGGCTGAGTAGGACTTATCCAGCCAAGCGGGCAGCCAGGTCGGGCACGTCCATGCTATCGAGGCTCAACACCGCATCACATATAGCCTCAGCTTCGCTCTCGTTAAGTGCTCGTGTCGCGTTCGCCACGAACTTATCGACGATCTCGGTTTCCGAAAGGGCGCGTTCTGCCGCCCCTCGGTTGACCCGTTCGTGATGGATATATTCGCCACCGTCTTTGGTTGAAACAACCACGCTTCCCGGATAAACGCGGGGGAAGTCGGCGTCAGGATCGGCTTCGCATATGACCTTTTCCGCCAGCGCCAGGATGTCAGGATCTGAAAGCACCTCCGGCTCCAGTTCCGCCAAACCAAACTTACCCCGCCGGAGGCAAGTAGCAACAATGAACTGGGTCGAGAATTTGGCGTCGTAGTCGCTCGTCGGCTTGACCTTGTTCGCGATCGGTTCCGCTATCACAGGCATTGTGTCTGCCGGGATCAGGGCGCGGACACGGACGATATCGTCAACGTTAAATGCATGGCGGTGAAGCAACGCCAATGCGGCATCGGCGGCGGCGTGTGTGAAGTGGCACGTCGGGAAGGGCTTGATGGCCGATGCCACGGTCTCCCAGCGTTCGCCCAAGCCATCGGTGATAAGGTCAAAATCGATACTGTCACGATCATCGCACAGGTTCCGGTAAAGCCCGAAACGGCCTTCGTAGGGCTGGGCCGGAGCAATAAAGCCACCCTTTGCCAGCGCTGCTGCGGTGATTCCGGCGGCTGCTGCCCAACCTGGATGCAGACGCTTGTTCCAGGCGCCATCATCCACGAATTGCTGGCTCGCCATTGCCGTGGAGCCGGCAATGCCCTGGGCTGTAGCGATGCCTGCTGCGTCCAGCCCCATCAGCTTTGCGGCAATGACGGCGGATGAGAAATGACCGACAATGCCGGTGGCATGCAGGCCTCGGTGATGGAAGCCAAAGTTGGCTGCAACCCCCAAACGGATTGCTGTTTCCATGCCCGCTACATAGGCGGTCAGCAGATCGCGCCCACTAGCCGCGGTCTTCTCGCCAACCACCAAGGCTGCCGGTAACGATACAGCGGTTGAGTGAACCACAGACTTCATGTGAGTGTCGTCGAAATCGAGACCATGCACAAGGGCACCGTTCATGATGGCCGCGTCACGCAAGGGGAGCTTGGCTTTAAGACCGATGATCGAACTCGCGCCGACTTCGCCTAGTCCCTGAAGGCCGACCAGGAATCGTTCCGCAAACGGCTCCCGGCCAGCTGCGAGGGCTATGCCGACTGCGTCCAGGATAAGATATTTGGCGCGCTCCCGCACGGCTGTCGGGATGGCGTCAAAACTCAGATCGTGGGCGAAACCGGCGAGCGTCTGAGAGATCGAGATCCCGTCGTTTGTCGCCGCGTTCGTGACTGGGGATATTTGCTCAACCATAGTGTTTCACCTCTTGCGTGTTGGGCTTCGGGCTGCGGACTACGTGTTCGGGGCCGCGTAACCTGCCGCACTTTCGCCAGCCAGTTTGCCGAAGACGGCGCCAGCCATCAGCCCGCTGCCACCCGGATAATTTTCGACGAACAACCCGCCCACTAATTCACCCGCAGCGTAAAGACCCGGGATGGAGCGATCGGAAAGGTCTTGCACCTCGCCCTTTTCGTTAATCTTGAGCCCGCCGAATGTAAAGCTAATTCCGGTCGTCGTGACGTAAGCCTCGAACGGTGGTTCATCGATAGGTAACGCCCAGTTCGTCTTGTTGATGGCAAGCCCCTCCGTGGTGACACCATCAAGGATCGCCGGATTGAACGCACCTGACCGGCAGGCATCATTGAATTCGTCGATGGTGGCTTTGAGGGCCTGCGAGGAGATTTCCAACTGAGCCGCCAGTTCCTCAATGGTGTCGGCGCTATACTTGGTCACCTGCTTGATGCGGTATTCGTCACGTAGCAGCGGGATGGTTTTCTGGTCAAAGATTTGGATCGCCGTGCGGTGTGGTTGATTCATAATCTCGCGGCCAAACTTGACGTAGGTATGGTTGCGCACGTCCTCGCCCTCGTCAACAAAGCGCTCGCCCTTCAAATTGACCATGATCCCCCACGGATAAGAATGCTTCTGGAAGTTGTCGAGCACCACGCGGTCGCCATAGGGCGGTGCCGAAATATCCCAACCCACGGAATGGCAACCGGACCAGTTACCAAAGGGCCTAGCGCCGATGTCGATGGCCATGCGGATGCCGTCGCCCATGTTGTGGGGCGTCCCGCGCACCCGGCACAGATCCCAGCCGGCGCCCAGATAGCGTACACGCATCTCAGGGTTGGATTCAAAGCCGCCGCAGGCCAGCACCACGGCCTTGGTTTCTATCTCATCATAACCATTCTCGTCTCGCACCTCGAGGCCGATGATGTGACACTTCTTGTCCTGGATCAGTCGGGTGGCGCCGGTTCCGTAACGGATCTCGCAGCCCATGCGTGAGATCTCGGCCAGTTCCATCTCGATCAATCCGGCGCCGCCTCCTACAGCCTCAACGTTGACACCGCCGTAAAAGTGATGCTTACCGTCAATCAGAAACGACTGGCGACCAAACATCGGGATGAAACGAACCCCGTGCCCCTGCAGCCAGGCCATGGCTGGGCGTGAGCCGTCAATCAACTGCCAGGCCATGTCTTCGTCAGCCTGGTGATGGGTGACCTTCATCAGATTGTCGTAAAAGATGTTGCGGTCATGTGCCGGCAGCACGATCTGCTCACATTCAGCATCAGACAGATCCGTCAGAACGTCCGTGGCGGCATCATCAATGCCGGAGTGGCAAAATCTGAACCCGCCGGCTGTAAAGTACGAATTGCCGCCCTTTTCGTCCTCATTCGCTTTTTCCAGGATCAACACGCGAGCCCCGTTCTCCCGCGCTGCCATAGCCGCCGACAACGCCGCATTTCCGGCACCAACAATAACCACATCATACTTCGACACTGGCAATTCCTCCCTCACCTCATTGCGGAACTGCGGTGATGTTGCCTTCAGTTGATTGAGCAGTAAAATTAAAATATCATCCGCATTAATTAGCAATTCGAAAGAATGGGACTATGAGCTATTTGCTCAAGGAGATCGTCGTTTTCGTGAAAATCATCGAGCTCGGCAGCTTCAAGGCTGCGGCGCACGAACTCCACCTGACGCAATCCGCGATGACACAGCGACTGAAGAAGCTGGAGGATATGATGGGCGTCCGTCTCATCGAACGGACGACGCGGACTGTCGCCTCGACCGCCGTTGGCCGGAGTTTTCTGCCTGTGGCGAAACGGATGATCACTCAATTCGAGCAATCCATGGCAGACTTGACGGACGTCATCCACGGGCGAGCCGGCCAAGTCGTCATCGCTAGTCTTATTTCGGTCGCCACCTACGTCTTGCCAGCCGCGATTGGGCACTTTGGAGAGGCTCACCCAAACGTCGGCGTAAGGGTGCTGGACGACTCAGAGCAAGAGATTGCCGAGTACGTGCGGCGAGGCGAGGCAGAGTTTGCCATCGACATGCACACCGCCACTACAAATCCTGAGCTTATAGTAACGCCCGTCATGGAGGATCGCTATGTATTGGCTTGCCGTCCGGATCACCCTTTGGCAGCCGACGGTCCGGTGCCCTGGGAAGCGCTCACAGAAATGCCTATCGTGATGCTGGGCCCGCGCAGCGGCACCAGTCGCCTGATGTTATCGCATCTTGCCGGCGCCCAACGCAGCCCCATGTGGCGATACGAGGTCCAGCACTTATCGACCATGATCGGTTTTATCGAGGCAGGCTTGGGCGTAGGGATCGTGCCGGGCATGGCCATGCGATCAGTTCGGGCACAGCACCTCGCGCAGCTCACCCTGGTAAAACCTGATTTCAGGCGCACAGTTGTCCTTGTTCAGCGGCGTGGAGCGGAACTGTCACCTGCCGCGGAGCAATTGAAGGCATTTCTATTGCGTGAATTCAAAATACTCTCGGAGCCAGCATGAACAATCAATCGAATGGTGTTGTCATCCATGCACAACCCTTGAATTGTGAAGGCGAAGTTTTGGATATCCCGGTCCCGTTCCAACGCAACAAGCGACGGCACTGCAACTGATGCGGCTGCTAACTAGCGTCGCGAGTATGAGCCCTTCAGTCATAGTTGGGCTGTCGTTTTTCGCGGAACGCGGCTACGCCTTCCACGAAGTGTTTGCTGGCGCGAACCTCGTCACCAAGCTGCTGCTCCATAGCTTCTCGGCTCAGCGTATGCTCAGCAATGCCATCGCTGATCTGACGCTTTACAGCCTGCACGGCCGATGGGCTGTTGACTGCGATCGTCGTGGCTGTCTCAATCGCCGAGGTAAGCACATTTTCTCCCGGACATACGCGATTGATCAGATTGATGCCCTTTGCAAATCGGGCATCGACAAGACGCCCCGTCAATATCAAGTCCATGGCGTGAACGTATCCGATCTGCTGCACCAATTTCACGGTCGCACCGCCAAACGGGTAGATCGACCACTTGACTTCCGGCAGACCGAAACGCGCATGCCCTGCGGCGATCCGGATATCCGTTGAGAGCAGCAATTCCACACCACCGCCTGCGCAGTCGCCATTCACTGCAGCAATGACTGGTTTTGAAAATGGCATCGTTTTCATGAGTGCACGATTGACCAACCGCGCTGTTTCCTCAGCTGCTGAAAGGTCACCGCCAATGTCGGCACCTGCGCAGAAGGCCTTCTCCCCGGCCCCGGTAATGATGATGCAACGGCAAGCCTCCGACGCGCCGAGCCGATCCCAGAGCTCAGCCAATTCCTGCATCATCGCCCGCGACATCGCATTGCGCTTTGACTGGTTGTCGATCGTCACGAGCGCGACATGACGGGCGGGTTCGCTGAGAATTACTGGCACACCAGATCTCCTTTTGGCCTTGTGGACACTCCATCCGGCACATTTCTATTGTTTGCCCGAAGCGCTCGCGATTACAGTCGTCTGACCTTTGGGATAACAACTATGATAGTGGTAGCATATGAAAGCACCATACAGCCGTACTGTTTTCGAGCTACTTTGCGAGCAGGCCGAACTCACACCGAACCGTGATGTGGCGATTTCGGCTGCCGGACGATTTAGTTATTCCAAACTTGTCGGTAGGTCGCGATGCGTGGCCGGGAATCTACGCAAGCAAGGTGTCCGCCGGGGCGATCGCGTCGGACTGCTGTCGAACAATAGGATCGAATGGCTTGAGATCTTTTTCGGTGCGGCGGCACTTGGTGCGGTCATTGTGCCATTTAGCACTTGGTCGACCGCAAGCGAACTTGAGTTCCTGATCAACGACGCGGAGATCCGATGGCTGTTCACCATCGAACATTTTGGCGAGCAGGCGTTTGTTGACGATCTTACAACACTCCGCGCAGACAGCAGACTTCCTGTTCTCGAACATGTCGTTTCAATCGATGGTCCGGCACGAACAGGAATTGATGTCTACTCGGATTTTCAGCGTTGCGGGCCTTTCCCGGCACTCATGCCGGGAGAAGAAGCAAGCGCAATAGATCAGCTGGTCATTCTATATACGTCAGGCTCGAGTAATCACCCCAAGGCCGTCCCGCTAGATCATTTTTCTACCATCGAAAACGGCTTCAATATTGGCGAGCGTCAAGGGCTGGTGCCAGGCGATCGAGTGCTGATATCCATCCCGCTGTTTTGGGCATATGGCGCGATCAACGCTCTCCCGGCGGTTGTTTCACATGGCGCAACACTGGTTCTGCAGAGCCACTTCGAGGCTGGCGGCGCGCTTGATCTCATCGAACAAAACAAATGTACGGCAATCTACACGTTGCCTGCCATGACGAATGCGCTCGTTGCTCATGCAGCATTTCAAGTAGAGCGCACGTCATCACTTAGAACGGGCGTCACGATTGGCGCGCCTCAGGACATCATTAAGGCGGCACGGGAACTCGGCGCGGCGGAAATCTGCAACATTTATGGGGGCACTGAAAATTATGGCAACTGCTGCGTCACGCCTCATGATTGGTCGCTGGAAGAACGTGCGGCTTGTCAGGGACCGCCGCTGCCCGGCGTGACTATCCGCATTCGTGAACCTGATAGCGGCAAGGAGGCGCAAACCGGCTCAATCGGCCAGATCGAGGTTCGGGGCTATCTCACGAAGGGGTACACGGGCTTGAGCGCGCGGTTTAACCGTGAGACATTCACACCCGACGGTTATTTTAAAACAGGAGATCTCGGTTCGCTCGATGAGGGCGGTGCAATGCATTTCGCCGGGCGAAGCTCCGAGATGATCAAGCGCTCCGGCATCAACGTCTCACCGGCCGAGGTAGAAGAAACGCTGCAGCAACATCCCGACATTGCGCTTGCCGGGGTTACGGGTTTTGAAGATTCTGATCGTGGTGAAATCATCATCGCCTTCGTGACCGCGAAGCCGGGCAGGATAATCGATGGCGATGATGTGATGGCCCACTGCCGTGAACAACTCTCCAGTTACAAAATCCCCGACCGGCTCATCGCATCGAAAGCTCTGCCGTTGACCGTGACGGGAAAATTGATGCGGCATGAACTCAAAGTCATGGCGATGACGCAAAGAACCGCACAACGTGATGGGAAATAACCATGAGCCCGATCAAAACCTTCCTGGAAGGCATTCGCAACGGCCGCCGGTCGACCGGAATGGATTGGCAAAGGGCGCACTGCGCGGATATTTGCTAGTCAGAAATGGTTTCAAGAGCAAACATTGACTATGCTTTGCAGAGTAATGCCAGCACTGACCCTCCGTTGATACAGAAATGCCTAAGCAAAAATCGCCAATTCTCTATTCATTTCGTCGATGTCCTTATGCGATGCGAACTCGCATGGCTATCATGCTCAGTGGCCAGCAATGCGAACTGCGAGAAGTCGTACTCCGGGACAAACCGTCCGAGATGATAACCGTATCACCTAAGGCGACTGTGCCAGTTCTGGTTGAGGCCGACGGAACAGTTCGGGATGAAAGCCTGCAGATCATGCTATGGGCGCTTGAGCAGAATGATCCGGGCAGCTTACTTAGTCCGCAAACAGGTGACAAAGAACAAATGCTGGAACTAATTGCCCGCATTGACGGACCATTCAAGGAGCACCTTGATCGATATAAGTATGCAACCCGTTACGCAGGCGAAAACAAGGGCAACGGCCTAAGCCCAGACAATCATCGCGATATGGCGATGATGATCCTGAAAGAATTTGAAGAGCGACTGCAGCAAAGCCGCTTTCTATTTGGTGAGCAACTCTCATTGGCGGATATCGCGACAGCACCCTTTGTCAGACAGTTTGCTAACACAAACCCGGACTGGTTCGCCGCTCAGCCGCACACGAAACTGCAGCAATGGCTGAGCGGTATTTTGCAATCTGAATTGTTTCTTGCGTGCATGCAAAAATACGCCCCGTGGAAGAAACATACATCAGGCCCCCCTTTCCCCGGTTAAGCGCGATGTGTGCTGACCCCCCTTAAAGCCTGTAGAAGCGTTTGGCGGTTTCTTTGAATAACTGGGCTTTCTCATCCGCCGAAGCGCCGCTAGCCAATTTCTTGAAGGCATTCCAATAATTGGCATAGCCGCCGCTTATCTTGTCGACCGGGAAGTTGCTTTCGAACATACAGCGCTCCACGCCATAGGCTTCGATGCAGGTTTCTATGAAGGGCCGCCAGGCATCAACCAATTCGTCAGACGATGGTGCCTTATCGCGGTTCTCAAACCCGAAGCCATTCAATTTCATCCCTAGACCGCCAAGCTTCATGCTGACATTCTCATATTGAGCCAGCTCGATGATGGCATCGCGCCATGCCTCGAACTCTTGTTCTTTGCGCTGAGCATACCAGCCAAGCCTCATCGGGCCGCCAACGTGATTCAATACAATGGGTTGGTCGGGAAAGCTACGGGCGAGATCGATCAAGTCGCCAAGCTGTGTGTGATATACCCATGCATCGAAGCTGAGCCCGAGCTGACCCAGCGTGGCGAAGCCCTCCCGAAATGCAGCATGATCACGATAAAGATGCTGCGGTGGATTGGTGTGACTGTTGTGAATCTCACGGGTCTTGTCTTCCCAGCCCGCTGCGTGACGTATCCCTTTGAAACGTCCACAACCTGCTGCCATCTGCGCCGTCAGCACCTCCTCCACTTTTGCGCCGAGCGTAAGATCGGCTGTACCGACGATCCCGGCGGCCACTTTCGTCGGCCCATACCGACCGGACGCCGCCATCGCAGCGACACCATTCGCGAACTCCACCTCGCCGACGACACTCTTTGCTTTGCTTACATCGGGTCGGTAGAAAACCGCACATTCGATGAATACAGTTTGTTCAATGTTATGGCCGCTGCCTGTATCGGCGAGCAGGTCTTCGAGCAAATAGCGATGAGAGGGAAAATCCCAGAGGTGGTGGTGCGGGTCGATAATTGGCAGATCCGGTTCCAACGCTGCCTCGACGGCCGCGGCCAGGCGCCCCTCATCCAATGCTGCCATGCGCGACTCGATAGTGGTTTTATCTTTTTCTATCATAGGCAATGTCCAACCTTCGTGTGTGCGCCAGTGTGTGAGACTATCGTGCTAGGTTCATGATTTAAAGCTCTTTGGCGTTGGCTGTGAATGCGGATGTTATATCCAACGGAACGAACAAGTCGGAGCTCCACACCTCAAGCCAAAGCTTTGAAGCCATGAAGCATTCTTCAAATTGCGGCATTATAGCGCTCTCCGAGAGGAGCAATAAAATTGCGCGTTCACGAACCGTAACGCCGGTGCTATCATTATCAAAATAATAATTGCTGTAGGCATGCGGCGTCTTAAAGAAAAAGGAACTGAAAATATGTCCATTTTGGCGATTGGCGGAGCGGGCTTCATTGGTCGGCGGATGATTCCGATCCTGGCGGCGGCGGGCCATGAAGTGACCTGTATGGATATTGATGTTGCGGGTGCCTCGGCAGCGTTTGCGGACCTTGGCGATAAGGTCAAGGTCGTGCGCGGCGACGTTACCCAGTTTGACGACGTCATCGGCGCGGTACAGGAATCGGGTGCCGATCGAGTGGTTAATCTATCATACTTCATCGGCGACCTGGCGCCTCACACCGCGTTCAAGCTTGATATTCAGGGCATGGACAATTGTTTTGAGGCGGCTCGGCGCAGCGGCGTCAAGCACACTGTCTTCGCCAGCTCGCTCGCGGTTACCGGCCAGCAAGCCCATTTCGGTGAGCGATTGGTTGATGAGACCGACGAGCGACGCGGCGAGACCCAATATGCCGTCAACAAGATTACCAACGAATGGCAAGCCCACGATTATCGCCGCGCTTATGGCATGACGATCACCTGCATTCGCCCGGCCAATGTTACTGGCCCGGACAAGAAATTCGGCTCGATCGATCACGTGAACTGCATGTGCCAACCGGCGCGCGGACAGTCCGTCACCTTCCCTCACGCCGATGCCATGCGCTGCGTCATACATGTCCAGGACATGGCCGAGGTTTTCGCGCGCGTTGTGCTGGCCGACAAGCCAGAATTCGAGACCTACAATTCCGGCGGTGCGATGGTCAGTTTGGCCGATTTAGCAGCCCAGGTACGTGAGTTCCTGCCCGACGCCGACATCCGCTTTGAAGCGGAGACCGGCGGGCGCGACACTTCGGGAAACTACTTGATCGACAACAGTCGCGTCATCAATGAATTCAGCCTCCAGTACGCACCGCTCCGCCAACGTGTGAAGGAAGTC
>Ga0209345_10005728_pt1 | contig 11431 bp, 10 predicted proteins | sample Cruoilmetagenom7_FD_187294 | JGI IMG/M metagenome (GOLD analysis project Ga0209345, IMG submission 187294) | Oil polluted marine microbial communities from Coal Oil Point, Santa Barbara, California, USA - Sample 7 (SPAdes) (version 2) | ecosystem: Environmental > Aquatic > Marine > Oil seeps ...
TTCCGATCTTGAGTCAGTGATTTCAACAACTGCACAGCGCTTGAAAAATCAATTTTCCCGGTAAAACTATTATAGCTTGAGAAGTTTTGCAGAGCCGTTTCCCATTGTTTAACCTGTTGGTATTCAATGCTGTCCAGACGGCGTTCTCCGGGCCAGCCCATAGCATAGAGTTGTTGTAAAAACAGTTTGCTCCAGTCTTCAGGAAAACATTGTTTAGAGTTGCGGGTTTGCTGGCGATATAGTTCGCTGAAATTCATCAATGCCTGATGTAGTGCAGGGCTATTCCCGTGTTTTTCACAGGCATTTTTAATCTGTGAAATTGTAAAATCGGGTAAATTGTTTTTACGTAAAACCAGTTCTGCCAGCAGTCGGCCTTCACGTTCTGTTTCTGTAGCAATAACAAAAGGAGAGTGAAGAGTGGATAGAACCGATTCAAAAGGTATGCGAAAGGTATTTAAATTAAGAATTTCAAATGCATGGTGAATCACCGGCTGTTCAGCCAGGGGAAAACCGGCTGAAAAGTTAAAAGGGGCTGCGTATCGGGCTTGATCAGGTAATATAAATTGCGGCTCAAAAACTGTGCTCAGAATGCGTTCAATGTCTTTTCTTCTTTCGGGTAAATTCGGGCATAATATACCAATAGTGGCGTTGCGGTTTTGCTGAAGTATGGTTTTAGCCCACTGAGCGGCATGGTTTATTTCAATTTCCTGATTAGAGAGACCACAGCGGTGAATGCTTTTTGCTTCAATATCGGGTTCTTGTTCTTGAAGGGTGGTTGCCGCGTGTTCAAAGAGTTGAACCTGTAGGGGAGAAATCTCATCAAAACCCACAAGATGTAAGGTTTTATATACAGGTAAGGTTTTGTTCTTGTAAGCATTTGCAATAAATTCAGTGATCAGACTTGAGCTTATGACTTGTCGAGTGTCACATTCTTTTTTAAATGTCTGTTGCCAGTCTAAATAAGTTTTCCACTGGGGTGAAGTTTGCAACTGGGGGTCTTGAGGGCTGATTTGCCAGGCGTTAAGCACATTATGAGCTTGTTTTGCAGCTTCAGCAGCCGCTTTAATTAGTAACAGGCTTTTGCCGGTATTCGATTCGGTAATGATTTTTTGCCAAAGCCACAATTCTTTATCATCACTTAACAGACAAAGCTGGTGTGTATTGTCGTAGAGTTGGTTTTGAAGCTCCAACCAGTTTGTATTTAACCATGAGCCGTAGGAGAAAATGTTAGGCGTATGCCAGGTGCCTTTGCCTGATTGTCGTTGGTGCTCGGCCCAGGTGTCTTTGATTTTATTACACAGGCGCTGGTTGGCAGTAATAATGGGTTCATTATTAGCCAGCGCATTGTGCAAAGGTTTGATATCAAAAAATGTTAAATTGGTCATTGTGTATCGTCTTTAAGAATAAAATAAATAAGGCTCAATTTCGGCTTTATTAGCAAGCACAACTTGTTGTGCTGTAGGTTTGGCCTTGCTATGCAGATCAATTCTGAGTAGTTGTAATAGATATTGAGCGCAGGCAGCTCGAACTTTAAGGTGCAGGCTACCTTTATTCATTCCGTAATCGGTTTCTACAATGGCTTGTTGATCCGAAGTAAGGTCGGGATGGGGTCTAACTTTAAGGGTAAGCATTTTATTCCAGGCTTTATCCTGTTTTAAGCCATGAAAAGCATGTTCATTTTCATTACACAATTCGGGATGCCTTCTGAAGCGACTGAGAACAAAATCCCTGTATTCTTCATGCGTATGGCAATAAGCCCTTACATGCCAGCGTTGACCTGTATTAACCAGGGTGTGCGGTGAAATAACCCGCTGATGGCCTTCGGGTGAGGTCATGGATACATAGTCAATCCTGATGGATTTTTTTTGTCTTAGTGCCTGGGTAACAGAGCGCAAAATGGCGGGTTCAATATTGTGGCTGGGCACATTAAGTATTAGTGAATCGGGCAGGGTGGTATTGCCTGATTGTTGATCCTGTAATAACTGCAAGTACTCATCTACCTCACCTTTGGTTAAACGGGGTTTAAACCTGGGGGAGGGTATGTAGCCTTTAATGCTGCTGTCATAAATTAAATTAAACGTAGAAATTTCGTCATTGTAATGACCAATGTCTTTGGAAGCCTGTTGACGACTTATGCCAAAAAATTCTCTTAATCGGTTTGTGGTGAGTCGACCTTCCCACAAAGTAATAATTTCTATCAGGCGGTAACGTTGCAGGACATCAAATCGAATAGTGTTCATAGGCATAATTGGTTTATGTGTTTTTGCAGTGGGAGCAATAATAAAATCTGTTGATGCATTGCAGCTTGTTTATAATTCAATATATGACAATTTACTTTACATGTAAAGTAAATTGTCATATAGTTTGAGTATGGCTTAGATTAGTCATATTAAGTTAAAAGAATGAAGTTAAAAGAACTTAATAGAAGGTTCAGTGAAAATAGTAAAAAAATTAACATATAGTGTTTATAAACGAAATATTATAGAGCATTCTTAAAGTTAAATATTTATTAGATTTTTGTTTTATTAGGGTTTTTCAAGTAGCAAGTTATACTTTTAAAACCATGGAGGTAAGAAAATGCCAGTCTCATTCAAGGATAAATTGGTAATCGCAATTTCTTCCAGGGCTTTGTTTAATCTTGATGAAGGTCATGCCATTTTTGAAAATGAAGGCCTTGAGGCCTATCGTGAGTATCAAATAGCAAACGAAGAAAAAATCCTTCAGCCCGGTGATGCATTTCCCCTGGTGAAAAAACTATTAGCCATTAATGAGTTGGCTCCTGGTGAGCCAAAAGTAGAAGTTATTCTGCTTTCACGAAATAGCTCTGATACCGGATTAAGAATATTCAACTCAATAGAGCACTGGGAATTGCCTATTACGCGTGCAGCATTTTCAAGTGGCAGAAGCCCTTATAGCTATGTAGCACCTTTTGGCGCCCAGTTATTTTTATCCACCAATGCTGAAGATGTTAGAAATGCACTGGATGCGGGTTTTGCTGCTGCGACTATTTTGCCTTCAAACAAGTCCAATACCGATAACGCCGAATTAAGAATTGCTTTTGATGGCGATGCGGTTTTGTTTTCGGATGAGTCCGAGAAAATTTACCAGGATGACGGGCTGGAAGCCTTTGCAAAAAATGAAAAAAAGGCGGCACACAAACCTCTTTCGGGTGGGCCTTTCAAGGACTTTCTTCAAGCCCTGCATAATCTTCAAAGTGAATTTGCAGAGGGAGAGTGCCCTATTCGTACTGCACTGGTAACTGCAAGATCGGCTCCTGCCCATGAAAGAGTTATTCGAACTTTAAGAGCCTGGGATATTCGTCTGGATGAATGCCTGTTCCTGGGCGGAATGGATAAAGCAGAATTTTTAAGAAGCTTTGGAGCCGATGTTTTCTTTGATGACCAGGAAGGGCATTGTAAATCGGCAAGCAAACATGTTGCTACAGGACATGTGTTGCATGGAGTTGCGAATGATTAATACAGGGCACCCTACAAATTAATTTTCCGGGATTAGGTAAAGGCGAACTTCAAGCCCAGCAATAAGAGCGCGCTTGCCAAAATTGGTTGCAACACGTTTTCTGGAAGATTTCTTCCAAGACGGGTGCCAACATAAATTGCAGGCAGGGAGCCTATAAGCAGTGAGCCCAATAAAACAAAGTCTATATGACCTAAAAATAAATGGCCTATGCCCGCTATCAAGGTTAAGGGAACTGCATGGGATAAATCTGTACCAATAATCTTTATTGAGGACAGAGAAGGATAAAGCACCATAAGAACAGCTGTTCCAAAAGCGCCTGCACCCACTGAAGACAGGGTAACCAGCACACCAAGAACAATACCCATTAAAATAGTAACCAGGCCGGCATGATGCTGAAAATTTACCAGTGTAGGTACAGATTTCTCAAGTTGATGTTCTTGTATTCGACGTTTAAAAATTAGTACCAATGCCGTTAGTATGAGCATAAATCCCAAACTAGTTGTTAATATCTGGCTGTATTCGTTAACGTCCTGAAAGTATTTATTCAACAGAATCACGGTTATGGCAGACGCAGGAATACTGCCAGCCGCCAATTTCGTCATGATAGACCAGTTGATGGTTTTTTGTTTGTGGTGCATCAGCACGCCACCAGATTTGGTAATGGAGGCATATAACAAATCAGTGCCTATGGCGATGTGTGGCGGAAACCCAAACATTAGCAAAATAGGGGTCATCAGTGATCCGCCACCTACGCCGGTGAGCCCAATTGCCAGTCCAACTGCGGCACCAGCCATTATGTAAAATAATAAATCCATGGTTTTAAACTATTTTTATAAAAAATCAGTAAGAAACGATTGGTAAATCTATCTAATCTGTTCTATTCTGGAAAGTAATATTTACTTATAGTTTTATAGCTATTACGTATATCTTTTTTATCTTGTCCAGATCTGATACGTGAATGTAGGAGGGAATATGAAACTTCAGCAGTTGCGTTATATATGGGAAGTATCGCGTCACGAGTTAAACGTATCGTTAACCGCACAAAGCTTATATACATCTCAGCCAGGCATCAGTAAGCAGATTCGCCTGTTAGAAGATGAATTAGGCGTTGAGGTCTTTTCCCGAAGCGGAAAACATCTCACCAGGGTTACCCCGGCTGGGGAAGCCATACTTGAAATTGCTGGTGAAATCCTTAACAAGGTTGAAAGTATCAAGCATGTCGCCCAGGAGTTTTGTGATGAATCCAAGGGAAGCTTGTCAATCGCAACCACCCATACACAAGCGCGCTACGCGCTTCCCACCGTAATAGAAAACTTTATACAGAATTACCCTGAAGTGTCTTTGCATATGCATCAGGGAACGCCTATGCAAATTTCCGAACTTGCCGCCGACGGTACCGTAGATTTTGCCATAGCCACCGAAGCACTGGAGTTGTTTACTGATCTGGTTATGATGCCATGCTACAAATGGAATCGAAGTGTGATCGTTCCAGAAGGCCACCCACTGGCTCGAAAGTCTGAGCTCACCCTTGAAGATGTGGCTGCATATCCTATTGTTACCTATGTATTTGGTTTTACCGGTCGCTCCAGGCTGGATGATGCTTTTGTAGAAAAGGGGCTTACTCCCAAAGTGGTGTTTACTGCTGCTGATGCCGATGTGATTAAAACATATGTAAAACTGGGGCTGGGTGTAGGCATTGTCGCAAGCATGGCATGTGAGCCGGAAGAAGGGTTGGTGAAGCTGGATGCAAGCCATTTGTTCGATCACAGTGTTACCAGCATTGGTTTCCGCAAAGGTACTTTTTTACGTGGTTATATGTATGATTTTATTGAGCAATTTGCTCCCCACCTGAAAAAAGAATTAATAGATGAAGCCCTGAGTCGCCATACCAAAGCAGAAATTGATGAATTATTTGGTCATCTGGAATTACCCGTTTATTGATTTGATTTTTTTCTTTGAATGATTTGAATCTAGCCCGGATATTTTATGAATACGCTACAATTCATCTTGTAGCCGGCATGATTGCTGGGATTATTGCATTTATGCGAAAAGAAAATTTGTACCCGCCTCGCCACTTGCCAAATGCAAACGTGTTCTGATACGTAAGAAACGCACATGCTCCTTTTAACCTTTTTCTTACAGAGGAAAATAAATAAGGGGAAAAAAAGCAAAGGAGTAGTCAAAATATTCTTTTTTGACTACTCCTGGAATTAGGAGTGCACTGAAATTTACAGCTATCCTGAAAATTAAATATAATCCAGATCTGGATTATCATGCATGATTTCAGCCAGCTCCTCTTCTTCAGAGGTGATTTGATTCAATATCTCTTTTACAAACTTGAAATAAACGGTATAAACTTCTCTTCGACCGCCCTCATGTTCAACCACAAAAAAAGGTGCTCTATTCACCGACAGTTCACTGGCCAATAACATGCCAGGGCTGGCGGGGTTAGCTTCATCAGCAATAATAACCTGATGAATTAGCTTCATTTGATCAGATGCTTCAAGGCGGTCGGATATATCCCGACATTTCTGGCAAGGTGATCCATCCGCCTTGATCTTTTTAACCAGAGTAATTTTCATACCGCCAGTTTAGCTCTTATTGGTTTCTGCATGCAAGCCGCATTCTTTAGCAGTTGCTTCTTCCCACCACCAGCGACCTTCACGTTCATGCTGATTAGGTAGAATCGGACGAGTACAGGGTTCGCAACCAATGCTTATAAATCCTTGTTCATGAAGGTCATTATAGGGCACGTCATTGGCTCTAATGTATGCCCAAACCTGCTCAGAACTCCAGTTAGCCAGGGGATTAAATTTTAGAAGTTGTCCGCTGGGGCCTGCAAAAGCCGCATCAACCTGGGCAACAGGTACGTTGGTACGCGTACCAGGGCTCTGATCTTTACGCTGACCCGTAATCCAGCCATCCAGGGTTTCCAGCTTACGACGCAGAGGACCAATTTTACGGACAGAACAGCATTCTTTATGATCATCCTGATAAAAGCTGAAATAACCTTTTTCTTTAATAAATTTTTCTATTTGGTCAGCATTAGGGTACATCGCCTCAATTTGAACACCGTATTTTTCCCGGATCTGATCCAAAAAACGATAGGTTTCTGGATGAAGACGCCCGGTATCAAGCGTAAATACTTGAAAATCTTTCTTAATTTTGCTGGCCATATCAACAAGAACAACATCTTCAGCACCGCTGAAGGATATGGCGATGTTATCTACAGCTTCCAGCGCAAGGGTTAGTATATCCTGTGGACTTTTATCTTTATAATCTGATGCCCATTGGTTAACGTCATTTTCAGTAATGCTCATGTTGAAATCTCTTATTTGCTTCATACCGGTTAAGATGCCTGTTTTAAGCTTAAAAGTTTTTTCCGGATTAAACAGGTAATTAAAAATACACAGTTCAAAAAAGAAATTAGTATTCAATTTTGGTGCACGAATCTTCAGGTTAAATTGTCCAATATCAGGGCGAGTTGGAAGGTAAACTGACCTCGGCAATATCAGAATAAATCGAAACCCTGAAAGTAATTGCCAAAGCCCCGATAGTTCATTCTAGTGAAGTTAGCCAGCATTCTAGCAAAAACTGTATATCCTTAAAAATACTAGGAAATTCTATTTATATAGCAGTATGTTATAATCCATCTTTATTAATTACTTTGATTTGTAAGTAAGATAATAAAAAGCTAATGTTGCGTTAGTTAGGGACGCTCTGAACAAATGCCCAGGGCTTTCTTAACAATCCCAGTCATAACCAATAGAAATATTTGAGGTAGCCCGTGGAAGTAGCTTGTTTGGACCTTGAAGGGGTTCTTGTACCCGAAATCTGGATAAATTTTGCCGAAGCAACAGGAATTGATGCCCTAAAAGCAACTACCAGGGATATACCCGATTACAATGTGCTAATGAAACAACGACTGGATTTGCTAGATCAAAATGGACTTGGCTTACCAGATATCCAGGCAGTTATCGATAAAATGGGGCCAATGGAAGGGGCGCGGGAGTTTGTTGACTGGCTGAGAGAAAGATTTCAGGTAGTCATTTTATCAGACACCTTCTATGAATTCGCTCAGCCTCTAATGCGTCAATTGGGCTGGCCCACTTTGTTTTGTCACCAACTGGTCATAGATGATGTGGGTAAAGTTGTTGATTACAAATTAAGACAACAAGACCCTAAAAGACAGGCGGTCAAAGCGTTTCACAGCCTGAATTATCGCGTTATAGCTGCAGGTGATTCTTATAATGACACTACCATGCTCAGTGAAGCTGAAGCAGGCATCTTATTTATGGCACCAGATAACGTCATCAAGGAGTTTCCCCAATTTCCAACTGCATTTACTTATGAAAAATTAAAAGAGCAATTTCGAAAGGCCAGTAATAGAAATATTTAGACCCATGACTCTTTTTTCAATACAAAAACCGATTAGAATGTTTTGTTGCCTGGAATGATCTGGCAGTTAATTTTCTAACTTTTTGTCAATTTTATTAATATGTTTCCACACTTTATATTCTTTTTATTATTAGCAACATACCTGCCTTTAGTGGGCTGTGGTACTACGAGTGCATTTATCCCTGTCGAAGAAAATCTCGCCTCGTTAGAGGGTAGCAACTACAATAATATAGTGGTTTACGATTTTATTGATAAAACGCATAAGGATCAGAAAAAAGCTCAAAGTAAACGCAGAAAAAAAATAATGGGCTTTGCTTCGCAACGATTTGCTGACCTGGTAGCTTTAAAAATTGAAAAAACCGGCGCCTTCGAGAAAACAACAAGGCAAACTAAAAAGCAGGCAAATGAAGAAGTTAGTCTGGATGGCGATTATCTTGCCCTCGAGGGTGAAATTAACCGATACTATCGTGGAAACACCTTTTTTCGAGTACTTATTGGTTATGGCATAGGTACTGCATTTTTAGATGCTGATATTGGACTTTATGATGCCAAAACAAATGCTTTAATTGGTACTTTTGAAGTAGATAAAAACAGCTGGTTTTTAGGTGGCGTATTAGCCATCACTCATAGCATAGAACATTTTATGAAAGGTTCTGCAAATAAAATTGCTGAAGAAATAGCGGCTATTAATCATAATACAGTTGAGCCTGTTCATGAAAATGCAAGCTTGCAAACTTTAGCAACCCTAAAATCAAATCAGAATGATATTGTTTTGACCGATACCCATCAGCTTGTTCAATAATTTTATTTAAGCTATATATCTTTAAAACCTGATTCAAGCTTTCAATGTTATCAGGTTCTGCTTTTTTACAGGCCGTATCAGCAAAAAATTGAAAACTCCTTTCATATTCCATTAAATTTTGGTAATTTTTGAGCGTTCCAACAATCTGAGCGTCTTCCGGGAATTCTCTGAATTTATAATTAAGCAATTTCTCTTTTGGCCATCTTTCCTATCAGGTAACCATTGATGAATAAGTTCTCTCCAGAAAAAAATCAAAACATAGTTGACTGGTTATTAACTTTTAAAAATGATCTTGACGATTCTGAAATAAAAAACATACAGCAATGGCAGAGCAAAATTGAACCGGTAATTTCAGCATCAACGTCTTCAATTGACAGGGCAATTATTGGGGGGGTTTTAGCAGATCGCATGGCGTATGCATTTTTGTCAGGTTATGAAAACGCTTTACAAAATCACTTTACGATTTTGCCAGCCCAGAGCCTGGCTGCTTTTTGTGTGTCTGAAAAAGGCGGTTCTCGACCTAAAGCCATGAAGACAACATTAAGCCAGGGTCATAATGCTGATACTTATATTCTTAACGGTCAAAAATCGTTTGTGACCTGTGCAGATGAAGCCCAGTGGTTGATTATTGCTGCTACATTAACTGAAGCCGATAAAAGCAAAACTGATATGGAAGTGTCCACCAGGCCAAATATAAAACTTGCTTTAATTGACGCCAATACTCTGGGATTAACCTTTACCGTCAGCACTGAGCTGCCTTTTATTCCTGAAATAAGGAAAGGCAGTCTGGAACTAAAAGATGTAAAAGTTACAGCCGACAATATCTTGCCCGGTGATGGTTATAGTCATTACGTGAAACCTTTTTCCTGTATAGAAAGCATTTACATAATGGCAGCCACCAGTGCTTTTTTATTTAGACTGGCGTGTCTTTTTGATTGGCCAAAAACTTTGCAAGAGCAGGTGTTATCCACATTATTGAATATAAAACACCTGGAGGAGGGGGATATGTGCAGCCCAGCCACTGAGATTATGGTGAGCGGTGTTAAGGCGCAATTAAAGCACATTACTGAAACAAGCAAACCCTTATGGGATAAGCTGCCAGAGCAGCATCAGCACCGATTACAAAGGGATTGCGGTATGCTGCTTATGTCTGACAAGAATCATTTAACGCGCCTTGAAAGAGCCTGGACGCATTATGCTTAAAATCAAATTTATAAGTAGTCGATCCTGGAAAATGCTCAACGAACTGAATTTATGTGTAAAAACCAATATATTTTCCAAAATTTCGACCAGAAAAATAGTTTGGCAAGCATTTTTCTGGTCGACGGAGTGGCACAAGGAAGTGCCACCATTTGCCGAGGAGGCAAATGTGAGCGTCAAAAATGCAAGGAAAATCGCATTTTTACGTTAAGCATTTTTAAAGCAATAGCTGAAAACGTCAGGGCCAACAGTAGGCGCTTTTAGGCGATGACTTTTTCAGGGTTAACTAAGTACAGTTGCAGTTGCACCGGGTTTTGAGTTTTTGAATTAATATTCAATAAAACAACCCGATACCAAGCCCAATGCTTAATATCGGTTTATCGAAAATTCTGAAGTTGATTGAATATAGGGGGTACAGATATAAAAACAGCTTTTTATGCTTTTATTCAGATAATAGCGAGCACGAAACTTGATGTGTGTCACGCTTGAAAGCTGCAATGTGAATTAACGCAATTAATTTTAAGAACTGTATGTTATTGCTTTTACATGTTTTTGATATGCCTCACACTCGGCATCCTTAAAAAAAGCAAAGTTGAAAATTATCCACGTTGAAACCATTAAAATGAGAACTGGATTCGTGGAGATACCATAAGATCTGATTAGAATTAAGTTATAGGTTTTGTATAAAAAGCAACCGTTTTATAGTGTGCGTGAATTTAGATGTTTATAAACAAATCAACACAGAAAGTTAAATATCCACCGTCTGATCATCTGGTTGCACCTTTGAACCTGGGTTTTCGACGCAAGGAATTTGATGTCAGCGATACGGTAAATGTTACCAATGTGGACAGTGTAAATGCGGCTGTTAGAGCTATCTTTGAATCTTGTTATCCCACTGAGGCCTACAAGAATGTAAGTGTCGCGTTTAATGATTTTTCGATGATTTATGCAGGAAACCACCCAGACTACCACGGTTGTGATACTCCCTATCATGATATTCAACATGTGCTTGACGTAACCCTGGCCGTTATGCGTTTGATCGATGGATATGAAAAGAGCCATGATGACGAAGATCAATTTGGTGCTGAGCTTGCGGTGATCGCCATAATTTCAGCGCTTTTTCATGATGTCGGTTATATTAGACGCAAAAGCGATAATAGCCACACTGATGGCGCAGAATTTACCCAAATTCATGTGACTCGTAGCGGAAAATTCCTGACTGAATATTTCGTTCGTCTTGGAATGAACCGGGAGGCAAAATTAGCGCCTAAATTAGTTCAATTTACCGGCTATGAACGTCCCGTTGAATCACTTCTTTTTAGTGATAAAAAATTACAGGAACTTGGTTATATTCTTGGAACGGGTGATGTCATTGCTCAAATGGCAGATCGTATGTACCTTGAAAAGTGCCGGGATTGTCTATACCCGGAATTTGTTCGGGCCGGTTTGGCTAAAAACCGTCAGGAAGAACTTAAAAAGGGAGCGCTTTACCAGTCCCCCGAAGATCTGCTGGCCAAAACACCACAATTTATTCGTTCAACCATCAAGCAGCGT
>Ga0209345_10005729_pt1 | contig 11429 bp, 8 predicted proteins | sample Cruoilmetagenom7_FD_187294 | JGI IMG/M metagenome (GOLD analysis project Ga0209345, IMG submission 187294) | Oil polluted marine microbial communities from Coal Oil Point, Santa Barbara, California, USA - Sample 7 (SPAdes) (version 2) | ecosystem: Environmental > Aquatic > Marine > Oil seeps ...
AATTTCTTTCATTTAAAAATGTAGAGCGTTCATAATTTATAAAATGTGAATTTAGATTCAGTCCAAAATAAAATTTATCGTTGTAGCTAGTGGCAAAGTTAAATGCTAATTTGCCATTGTAACCTGTGCTTGTATAAGCAAAGCGTTGGTTGTAATCGCCTCCGTTTATGTTAGAAGTGTAATTTGTATTTTCATCGGTATCTTCTAATGGGTTAATAATATAGCCTTCGTATCCTAAAAAAGCTTGTTGATTTTGAAACCCAAATAGCGAACCAATTTCTGAATAAGCTTGTGATATCGATTCTCCAGGTAAGGCAGAAATTTCATCTAATCTTAATCCTTGAGCATTCAATCTAAAATAATCACCAATAGAATTGTTTGGGTTAATTCCATTTGCAACCCAGTCATCATCAAAATTCCCAGAGCTATCATATGCTACACTCAATGAGAATTTTTTCCAAAGTGAATTTGAATTCATATTATCAAAAACAAAAACAGCTCCTAATTGATTTAAATCAACGTTCAAGTCTGAAGAAGAATTGATACCTCCAAAGTAGTTAATATCGTTACTCTTGTTATATAAGCCTAATGAAACTGATGCATGACTGTTGTTAAAGATAGCGGAACCTGCCGGATTGATGTTAACACCAGACATATCGCCTCCTAAGGCTCCAAAAGCACCACTCATAGCTTTAAAACGTGCAGTGCCTTGTATTTCATCCATAGAATATCTAACTGCATCCGTAATGTCTTGTGCTAAAATAAAAGATGAGCTTACTAAGCCTATGCATAGCATAAGTAATTTTTTCATAAGTAAAGTTTTTTTAATTTGGAATTATTTTTAAAGTCTAATCTCTTCCTCGTCTGCTGCTACTAGATGAACTACTTCTAGTACTACTGCTACTAGATCTAGAACTTCCTGAAGATCTTACACTGCTAGATGAAGATCTTGAACTACTAGAGCTAGAACGTGTTGTTCCACTTGATCTTGTGCTTCTTGTTGGTGAAGTAGACCTAGTACTATTAGAAGATCTAGTTGTAGATGGTCTAGTAATTCTAGTGTTAGATCTTGTAGTACGCGTTGTTGGAGTAGTAGCTCTTGTGTTTCTAATTGTTCTTGTTGGAGTATTAGATCTAAGCGTTGTATTTCTGGTGTTTCTAGATATACTTGATGAATTCGACAATCTACTTGTTGAATAATTTCTTCTCGATGATAATGCAGAATTACTTCTACTACGGCTCAAATTATTATTGTATAGTAAGGATCCTCTTCTAGAATTGCTGTAAGCATATCTACTAGTGTTTCTATAATACCCGTTATTCCAGCCCCAATTGTTATAGCCGTAACCGTAGCCGTAACCGTAGCCATAGCCGTAATTCCATGGTGAGTTATAACCATAAAATCCGCCATATGCCCAATGATTGTTCCAGCCCCAATTGTTCCAACCCCAAGGTCTTCCCCAGCCGTAGTAATTATAACCTCCATAGTACATCCAAGGGCTGTTATAACCATACCAACCATTATCTATATAATTTATAGTTATAGTGTTATTGTCTTGTCCCCAACCACCATATACTGGTCGTTGTTCTAAAGTATCCGTAGCTTGTTCTACATAGTTACCTTCATAAGAATCTATATCTGTAAATATTTCGCTTTCTTCTTTTATAGCATCTACTTCTGCAGAATTCTCTGCGAAATAGTTTTTATAATAGTTAGAATCATTAGTAGAAGTCGTTACTACAGTTTCATCAGTTTCGTAATCTTCAGTAGAATAGATACCATCATTATCGTATCCTGAATACTGAAACGAACCACAAGAAGTTAACAGGGCGGCTAAACCGATTGCAACAAAAAATGGCAATTTTTGAATTAAAATAGTTTTAAATTGCATATCTCTTTTATTTTATTGTTGAACATAGCAAAAATAGTTAGTTTTGCTGAACTATTTATTACATTTAACATAAGCACAATATTTGTGCCAAAACATTGAAAATGAGCAAAAATCTTACGAGTAGAGCTGAAGATTATTCAAAATGGTATAATGAATTGGTTGTGAAGGCTAATTTAGCAGAGAATTCTGCCGTTAGAGGTTGTATGGTAATTAAACCATATGGCTATGCAATTTGGGAAAAAATGCAGGCGGAATTAGATAGAATGTTTAAAGAGACAGGTCATGAGAATGCCTATTTCCCATTATTTGTGCCGAAAAGTTTATTTGAAGCAGAAGAGAAGAATGCGGAAGGTTTTGCTAAAGAGTGTGCTGTTGTTACGCATTATAGATTACAAAATGACCCTGATAATCCTGGGAAATTACGTGTTGACCCTGAAGCCAAATTAGAAGAAGAACTTGTAGTTAGACCAACAAGTGAAGCGATAATATGGAACACTTATAAAGGATGGATTCAAAGTTATAGAGATTTACCTATTTTAATAAATCAATGGGCTAACGTAGTGCGTTGGGAAATGCGTACACGTTTATTTTTACGTACAGCAGAATTTTTATGGCAAGAAGGTCATACTGCACACGCAACAAAAGCTGAGGCTTTGGTTGAAGCAGAACAAATGAATGATGTGTATGCCAAATTTGCAGAAAATTTTATGGCTATGCCTGTCATTAAAGGTGTTAAAACAGAGAGTGAGCGCTTTGCTGGTGCTCTAGATACGTATTGTATTGAAGCCTTAATGCAAGATGGAAAAGCGCTTCAAGCGGGTACTTCTCACTTTTTAGGTCAAAATTTTGCTAAAGCTTTTGATGTTAAGTTTACCAATAATGAAGGTAAGTTAGATTATGTTTGGGCAACGTCTTGGGGAGTTTCAACACGATTAATGGGAGCACTGATTATGACTCATAGTGATGATAAAGGTTTGGTTTTACCACCAAATTTGGCTCCATTTCAAGTGGTTATTGTTCCTATTTATAAGAATGATGAACAGTTTGAAGCAATAACTGAGAAAGCAGAAAGTATAATTAAAGAACTTAAAGCATTAAACATAAGTTGTAAGTTTGATAAAAGAACAACTCATAGACCAGGTGCTAAATTTGCACAGCATGAATTACAAGGTGTGCCTTTGAGAATTGCAATAGGGCCAAAGGATTTAGAAAATAATACTATTGAATTAGCAAGACGAGATACGTTAACAAAAGAAATTGTTCAAATAGATGAACTAACGTCTACAATAAAAGATCTTTTAAAAGTTATTCAAGATGAATTATTTAATAAAGCCTTAAATTATAGAGATGATCACATTACTGAGGTAAATGATTTTGAAACATTTAAAAAAGTTTTAGAAACAAAAGCAGGCTTTATTTCAGCGCATTGGGATGGAACAGCTGAGACTGAACAAAAGATAAAGGAACTAACAAAGGCAACGATTAGATGCATCCCTATGAACAATAAACAAGAAGATGGTGTATGTGTTTATAGTGGAAAACCATCATCGCAAAGAGTGCTTTTTGCAAAGGCATATTAAATTTTTTTAAAAAAAATTAATAAGGTTGTTGCACAATTTAAAAATAGTTGTATTTTTGCATCCGCAATGGAAACGTTGTAGGTTCATTTAAATAATTTAATAACCAAAATGGCCCGTTCGTCTATCGGCTAGGACGCATGGTTTTCATCCATGTAAGAGGGGTTCGATTCCCCTACGGGCTACAATTTTTAATAAGAAAAAAATATAATGGCAAATCATAAGTCAGCTTTAAAAAGAATAAGAAGTAACGAAAAGAGACGTGTACTTAATAAGTATCATCATAAAACAACTCGTAATGCTATAAAGAAGTTACGTGAAATTACTGATGCAAATGAAGCTCAAAAAATGTTACCATCTATTATTAGTATGATAGATAAGTTAGCTAAAAAGAATATTATTCATGCTAACAAAGCTGGTAACTTAAAGTCACAGTTAACTAAATATGTTGCAACAATATAATTGTAGTTTCTATTAAAATATTTAAAGTCTTTCCGAAAGGAAAGACTTTTTTTGTTAATGAAATTTGAATTGTGAAATGATCGAATTTTTTCTAAATCTTTAGAATAACCCAGTAATCTCTCCACTGTCGCTTATATCTATACCTTCTGAGGCAGGATGTGCTGGCAAGCCAGGCATTCTCATAATATCTCCAGTGATTGGTATTAAAAAGCCAGCTCCAGAAGCAATTTCAATTTCTCTAACGGTAATAGTAAAGTCTTTAGGTCGTCCTAGAAGCTTCGGATTATCTGATAAAGATTTTTCAGTTTTTGCAACACATATAGCTAATTGATCCAAGCCAAGGTTTTTAATTCGTTTTAGTTGACGTTTAGCATTTGAGGTATATTCAACATGGTCAGCACCATATATCTTTTGTGCTATCGTTTCTATTTTAGACTCTATTGTGTCTTCCCATTTATATAAAGGCTTAAAATTAGTTTTATTAGATTCAACAACTTTAATGACCTTCTTAGCCAATTCAATAGCACCTTCACCTCCTTTAGCCCACACATCTGCAACAGCAACACTTATATTTTTAGTTTTAGCAAAGTCTTTTATTAATTGTATTTCTTCAATACTATCAGATTCAAATTTATTAATTGCAATTATTGGAGTGAGCCCAAATTCCTGTATGTTTTCAATGTGTTTTTCTAAATTTGGAAGCCCTTTTTCTAAAGCTTTTAAATTAGTGATGGTTAATGCTTTTAAATCTGCACCTCCATGATATTTTAATGCTCTAATTGTTGTTGTGAGTACTACAGCTTTAGGAGAGATATCTGCACTTTGGCATTTAATATCTAAAAATTTTTCTGCACCTAGGTCACAACCAAATCCAGCTTCCGTGACAGTATAATCTGAAAATGTCATTCCCATTAATGTGCCGATTACAGAGTTTGTGCCTTGAGCTATGTTTGCAAAAGGTCCTCCATGAATAATAGCAGGATTCCCTTCGATTGTTTGTACCAAATTTGGTTTTATTACATGTTGTAATAAGGCTGCCATTGCTCCAGCTACTTTTAGATCTTTAGCGTAAATGGGTTGGTTAGAAAATGTATAACCTATAAAAATATTACCGATGCGTTTTTTTAAATCACTTAAATCTTTAGAAATACAAAGAATTGCCATAATTTCTGATGCAGCTGTAATATCAAAACCTGTTTCTCTGGGTACGCCAGAATTAGTTCCGCCTAATCCAACAATAATTTTTCTTAAAGCTCTATCATTTACATCAAATACACGTTTCCAGGTAACTGTTCTGGGATCAATTCCTAAAGAGTTTGTTTTACTCTGAATATTATTGTCAATTATTGCTGCAAGTAAATTATTAGCTTTCTCAATAGCCGAAAAGTCACCAGTAAAATGTAAATTAATATCCTCTAACGGCAAGACTTGTGCATATCCTCCTCCTGTTGCACCTCCTTTTATTCCAAATACAGGACCTAATGAAGGCTCTCTTAGTACAACAGTAGTTTTTTTACTCAATCTATTTAGAGCTTCTGACAATCCAATTGAGATGGTTGTTTTACCTTCTCCTGCAGGAGTAGGTGATGTTGCAGATACCAAAATAAGATTGCTAAGGTCTGTTTTAGTTTTATCAATGCAGGAAATAGGGATTTTAGCTTTATGTTTTCCGTACATTTCTATAAGTTCAGGATTTATTCCGAATTTTTCAGCTATTTCCGTAATTGGTTTTAGTATTACCTTTTTTGCAATTTGAAGATCTGTCATAATAGAAAGAAATAATAGTTTATCTCTCAAATTTAGAAGAAAAATAGTGTTCTAATTGTGATTTTTGTCATGTGTAAAATTGTATTTCAACTCTTTTATGACTTAATGAGTTAAAGATTGTAACTTTGCAATAAATTTTTAAAGATGCACAAAGCTGGTTTTGTAAATATTATTGGTAATCCTAACGTAGGTAAGTCTACGTTGATGAATGCATTTATAGGTGAGAAATTGTCTATAATTACATCTAAAGCACAAACTACAAGACACCGAATTTTAGGTATTGTAAATGGTGAAGATTTTCAGGTGATATTAAGTGATACACCAGGAATAATAAAGCCAGCATACGAACTGCAAGAATCTATGATGGACTTTGTGAAGTCTGCCTTTGATGATGCAGATGTATTGATTTATATGGTAGAAATAGGAGAGAAGGAGCTTAAAGATGAAGCCTTTTTTAATAAAATTACCAATTCAAAGATTCCAGTGCTATTATTATTAAATAAGATTGACACATCCAATCAAGAGCAATTAGAGGAGCAATCAGAATTATGGCAAAGTAAAGTACCTAATGCTGAATTTTTTCCTATTTCTGCCACAGAAGGATTTAATGTTCAAAATGTATTTGATAGAATTATAGAGTTATTACCAGAATCTCCTGCATTTTATCCTAAAGATCAATTAACTGATAAACCAGAACGTTTTTTTGTTAATGAAGCGATAAGAGAAAAAATCTTAATTCACTATAAAAAAGAAATTCCTTATGCTGTTGAGGTTGATACTGAAGAATTTTTTGAAGAAGAAAATATCATCAGAATGAGGTCGGTTATAATGGTAGAACGCGAAACCCAAAAAGGAATTATTATAGGACATAAAGGTTCTGCTTTAAAGCGTGTTGGAGTAGAAGCGCGTAAAGATTTAGAAAAGTTTTTTGGAAAACAAGTACACTTAGAACTATATGTTAAAGTAAATAAGAACTGGAGAAGTAATCAGAACCAATTAAAACGCTTTGGTTACAATCAACGATAAACTCTAATTGTTTCTTTCATAAAGGCATGTAGTTTGTGCATCTCAGGCATGCCTTTAGAGCGTCCAATTCTTCCAGCAAAATACAATACAAACCATATGATTACCATAAATAGGGTTAGAAACAGTTGTATGGCATAAGAGTTTTCTAATGTTGCATTTGTGTATGCCCAAATTCCGAAACCAAAAAATAAACCTGCAACTATAAAGTGTAAGAACATAAACATGGTCCAAACCGTCGGATTTGGTCCAAATAAGCCATTCACAATACATTTGTTATCATCTTCGTTGTTAATCTCTAAATGTAACTGAGGTGACCAAAAGTGTTGGTCTTTTTTTGGGAATTTAATAAAAACGTGATCGTCAATCCTCGAGACTATAAATTCAGTTTGGTTAGATTTTGTTTGTTCAAAACCCTCTAACAATGTTTCGTTACTTGCTGCGACTTCAAACTTGAAGCGTGGTCTTAAAACAATGTCATTAGAAAGGGCCATAATTAATTAGGGTATAAGTAAGCTCCCTTATTTTAGAATAAGGAATTCACAACGCCTATTAATTGAAAATTCTGTTTCAGTACAGTCATCACCACATGGTACTAATGGTTTCGTTTCACCATATCCTTTAGAGGTTAATCTCGATCTTGATATACCATTCTCTACCATATATTCTAATGTAGCTTGTGCTCTTTTCTGTGATAATTCTAAATTAAATTCAAAACCAGCTCTAGAATCAGTATGTGCTCCTAATTGAATTTCCATACGTGGATACTTTGTAAGCAATGCCACTAATACATCTAAAGTTTTTGCTGCTTGAGGTCTTATGTCCCATTTTGCAAAATCAAAATAAATATTTTCTAATTCAATATAAGTGTTACCTTCTTCATCATCCGTTACTATTTCTTCAGCGTCTTTATAAGATTCAATTTCTAGCTCAATATTAAATTCTATATTGCCCTTGTCGTTAGTGTCAAAAAATTCGATTTGAGGAATATATTTTGGTTGAAAACCTTCAACAGAATACTTCTGATTTGGCTTTGTAGTTAATTGATATTTTCCGTCTTCTCCTACGAGTTGTTCTGCAATAACATTACCATCTTCATCAAATAAAGTTACCGTAGTATTAGGCAATATTTCACCCGTTACTTTGTCTGTTACTAATCCTTCAATAGTATAAGTTCTTTCATTTTCAATACGTTTAAAGGTATAGATGTTATCTTCTCCAGATCTATTAGATGATAAGAATCCTGTGTTTAGAGAGTCTATAACTACAAATGCGAAGTCATCTTTTTCGGTATTTATTGATTCCCCTAAATTGAGGGCATCTAAGTATTTTGAGTTTTTATAACTGCTAGAAAATAAATCTAAACCACCAAATCCAATTTTACCATTAGAAGCAAAATATAGTGTACTGTCTTTTGCTACAAATGGAAATTGTTCTCTACGGATAGTATTAATGTTTTTACCAAGATTTACAGGTTCACCAAAAGAATTAGTGTCTAAGATATCAACGTAGAAAATATCAAAAGATCCTAATGTGTTTGGCATATCACTAGAAAAATAGAGTCTTGTTTCATCACTATTTAAAGCAGGATGCATTGTAGAGTAGGTTTCACTTGAAAAAGGGACAGGTTCAATATTTGTCCATTCGTCATCAACTAATTCAGCTTTAAAAATGCTTACTACCGCAATTTTTGTGGAATCTAAATCGATACGTTTTTTTAGATTTCTAGAAAAATACATAGTTTTACCATCCTTGGTAAACACAGCGTTACTTTCATGTTGTTTTGACGTATTTATTTTTTTGTTAAAAGGTTCTATACTATCTAATGTTATAGAATTTCCAACGGTAACTTTACCTTCATATAAATCTAAATAGGGTTTACTATTCCATTCATAATTTGGGTTTTTTAAGTTTTTTGTTGAAGCAAATGTAATTTTATCACCATAAATACCCACACCAAAATTAGAACCTCCTATATCTTCAGTTAGATTTATGAGTTCATATTCGTATGGAATAATACGTTTTAATAGAGATTTAAAACTTTTGGTATTAATTGGATTGTTTAAATGAAGAGTTGAAATTTCATCGGATTCTTCATATTTTCTAATTCCTTTTAGTACATCAAAATACTTAAAATAAAAGTCTTCACTAAGTTCTGTATTATCTTTTAAATCGTAAACTTGTTTATAGGCTTGATAAGCTCTATCGAATTCAGAATTATAATAATAGCAGTCTCCTAACTTTTCTAAGTTAACAGCTGTTTTAGGAAGTTCAGAATAAATCTCTGCAGCTTCAACATACGCTCTGTTTTCATATAAGGCATCAGCTTTACTAGATTGTGAAAAACAAAGATTCCCTGTTGTTATTACAGCAAATAAGATATATAGTTTAAACGTTTTCATTTGTCTTTAATTAGAAAAATCTTGGTGATTTGTCGTAGCCTTTTCCGAGTTTGCCAATGTTAAATAATAACATTATTTCGTGAGATCCAGAATTAAATCTACCTAAATTAGATATTGTATGGTCATATGCATAACCAATACGAATAGCGTCTGTCATAGAAAAATTAACCATACCACTATAAGAATCATCAAAGCGATAACCTGCACCTAGTTCTACTAGATCATTAATTAAAACATTAGCATTTAAATCTATAGATAAGCGTGCTCCATTTACATGCTTGGCCATAAACGAATGTTTAAATTTAAAAGTATCACTTAGGTCTATAACATAGCCACCTGTAAAAAAGTAGTGTATATTTTCTGAACCTTGGGATACAACACCGCTATCTTCCTCTAAATGTTTTGTTTCTAAAAGATTTGGTGCTGAAAAACCTAAATAATAATGATCTGAAAAAAAGTATAAACCTGCTCCTATATTAGGAAATGTTTTACTTATGTTTTCAGCAAATGCTGGATCCTCATTTATTGGATCTGAATAAACAAAACCATCAAAATTTGTATTGAAAATAGTAGCACCAGCTTTAACACCAAAAGATAATTTTGTATTAGTGCCAACGGGAAGTACATAGGCAATATCTGCAAAAGCACTCGTTTGTTTAACTACATCTCCAATTTCATCATGTACTACAGATAATCCTCCTTCTAAGCGGCTTGTAATGGTAGAATGTACAAAGTATGTACCTGTGGTAGGTCCTCCAACAGCTTTTGCCCATTGATTACGGTAAAGCAAACCAATGTTCATCATTGTATTATCGTCTGTAGCATATGCAGGATTTATAACACTCATATTATACATATATTGAGTGTATTGCGGATCTTGCTGTGCATGCGACAATAGCCCTAAAGTTAGAGTTGTTATAGCAATGCAATATTTTATTAGCTTATCTATCATTTTGATTTGTCGTAATTATCTACTTAAATAAACTCTACCTTGTACAGGCTCTGTCTCTCCATCATTAAATTCTATTATATAAAAATAGACTCCTACAGGTAAAATGGTACTGTTATTTTTCCATGTACCGTCCCATTGAGGTGTGTTTTTATTTCCTTCGTAAAGAATGTTTCCATAGCGATTATAGACACTAACTTTATAGTTTGGATAAAGGTCTTCTAAAAATAGAATGTCAAAAACATCATTTATACCATCATTATTTGGTGAAAAACCATCAGGTATAACAAGGTCGCCTATACATTCTATAAAACTGACAGTCGCTTCTAAACGAATTTCGCTCTCACAACCAAATGCAGATCTAATAGAAGCATAATAAATAGTACCTTCTTCTAATATTTCATTATTGTTATAAGCCGTTCCATCTATTAATTGATCGTACCAGATAACTATTTCACCATCTTCATAATTAACATTTGTTATATTATTAGATAAATCGTTTAGGGTTGAATTATCTTCTAAACAAAACTCTGTACCATCGTCAATCAAAATTGGTGTAGGAATTTTTTCTACCACTATTTTAACAGGATCTATACCAGTAGTTATAGCACTACAACTCTGTCCAAGAACAAATAATTGTGAAAGGTTAACCATAGTAATACCAGGGTTTTCAAGTAAAATTTGAGGAATAGTAAATGTTGCATTTCCACCTGAAATAGAAATCGCTACAGTATTTACCGAGACATTAGACTCAGAAAGTTGATATACAATTGAGTAATCCCCATCTGGTAATTGATCAGCACCTGTAATGTCTATTATAGCATCTTCTAGGCCTACACAAATTACATTATTATCCATAGACATTGTAAGGCCTGTAACATCTGGAAGATCTAGTATTGTAACAGTCACATTTGATGAAACCGTAATATTACATTCTGTTGAAGTTACAGAGTATGTATAGATACCATCATCATCTATAGTTGGGTCAAAAATTCCTGACCCACTAGTTAAAGCAGGAGACCAAGTGCCTCCTACGTCTGGATTTCCTTCAAGGCTTTCAAATAAATTAATAGTATTAGTTTCATCTATACATAGAAGAGCTGTACCATCTGTTCCTGCATTTGGTAATGCTGTAATTGAAACTTCAATTGATGCTGTAGCTTGTGGACAACTAGATGCACTGTCAGAAACCGTATAAGTATACGTACCTGCCGCATCTATTGTTGGATCAAATATTCCTGATCCACTTGTTAAAGCAGGAGACCAAGTTCCATTGATACCTGGAGTTCCTTCTAAACTTTCAAATAAATTGATAGCAGTCGCATTACTACATAATTCAATAGAAGTGCCAGTACCA
>Ga0209345_10005730_pt1 | contig 11428 bp, 12 predicted proteins | sample Cruoilmetagenom7_FD_187294 | JGI IMG/M metagenome (GOLD analysis project Ga0209345, IMG submission 187294) | Oil polluted marine microbial communities from Coal Oil Point, Santa Barbara, California, USA - Sample 7 (SPAdes) (version 2) | ecosystem: Environmental > Aquatic > Marine > Oil seeps ...
TGAAGCTGCCGCCATAGAGGCCAATCCGTAATTCATTAACAGGGCCGGGTAGGGGGGGCAAAACGTGCATGAAACTGGTGGTGCCGCAAAGCCAGAACCCTCGCAAGCTTAAAGGTGATGTATGATGGGGCTGACACCAGCGTGAAAAGTCTTACTGTATCTATAGATATAGGTGATGGGAGAGAAATATGATCGATGTAAAAGCGATGCCATTTGTGGCGGATATTCCACGTGTCCAAGCACAGCAGCGCCCAGATGAGATAGCGTTTTTGTTTGAGGGTGCGGAGACATCTTTTGCAGAACTCGATTCACGCACGTCACAAGTGGCCAATGGGTTGATTGAGTTGGGCGTAAATCCGAATGACCGCGTTGCTTATTTGGCCAAGAATACGGATGTTTATTACGAGATGTTGTTTGGCTGCGCGAAGGCCCGCGCCGTGATGACAGGAATAAATACGCGACTGGCGGCGCCTGAAATTCAGTTCATTCTGTCTGATAGCGAGGCGGTTGTGCTGTTTGTTGGCAAAGGGTTTCACGATGTGATCGACCAAATTCGCGAGGAATGCCCGGTGCTGCGTGAAATTATTACGATTGATGAGGGGCATGAGAGTTGGGCACACTATCCCGTGTGGCGCGATGGCCAGAATAGTGCTGCCCCCGCAATCACGCCGTTGGGCGATGATGATGTTATCCAGCTTTATACGTCAGGCACGACTGGACTGCCGAAAGGCGTTCAGCTGACCAATAACAATTACGAGTCCTTTTTTGAGCAGTGCGGGACACTAGAATGGTCCAGCTATGATGCGGGTGAAGCCGTGATGAACGCGATGCCATTGTTTCATGTTGCTGGCGTGAACTGCGGTGTATTGGCTGCGGCGCAGGGGGCAAAGTCAGTCGTATTGCGCGAAATAGACCCTAGTTTGATCCTGAAATTGATACCCGAACAAAAGATTGCACACGCATTCTGGGTGCCTGCTGTTATTTTAATGCTGACACAGATGCCAACGTTCCGGGAGACAGACTTCTCTTCTTTGCGGCAGGTGTTTTATGGGGCTTCGCCTATTACAGAGGGCCTCTTGCTGGAGGCCACCGAGGTTATGGGCGCGCGATTTACGCAGCTTTATGGCCTGACAGAAACGGTTGGAGCGGGGACATTTTTGCCGCCAGAAGCGCATGATCCGGCTTGGGGGAAACTGCGTTCATGCGGTGTGCCGTGGCCGGGCGCGGTTGTGCAGGTGGTAGACGGTGAAGGTAATTCTGTGCCGACAGGTGATGTGGGTGAAATTGTCATCAAGTCTGGCTTTGTGATGAAGGGATATTGGAAGCGGCCTGACGCAACAGCAGAAGCTGTCGTCGATGGGTTCTTTCGAACGGGGGACGCCGGGTATTTTGACGACGATGGGTTCCTGTTCATCCATGACCGGGTGAAGGATATGATCGTGTCAGGCGGGGAGAATGTCTATCCAGCCGAAGTGGAGAATGCGATTTTTGGACACCCCGGCATTGCAGATGTTGCCGTCATCGGTGTGCCAGATGAAAAATGGGGCGAGTCCGTAAAGGCGATTATTGTTGCCAAACCGGAGGCAAACCCCAGCGCGGAGGATATTATTGCCTACGCCAAAGAGCGCATTGCGGGTTATAAATGCCCGAAGACAGTCGACTTCATCGACGCGTTACCACGCAATCCATCAGGCAAAATCTTGCGTAAGGATCTGCGCGAGCCTTACTGGAAAGGACGCGAACGAAACGTGGGGTAGATAGATCCGCTTAACGAGAGGAACTGAGGCAACGAGACGGCCTTAGTTCATCAAGTTGATCCACTCACGTGCAGCTTTCAGGGCAAGACGAACTTCGTCTGATGACATGAGGTCGGACATTTCCTGACGCTGAATTTGAGCGTCTTCATGGCCGCGTACAGCTGCGAGGTTGAACCATTTGTGTGCCGCGACAATGTCTGTTTCCACGTCGACACCTGAAGCGTATGCAATGGCTACCCGGTAAATGTCTTCGGCAGTTGAGTGCGCGCCGAGTGTATCTTCGGGTTGTATTGCTAAATCTGAGTAAGCCATGTTTCTTCCTTAAACACCAGTCATACGCGCCGGACTTTTGTGTCCGTGTCGGGCATGACATTATCCATCGTGCCGATCATTCGGCATATGCATAGATTGACGTTCAAGATTTTCAGTATGGTTAACACCAAGGGCCGCAAAACGCCGGTGCGTTAAGATCAGCCGAGTTTTCTTTAAGGCTTATGGCTATTTCGTCTATGTTTTGGCCATCAGCATAAAAAAACGCCGCACCGATATTACCGGCACGGCGTCTTTACAAGATGGACGCAACGCGTTTGCTACGCTGCGACAGCTTTTTTCTTTGCGAGTGATTCAGCCAATTTTTCCATGGCTTTTTCTTTGTCGATTTTTTCAACGGCCGCAAGCTCACGGGCCATACGGTCTAGCGCGCTCTCATAGAGCTGACGTTCTGAGTATGATTGATCTGGCTGGTCTTCACCGCGGTGAAGGTCGCGGACAACTTCAGCAATGGAGATCAGATCACCTGAATTGATCTTCGCTTCATATTCCTGCGCGCGGCGTGACCACATCGTGCGTTTGACGCGGGCGCGACCACCGAGGGTCTTCAGTGCGTTCTCAACCAACTTAGACCCGGCGAGTGCACGCATGCCTGAGGCTTCGGCGCGATTTGTTGGCACGCGCAGGATCATTTTATCTTGTTCGAATGCAACCACGTAAACTTCAAGATCCATACCGGCAACGGTTTGCTTTTCAACGCTGGTTATTTGACCAACGCCGTGGGCGGGATAAACAACGTTCTGGCCAACTTTAAAGGCAAGCTGGGTTTCTTTTGCTTTTTTTGTCATGTTTTGAATATCGCCCTTCATCTACACAATTTGAGCCAAATTGTCTTATCCCAGAAACGTGGCGAACGCTCTGAGTTTAGAAATTCGGCTCTTACTAAATATTGCTCAAGTGTGAACACTATCACAAAACGGCAATAAATACAACAGTGCCGGACAATCGGGCGTTGTGCAGCGGGTTAATACCTGTCTGTTTTCGTTAACCTTTATTGATGACTACACGAAAATCCAATGAATACAGCGGACGATGTTTCAATTGCGCAGAGCGTGTTTAGAGCCTGTTCAGGATAAGTTTTACTTAAGCGTCGCCTTCACCAGGCTTCTCGCTGAAAAACTCTGCAAGTTTGTTTGTTTTCTGTGCAAATTCTTCCCGGTCAGCGGGTGGCTCTTTGTACCGGGTGATATTTGGCCAAGTTTCGGCGAATTTTGTATTCAGGGCCAACCACTTTGAATCAGGATCGTCTTCTGTATCAGGTTTGATCGCTTCAACCGGGCATTCGGGCTCACAGACACCGCAATCAATGCACTCATCTGGGTGAATGACGAGCATGTTTTCACCTTCATAGAAGCAATCAACAGGGCATACTTCTACGCAATCCATATATTTGCAGCGGATACATGCATCTACAACGATATAAGTCATGGAAGTTCTGGCCTTTACAACGCGAATGTCAGACACGCGAGATGGGCTGCGAAGGCCAACTTGTCAATTAGCCAGACTGGCATCTATGTTTAGAACTGCTGTGGCAGCATGTTTATGTAAGTTTTGCCTCGGCACGTTGGCGTGCGCCTGCTCTCGAAACATCGTCCACATGAAGCAAAGAAGCGACATGGCGGATATAGGCGTCTTCAATCGCACATTTTTCGCCATCAGACAGAGCAACGCGGTAGAGGCCTTCAATGATAGATAGGCGTTCAGGCATCGGGAGTGTTTTGACATGCTTCGTGAACTGGTGTGAGCCGACTGCACTTTCGGCAAGTGTTTCACCTTCAGCCAATATGGCATCTGTAGTCTCGGCGTCTAATTGAAAGCTCTCCAGAAGAACTTCAGCAATCATATCGCTTTCAAGATTAGCATAGATGCCATCTGAAAGCGCTGCCTCAACAAGAAGCGCGGCGGCCGCAATGTGCGGGTCTATCGCGCGGCTAGCAGGGGATTTCGGGGCGAACATTTTCTTGAAGGCATCAAACATCGTCATCATCCGGTGTCTTATAAAGCTGTTGAGCTTCTTCAGCAGGCCCGCGGCGAACGCCTAAACCTACAATCTCCACACTACGAATATGCCCAGAACGTCCAAATGTCACGACATCACCGCTGGTAATCGTGGTGCCGGGCTTCGTAATGCGGCGTGTTTGGCCATGACGTGTGATCCGAGCGCCGCGTCTTTTGAGGTGAACAGTTGCGAGCGCGCGTGTTTTAAAAAACCGGGCGCGCCATAGCCATATATCCAACCGGAGTGTCTCTGCCGCTGCGGTGTCTGTCACTGGAACGGGACGTAGGCAAAGGCTTTACTCTCATTCGCGGCGGTGCTTGCAGGTTTGCGCGTGCGTTTCTTTTTCTTCGGTTTCTTTTTGGGTTCCGGCGGAAGCAATGCGGACAACGCTGCGAACGGGTTATCCGGATCGGCTTTGCGGGCCTCAGCGCGATGATTGATATTGTTGCGACGCGGGGCTGATTTTTGGGTATTCTTGCCTTTTGGGCCCACACGCTTTTGTGGTCGCGCAGGGGCATCTCTGCCTTCAGGTCGTTTACGCGCAACGTAGCGCCAGAGTTTCACAGCGCCTGTTTCTTCGTCCTTTTCAGCCGGTGCAATGCCGACACCCTTTAGCACACCGGGAAAATCATCCCCGGGACAAGACACGATCGAAGCGACATCAATCGGAATTTCAAAGAGGTTTTTATCGGCCTCTTTGCGCCGTTTTGCGACTTCCCATGCGAGTCGTTCGGCCAGATCTGAACGCACTGCTCGGCGCCCCATGCGCACGTAACCGTTTGCGAGGAGGGCCTCATCAGGCCATGTGCCATCAAGGGCGAATGACCCGGCACCTGCTGGGGCGAGCGGGCAGGGCGCTTGATCAAAAACTGTGCGGAGAACGGAGATCAATGCTTGGCCCGCAGGTTTTTGCGCATCGGGTGCATAAGCGGCGATGCGACCTGTGCGCAGTCCGATGGCTTTAAGCGCTTCGCGTTGTTCTGGAGTTATGCGATGAGCTGGGTCATCATTGCGTAGATCAATGGCTGCGCCGCTTTCCATGATGCGGAAAGCAAGTCCCTTCGCAAGGCCTTCTAGACTGTCGCCTGCTTTGTCGATCTTCAGCTTTGTATGAGACGGTAAGCGAACTTTGATTTCATCTTTGATCCAATTCGAAAGCCGCTCAAGCGCAGCGCCGCGCTCAGCGGCTTCAACTTCGACGGCACCCACGATCTCAATTTGTGGTGAAAGCCAGTCTGCGCCTTTGGTGAGACGTGCAATGGTTGCGCCGGAAAATTCAATCTCACCCGCTGCATTTAGTTTGAATGATTTATGCTCAGCGGCGACAATTGCAGCGAGTTTTTCTGTTAACATGGGCCGAACAGCGGAGAGGGCTGCACTCCGCACAGCTTTGCCTTCAAGTGTAGGGGCATCAATGGCGGGCTCAAATTTTAATCCATTTAGGCGGCCGACGATGTGGCCTTCCACCATAATATCACCGTCAGGTGTTAAGTCAGTCACGAGGGCATCATCCTTGCTGAGGCTAGCGAGTAGGGCTGTTGTGCGCCGATCAACGAACCGGGCGGTTAAAGCTAAGTGTAGCGCGTCTGAGAGTGTATCTTCAATCTCTCTTGTTCGCGCTTGCCATTTGGCGGGGTTGGCCAGCCAATCTGGGCGGTGTGAGATGTACGTCCATGTGCGAATTGCTGAGAGGCGTTGGCCCAGGCGCGCGATGTCATCTACGGGGGTTGAAAGCTCTGTTAGACGCTTTTCTAGGCCCGCATCTGATAGGCGCGCATCCGGATCTTTCAGCGTTTCGGCAAGGCCCAGTACAAGGCGGCCATGGCCTTCAGGACCAGATTTTCTAAAATCTGGTAGGCGTGCGACATCCCAGAGTCTCTGAACATTGCGGTGGCCTGAAACATGAGGGCCAATGGCGACATCCTCTGACATGCGACGCAGAACCCATTCGTCTAGCGCACGGGGGTTATGCACAAGTGCACGGGTGCCGGATGGGCGCTCTAGACTTTTGATGAGTGTTTTAAGAGATGCAAAATTAAGATCTGAGCTTCGCCACTGTAAGAAATCGACCGGGTCGAAGCGATGATCTTCTATCCGCTTCCACATATCTTCTGGAAAGGGTTCACATGTGCTGGTTTCACCAAAGCTGCCATCTGTGGTGAAGCGTCCGGCACGGCCGGCAATTTGAGATGCTTCTGCGGGGGTGAGGGCGCGGTGACGGTGGCCATCAAACTTGGTGCGCGCGGCGAAGACAACTCTGTCGACATCAAGGTTAAGCCCCATGCCGATCGCATCCGTTGCGACGATATAATCGACTGCTCCTGATTGGTAGAGATCGACCTGCGCATTGCGTGTGCGGGGGCTGAGGGCGCCCATAACAACCGCTGCGCCACCTTTTTGCCGCTTTAGTAATTCTGCAATCGCGTAAACCTCATCTGAGGAGAAGGCGACAATGGCAGTCCGTTTAGGTAGTTTTGTTATTTTGCAGGGGCCAGCATAGTGCAGTTCTGAAAGGCGCTCGCGGGTATCAGTTTCAGCATCTAAGTTTAGCGTGCGTAACACATCACGCATTGTGTCTGAGCCAAGCAGCAGTGTCTCAGACTTGCCCCGACAGTTTAATATCCGGTCTGTAAAAACATGTCCGCGATCGGGATGTTCTGCAATTTGGATTTCATCAATCGCAACGAATTCAACCGAGATATCAACGGGCATGGATTCGACGGTGCAGACCCAATAGCGGGCTGTCTTGGGCGTGATACGCTCTTCGCCTGTCACGAGCGCGACATGTTTCTCACCCTTCAATGCCACAACGCGGTCATACACTTCGCGTGCTAGCAAGCGCAGGGGCAGCCCAATCATGCCGCTGGCATGGGCTGTCATCCGCTCAATCGCGTAATGTGTCTTGCCGGTATTGGTTGGCCCAAGGATGGCTTTCAAAGTAGACATGAGCATCCGACTAGAGCGTCAGGCGAGGACGTCAAGGTAAGGGGCTGTATGATGAGCATTACTAGATCTTCCGCCACTTACCTGGCGCGAGTCCATCCAAGGTCCAATCGCCGATTTGGGCGCGGATCAGGCGTAGGGTCGGGTGCCCGACTGCGGCGGTCATGCGGCGCACCTGACGGTTTCGCCCTTCGGAGATCGTGAGGGCAATCCAGCTGTCAGGGACTGATTTCCGAAAGCGGATAGGCGGGTCTCGGGGCCAGAGGCTTTCCGGTGGATTGATGGCGAAGACTTTGGCAGGGGCGGTTTTACCGTCTTTAAGTGTTACACCATTGCGCAGGGCGTCGAGGGCGTCTGGATCAGGGATGCCTTCGACCTGTGCCCAATAGGTTTTTGGTGTCTTTTGTTCTGGACTGGCGATGCGGTTCTGCAATCTGCCATCACTGGTGAGGACCATCAGACCTTCGCTGTCGCGATCCAAGCGGCCCGCCGCATACACACCCGGCACGTTGATATACGCTGAGAGCGTTGGTCGTTCTGAGCCTGTCGTACCTTTGTCTGTGAACTGGGATAGCACACCGAAAGGTTTATTGAAGAGGATTGTCTTTGCCATCGCGCCTGACTACCGCAAGCCTGAGCGATTGTCGCGCAATTTAGGCGGGCTGTAGTTTGTTCGCTGCTTCAGACGCAGGGGTGTCGTGCGTGGATGGGGTTGTTTCGGTGGTCTTTTCACGGTGCTGGAGCAATTCCCAACGCCCATCATGATGTTCGACGAGGGCGGTGCAACTTTCGACCCAATCGCCATCATTCATATACGTAATCCCGTCGATGTCGCGCATCTCAGCGACATGGATGTGCCCGCAGATCGCGCCATCAAAGTTTTTGCGGCGACAGTAATCAGCGACATGGTCTTCGAAATTATGGATATAGTTCAAGGCGCGTTTGGTGCGCTTTTTTAAAGCCGCTGAGAGGCTCCAATAGGGGAGGCCAAACCGGCGGCGCACGCTGTTCAAATTGGTGTTGATCCACAACAGGAAGTTATAGGCGTGGTCACCAAGATGCATGATCCATTTGCGATCTGCGCGCATCATGCCGTCGAACATATCGCCATGCACGACAAGATAACGTTTGCCGTCAGCGCCTTGGTGTGTGGCACGGTTGCGAATGGCGATGTGGCCAAAGCTGACACGGAAATGGAGGAATGCCCTAAGAAATTCATCGTGATTACCGACAATATAAACAACGTCTGTATCGCGTTTGGAAGCCGTCAGGATGCGGCGGATGACATTTGTATGCGCCTGCGGCCAGTACCATTTCTTTTTCAGACGCCAGCCATCAATGATGTCGCCAACCAGATAGAGTTTCTCGCACGTGTTATTTTTTAGAAAATCGCACAGCGCCTCTGCCTGACTGCCGCGTGAACCAAGGTGGACATCAGAGATGAATATTGAGCGATACTTGACAGGCGCGTGTTCCATAACGCCCCCATACTGGAAATTGGTGTGACTTTTGTGACGTCAAGCCGAGTGACTAAGACACTTCATCTTCTTCAGGGATAAGTCGAACTTCTGTCTTACGGTTGAGGGGCTTGGCTTCACCCGTCGCTGTGGTTGCGCCTTTCTCACCGAAAGCGATGACACGCACACGATCCGCGTCAATTTTTCTATCGTGAAGCGCATCCATAACAGTTTTGGCGCGCGCCTCAGAGACTTTTTGGTTTAGATCAGCCGGGCCATTTGCATCCGCGTGACCTTCGATTTCCATGCGATAGAGATCACATCGCGCAAAAGAAGTCGCAACCGTGTCGAGCATTGCGCCCGCTTCTTCAGAGAGGCGCGTTTGGCCTTCTTCAAAATACACCGTGAAAGATTCTGCGTCACACGCAATGTCGGCTTCAGCAACTGTGTTGGGCGTTACGGGCTCTGTCGGAGGGGCAGGCCGCGTGATGCAAGCCGCAACGAGTAGTGGCGCGCACGCCCAGATCAATCTTTTCATGTGTATTCCTCCAGCCGCATAGACGCGTTCGAACCCTAAACCTGTTTGTAGGTTTTGTAAGGTTCAGTCTATCTTACGCGTAAGCTTGTGGATCGGTTCCACGGGACGGTTGTGTTTCTAGCGCTCCAGCTCAACATCCCAGTAGAGATAATCCATCCATGTCTCATGCAGATGGTGCGGTGGGAATTTGCGCCCGATTTCCTGCAATTGGTAGCTGTTAGGCTTGGTGGGCTGGCGCTGAAGGTATAGCCCGGAATCGTTCAACATGCGGCCTCCCTTTTTGAGATTACAGGGGCTGCAAGCGGTGACGATATTGCCCCATGTCGTGCGCCCACCGCGTGAGCGGGGCACGAGGTGGTCAAAGGTGAGGTTTTGTGTGTCGTTGCAATAGACGCATTTGAAACGATCTCGCAGGAAGACGTTAAACCGCGTAAAAGCCGGAGGGCGATCCTGACGAACGAAATCACGCAAAGCGATGACACTTGGCAAGCGAAACTCTGTCGAAGGGCTACGGACGACATAGTCATATTCTGCAACTACATCGACACGGTCTAGAAAGACGGCTTTGACGACTTCCTGCCAAGGCCATGTTGAGAGTGGATAATAGCTAAGCGGGCGAAAATCGGCATTCAGAACCAGTGCGGGCCGACCGCTAGGAGGCGTTGTCATCACTTCAGTCATGGGGAGATCCCCAGATTGGCGTGTTAGATGTTCTTTGCAGTGTGCAAGTGAAAGCCAGACTCCCTCTTTGTATCTAAGATACACGTTAATCTATTCAGATAACGAGATTATGACAGGCTTCAGTAAATGCAAGCACAGACGCGCATAAGCGTGTCGGTTATTGCCGCGTGCGATCGGCTGCGTCGCGTTGGTCATTCAGCCAGCCCCATAGGAGGTGCGTGGCAACGCCGCGATAAGGTCGCCATGCCTCTGCCTGCGCCGTGAAGGCTTTGATATCCATGCGGGGGCTGTAATTGCCAAGTTGGCAATGGGCTTCCATGAGGCCGAGGTCACCAACGGGAAACGCGTCCATTGCGCCTGTCGCGTAAAGGAGAACAAGCTCTGCCGTCCACGGGCCGATCCCTTTGACGGCAAGCAATTCTTTGCGGGCGTCATCCATCGGCGCAGCGCAGACGCGGTGCAGCGAGAGTTGTCCACTCACAATTGCCGCGGCAATGGCGCGCATATGGGCAACTTTCGGGCGCGACAACCCGCAGCCTCTTAAGGTTTCATCACTGGCTGCCAGTACGTCTGTCGCTGAAATATCATCGCCAAACTGGATCAACACACGCGCCCAGATGGCCTGAGCGGCTTTTGTTGAAATTTGCTGATGCGCAATCATCCGTCCCAGCATGGCATAGTTTGGTTTCTGCGCGCGCCATATGGGGCGGCCATGTTCGGTGTAAGCCCGTGCGAGTGCAGGGTCTGCTATGCTGAGTGCGGCGCAGGCTTTATCAAGCGCAGGGGCAGCCGGTGTTGTCATGAACCGCTGGGCGCGACAGGCAGCTCCAACACCCGTTGTCCCAAATAGGTAACAGCATTGTCGTTTATCGACAGTGCCAGAAAATTGTCATCCGCAGACATCGCCCCAAGGGCCGTGATGGCGGCGATTTGCTCGCGTGAAACACCTGCATCGGTCATGGCCTTAATCAGCGGTTCAGGGTCGCTGAGGCGTATCTTCAACTCGCCGGCCCATGCATTCTTGATGCTAGCCATGTTTCCTTTTGCGCCGAATTTGAGGGGACCCCAATTTAGCAAGGCTTGGCCGAGATGGATCGCGCTGCCATTTTGCGTGAGTACAGCGGGGAGTTCCTCGATGTCACCATCTGTTGCGAGGAGGGCGGGATAAAAGCCTTCTATTTCTGCAATAACGCGGCTTGGTTGCAGTGTTTGGCCTAAATAATAGAGAGGCGTTTCAGCGCTGGGGACTGTCAATGCATCCCATTGCATCGCTATGCGCATATTGTCGTGTGCGTCTGGATTTGGAGACAAATTCAGAGAGAAGCCTTGCCCGCTGATGGCTTGCCCGTCGATCAGTGCATCAACCTCGGTCAGCTGTAAGCCAATCCTTTCGATGTGCGTTTGATTCCAAGAGATGCTTGCGGCTGATGTATCATCAACATTCACAGTGTGGCGCAAGCCGCTTGGTTCAGTGATGAGATTGCGGCCGGGTGTGCGGCCGATAACATGGTTCCAATTCCACGGCTGCATAACGAGTTGCAACTGCTCACCTTCCCAGCGCAATTGATCGGAAGATTGATAGACAGGGTCTTTCAAAGTCAGCGAAAAACGGAAGGGAAAGCCATCTAGTTGACGGTCTGAATACTCAATGACGGCACCGTTTGCGCGTTCTGCCAATATCCAATCGTCGATGCCGCGCTCAAGCAATCCGCGTGCGTAGGTA
>Ga0209345_10005732_pt1 | contig 11427 bp, 11 predicted proteins | sample Cruoilmetagenom7_FD_187294 | JGI IMG/M metagenome (GOLD analysis project Ga0209345, IMG submission 187294) | Oil polluted marine microbial communities from Coal Oil Point, Santa Barbara, California, USA - Sample 7 (SPAdes) (version 2) | ecosystem: Environmental > Aquatic > Marine > Oil seeps ...
CCTGCGCTTTTTGCTCTTCATAATATGTCAATATTAACCTAAATCCGGGCGCCAAAATGTGAATTTATTTTTGCGCGAACCCTTAAGCTTGACCGCTTCGGGTTCGGGGGTATCATATTTGCCAATGAACGTCACCGTTGTGCTGTCATTGTGTATTTCATCCGTAAGCAATTTGTGAACACAAACAGCATTAGCGGAAACCTGGCCTATTAACGAATGGCGCTCTGAATCAAAAAGCGCAGAAAGAACCCTGGCAAATCGATCATCATTAAAATGGCTCGCCGCTACCGGCTCTCCGTCAAAACCATCAGAATATTGATTCAACCATTGCTGAACCTTGTACAACGGCTTGTTATTGCATATGATATTCGCTGTTAATACGCGTAGACTTTCAGCATGATCCGGGAGACTACCGGTTGCGGTCGGAACATATTTTGTGTTGAAAAGACTTGATCTTTAGGATCTTTCGGCAGAACCAGCTTACTCCGCATTATTTTGTGACAGGGATTGTTAATTGCCCCTTTCTCTGAAATGCGATTGTTACACTTGCAGGCATGAAATTTTCATGGGGAATTATTAGAAAGGAGCGGGCCTCAGATAAGGCCTACGTAGTAGGCAGGTGAATTTTAAAGGTGCTCCCTTTTTCAGGAGAACTTTCAACCGATACTTTACCGCCATGGGCCTGTGCAATGTGTTTTACAATGGACAATCCCAGCCCGGTTCCTCCCAGCTTTCTGCTTCTTGCCTTATCTACCCTGTAGAACCGCTCAAACAGGCGTGGTAGATGCTCTTTGGCTATGCCGCAACCGAAATCCTGGATACTGATGATAAGTTCGTCGTCTGTTTTAAAGGCTTTGATGGAAACACTATCCCTTTCATCACTGTACTTTATGGCGTTATCCAGAAGATTGATGAATGCCTGTTCCAGAAGTTGAGCATCCATTTTAGAGACAGTATCGTCGGGACAGGAAAGCCTGATTTCAATGCCTTTAGCCAGGGCTTTGTCCTGGCACATCTCGACTGCATTTGTGATGACATCAATGATTTTGCCCTCTGACAATAAGATTTCATTTCTTTCGCTTTCTCGTTCAATTTTTGATAAGTCGAGAAGGTCTTCAATAAGCATTTCAAGTCGATCCACGTGTTTTGCTATGATGTTCAGAAACCGTTCTGTTTTAACAGGATTTTTCGTCTTCCCATCGCCCAGGGTCTCCACAAAACCCTTGATGGCGGTGACTGGCGTTTTCAGTTCATGAGAGACATTGGCAACGAACTCTCTGCGAATGTTTTCAAGTCTTCTCAAACGTGTGATATCGTTCAACACAATAAGTGCGCCGATTTGTTCTTCATTGGGATTTTTCAATAGGGTGCCATGGCCGTTCAGAAACCGTTCACCATCTGAATGAACGACCATGTTCTTTTCCACAGGCTCATGGCGGGTCAGTACATCTTTCACAAATTGATGCAGCAGGGTATTTCTTATAACCTCCTGGACACTGCGTCCTTTTGCCTTTGCTGGGTTGCAGGCGAACATTTGGGCCGCAGCCTGGTTTATGTTGATAATCCTTTCTTCCGCATCTACGGCAATAACTCCTTCCGACATGCTGGAAAGCGTGGCTTCAATTTCGTTTCGCTGCTGCACAATCGTATTTATGCGCTCTCGCAGCTGAAGCGCCATATGATTCAGTGAATCGGAAAGGGCGCCCAGTTCCTCGGTTTTTACGTCAGGCGGTCTGGAACTGAACTCTCCTTCAGCAATGGAGCCCGCCCACCTCCTGATTTGTTCAATGGGCAGGCTGATACTGCGAGAGACCATTAGACTGAAAAATGCCGCGATGATAACGACAATCAGGCCGCCAACAGCGATTTTTCCCCTGATGTCGCTGACGGTCTGCTCAATGGCAGTCAGCGGCATGGATGTACGGATAACAGCAACTGTTTTGTTATTTCTTTTGATGGGGATACCTGTGTATATCATTTCTTTTTCAAGAGTGCGGCTGTATCTTGTGGATTTGCCGATGAGACCGGTCAATGCGTCTCTTACCTCAGGTCGATCCCGGTGGTTATCCAGGTTTGCGGGATCTTCCTCTGAGTCACCGACCACTTCACCCGAGGGGAGTATCACTGTAATGCGAGTTGATGCGCGTTTCCCGATTTTTTTGCACAGGTCATCAATTATTATTCTTTTCTCTAGATTCAGATTTTCCAGGATGTGCCTTTCCAACAGCAGGGCTTGCACTTCAAGGTCAGAGGCCTTTTGTTCAAGGTACCAGTCCTGTAAGGAACTCAGCGTGTACCATGTAACAGACACAAGCGCTAGAAATATGATAAACAGATAAGAAAGGAAAAGCTGCCATAGTAATCGTTTCTTTTTTTTCATGAATTACTCTCGGAACCGGTATCCGACACCACGGACGGTTTCAATATATTTGCCTGCTGAACCGAGTTTTTTCCTCAACCCAACGATTTGTACGTCCACAGAACGGTCGGTTACCGGATAATCATCTCCCCGAATGGCGTCAACAATCTGGAAACGTGTAAAGACCCACCCCGGTCTTCTTGCCAGAAACTCCAGTATGCCGAACTCCGTAAATGTCAGTTGCACTTGGTGCCCATCTACGAGGACTTCCCTGCGTCCGGGATGGATTGTGATATTATGAATTTTTGTGGATAAGGCGTCATCCAGCCGTTCTTTTGTTTTTCTGCGAAGAACTGCTCGAATCCTGGCTATCAGGATTCTTGGGCTGAACGGTTTGGTGATATAGTCGTCGGCGCCCAATTCCAATCCGGTTACGATATCCGCCTCCTCACCTTTTGCTGTGAGCATCACGATCGGGATATCTTTGGTTTTTGGCTCACCTTTAAGTATCTTAGTGATTTCCAGGCCATCGATATCCGGGAGCATAAGATCCAGCACTATCAGATCCGGAAGGTGTGTGCCGGCAAGTTTCAGGGCCTCATTGCCGGATGCGGCACAGAACACCTGGTATCCTTCTTTGAGCAGGTTGAATTGCACCAATTCCAGGATGTCTTCTTCATCGTCCACTGCAAGGATTTGTTTATTTGTCATATCAAGGGTTTTCTCCGATTTCTTGTGGCATTTTGGATGATGAAATATATCGTATTTTTAGTATGTTAGCATTTTGTTAGAATTGTGTAAAGAATATGTTTGAATCAAAAAATCATCCTCTTTGGTTAAGAACAACAATATCCATTTTTACAGATCGGCCTTTCAAACAAAAGATGAACCGTCCTGAGACAAATCTAGATGAGTTCGACCATGTTAGGGACGCGGAAAAAAATAATCATACAAATTAGCATCCCTGCTTCAGGCTGTTTTTGTCCGATCCAAAATTCCAAAGACCTTGAAATAGTTCACTATTCCTTCGCCTTTTGAAATTTGTGATCGAACAAAATCAACCTAAATCCGAGCGCCCTTGGGACGATTATTTTTTTCCGCGTCCCTAAGAAATCATCAGATGTGAGGAATTGTAAAATGATCACTTTATTTCTAAAAAGAATGACTCTCAATTATACAACAATATTGTTTTGTTTTGCTTTGATTTTTCCAATGGCATTGAACCGACTGCACGGAATGCCTCGGAAAAAAAGTACCCGATAACAAGAAATCTTTATCTTTATGTGGCAGGCGTGAATTTTTCCCATGAAATGAAATCCTTTATTATTTATCTGCTCAGCAGTGAAGGACAAGAAATTGTTAAACAAGGCGGATTTATTCCCATGTATCCACTTTCTTTTGAAAAATAATCAAGAGACATGTTTTTCCGGTATGTTTTGCCGGCTTACCGGAAATTTCCCATCAATACTCAGATCATTTTAATCCCTTCCGATAAAATCCATTTTAACTGAATTCTAATTATATCTTAATTAAAGCCCCGGCACCTGCAAAATCCGCCAAATGGGACGATGAAATCCTTAACATGGTGAGCATGGCTTCTCACGATATCAGAGGATCTGTCGTTTCCAGTGCAGCGGCACTGAAACTTATGGAAAAGGGTTTTTATGGGAAAATTGACGTGGGTGTAAGCAATGAAATTGAAAAACTGCTGGAAAAAATGGCCGGAATAATAGGGATTGTGGAAGACTCTATGAGCAGGTCACTTTGTCTTACACGCAATGCCGGAGCGCACCCGGCAATGCTGTGTTATCGATCTTTTTGTATAGGCTTCCGCTTTCTTAAAATCGTTGCCACCTGCATATGCAGTAACGAACCCTAAGGAATCTGTCTTTATCCTCTTTTCCCTCGATATGGAATGAGAATAGGGACTTTTCGCTTATAGTCCAGGTATTCCTCGCCGAAATCGGCCACAAGATCGCGCTCTTCCAGCAAAATCCCAATGAGCATCCAAGATGTGAACAAAATGTTGAAGAGAAGTCGGTCCGCTGTCAGGTCCGGGTAAAACCAGATAAACATGATATTGAACAAGTAAAGAGGATGCCGCACCCATCGGTAGGGGCCACGGATGATCAAATGCTCTGATTGCTGGAAATCTTTCCCGCGCAGATACTGCAATATTGGAGATATGCCAAACGGCTCATTCAAACCCTGTGCCACTAAGCTCCAGTTCATGCCCGCGCAGGCCATGAAAAAAACGGCGCGCAGGAACCACCGGAAATTGCCGGTTGCTGCTGCCAGAGTCTGAGAAGACTGTTGCCAGAAAACAATGAGTATCAGCAGGATGATGCCCGAAATAATTGAATAAAAGGCGTTATGGAAGGCCTTGTTCATGTATTTTTCCAACCATCTTCGGAAAGGCCTCCGTGTCATGCCGCTGTGTTGAATGAAAAATGCCAGACAAAGGCAGGAGTTCAGGCAAAGGGCTGTGGGTTCACTGAGACCGAGGTCGATCAGGTTAGGAGGGCCGAAAAAGAGGAACAGCATAAAGATTGCCAGTGAGACTGGACCTAGAAGTGCAGATAAGCAGAGAAACACATATGCTGTCATTTTCGTTGTCATTTCTTTCTCTCGGAAGTTGTCCGAGAATAGCCCTAAATCTCTCCGCACAGCTCGAAATCTTTTAAAAAACCTTTGTTATAACAAAAAACGTTCTATTTGTTTTCGGCCGACCATTTGACCGACCTTCGACATCAAAATCCCAAAGAATTCTGAGTTGAAAAAGTGTCTGCCATGGTGGATAAAACAATCCGACTTCCGGGCCGATCGCATAGGCCTGATCTTTACCACTAGGAGCGTTCATTCCTTTGTCTTCCTCCAACTGCCATTGGCAGTATCCTGCTACCCCGACATCCCAGACCTTGTTCAGTGTTTTCCCGATACCCCACTCAAAATGAAAGTCATCACCCGGCTTGACATCGCCATCACTTAACCCAATACTTGCAAGTGCTTTGTTGCCGTCTCGTTTTCGGCAATGAATTTCGTAACGGCCAACCCAAGAAAAAGACCAGGTTTTTGCCTTATCAAAATAATAGTTCAAGGAAGCAGTAAACATGGTGGTATACATATCCTCCCCAGGGTCGGCCCATGTGTCATGTTCTCCGGTTGGCAGAAAAAAGGAGACAGCAGCTGCTGCTATATATTGGTCGCGATGCCAAGTCAGTATAAAGGGTTCAAGAATGATGTCTCCCAGTGCCCATTCCCTGTCATCAACCCCGAATGCCCCGATTTTGGTATCCCTGTGCCAGACTGGAACTATAAAGTCCATGCCAAAATATGCATCCAAAATTTTGATGTCGGATATCCAAATAAGACGAGAGACGTTTGTGAACCACTTGATCTCAAAATCAAGAGGGATTTTATCACCGTTCTGGTCAAGTAATTTATCAGCTGTAGTATATCCATTGTACATTTTGAAATAAAGACCAGGAGGGGGTAGCGCTGCACCCTTAATCCCCTCGGAGCCGTTTGGATAGCTTTCGCCAAAAGCAATGCCACACAAAAGCCCCATAAAAGCAAAAGACAAAAATGTCACACCAACAAATTTCTTCACGACTAATAATCCCTCCTTTCCTCAACTAAGATTAATACCCTATCCACCTGAAAGACATAGATCCAGTTGCTTCAGCAGTTCCTCATTGCCGGGGATGTCTTTCATTGACTCACCATAGTGAACGAAACGTATATTCCCCTTCTTGTCTACAACAATCTGTGCCGGCATCCGGCCAAGCTTAAATAAACTCACGCGTTGTCCATAAAGCTTGAGTACCGTATGCTCCGGATCAGGAAGGCCTACAAACGGCAAGTTTTCTTTGAACCAGTATTTCCAGAAGGTTTTTGGCTTTTCCGGACCGATCGCCACAATTTCTGAGTCCCTTTTAACAAATTCATGGTAGTCCTGACTCAACTGAGTCATATGGCGTCTGCAGTGCACTCAGATAAAGCCCCGGTTGAAAATAAGCACGACGTGCTTTTTTTCAAAAAAACCGGAAAGCCGAACCGGCTCGTCTTTTGAATTATATAGCGTAAAATCAGGAGCTTGTGTGTTTAGCTTAACTTTGGGCATTGTCCTCTCCTTTAACAATTCCGCCTGAGTTTTAATGATCCCGTAAAAAGTCCGAATCTCGATGGTTTTGTAAGATGTTCGAGATCAAGGCTTGCAAATCCTGAGAAATGAGGCGTAGTTGTCGTACGCCGCAGTGACGAAGGATGCAGCGTAACGCAGATATTGGACTTTTTACGAGACCGTCAATTTTTATTCTCCCGTCCTCTATACGATTCGGAAAAGTAAACTATCCCATGTTGCATTTTAACAGGGCTGGGTCTTCTTGCCTTGCCTATCTTCGCCCTATACGTATGTCAATTCAAAAACGATTCCTTTGGGATCAGGACAATGAATAGTAGTACTTATCCCCTCCTTTTCCCAAGGGAACTTCGCGCCATTCAGTAAGGCCGTTATATAAGGGGCGATAGAATTCCAAGCGTCAAGGCAGAAACCTTCAGGGGTAGTATTTCCCACTGTGATAACCTGACCAGCCTCGTGAATATTACCTTGGCATATCCCTCTTTTAACGGTGATGCGTACCGGCATAGTATTAATGCCTCCTTTTTTAATTAGCGCAGGTTTTTCCTTTTAAGTCAAGTTTTTTCAGATTGGGAAATGGGGGACATTGTTGATTAGCGTGACAAGCTAATGTGGTCTTTTGACACCTCCGGATTGCACAAATAGAAACGATGGAGCAGGTATTTATGCCAAGACAAGCGAGGTTGGATTCACCCGGGACACTCCATCATGTAATTATCCTGGGGATAGAAAAAAGAAGATAGTAGATGACAAGCATGATAGAGATAATTTCAGACGCAGGTGTCAGACCTACACAGTTGACAAACAGAAAACATTTCAGGTTTTGACTTGTCAACTGTGTAGGCCTGACACCTATGTGTACTTCGATTGCAGATTGTACACTTGGTTGACATATCCCGGTCTGTCTTTTCTTCGATTCAACATTAAAAATTAAACATTCAAAATTGTGTCTGAACGGACTTTTCGTTCAGACACTAACTGCCTACGCCCACCATCCTGGCAAGAGATCTTGCAAGATTATCAAACACATCCTTTCCAGGCAGAGTGACGGTCATCTTCAACTCGCCCTTTTCCCCTTCTTCCACACAATCCGACAGCTTGCTTTTGAAGGTCTCCGTAAGTTGTACCATCCGATCGGTCTCTTCTGTTTCAGGAAACATCTCGCCAATAAGGGCAAAGGCCGCCCCCAATAGCTGACCTCCTGCCTTTGATATTCGATCCTTTCTTTCAAGCCTTTCCGCCTCTTTTTCCACCTGCTCTTTCATGCTCTCATCAAGGGCTGCATCCGGTTTTTCACCAATGAGTATTTCCAGACGCCTTTTCAGCTCATCAATACCGGTTGCAAGATCAAGGGAGGTGACTTCGGCCTCAGGATCAAGGGCAGCCAGAAACAGTTGCTGCTTGGCCGAAAGTGTCCCCAGGAGGTTTTCCTCCAGAGTATCTTCCGTTACCAGAATGAATACCTGGACAGGCCTTTTCTGCCCCATGCGATGGGCCCTGCTGATTCTTTGCTCCAGGACGGCCGGATTCCAGGGGAGGTCCACATTAATGACCGTATTGGCTGCCTGAAGATTCAGCCCTGTGGAGCCGGCATTGGTCGTAATAAACAATTTGCAATCCGGATCATTTTGAAACCGGTGCATCAATCCCTGTCGTTTTTTCTGGGGAACAGAGCCATCCAGTCTTACGTAGTTCAGGTTGCGCTTTTCCAGCAATGGCTCAATCAGGTTCAACATGGTGGTCCATTCAGAGAACATGATGATCTTTCGGTCCTCTTCCTCTGTCAGTTGGCTCAGGATAGCGTCTATTTCTTCAAGCTTGGTGGAATATCCGGGAGGTTGCTTGTCCACCAGAAATGTACTGTTTGCCGCCATCCGACACATGAGCATGGCTTTCTGGAGCCGGAGCAGATCCATTTCAGAGATATATCTTTTTGTAATAATGGTCTGGATAATCCGCCGATGCGCTTTGGAAATGTCCAATTGTTCTTGCGTGGGTGGAATCCTTCTGATCTCAGTCATACGCGGCGGTAATTCTTTCATGACCATGTTTCGCGTCCGCCGGAGCAGCAGAGGGGACAGATTTTCTCTAAGAGCATCAAGGTTTTTGTACCCGAGCAACTTGCCCTTTTCGTCCGTAACTCTATGTCTGTTGAAGAACCGGAAGGCGGGTCCCAGGCGGCGATCATCAATGAATTCAACGATTGAAAAAAGATCGTCCAGGCGGTTTTCAAGGGGCGTCCCGGTGAGGACCAGGGCAAATGGGGATTTGAGCGCCTTGACGATCTGGCTGGTTTTGGTTTCCCAGTTCTTAATTCGTTGTCCCTCATCAAGGATAATCAGATCCCAGTCTACTTTTTCGATGGATAAGATATCACGAAGCACCTGCTCATAATTGCAGACCGTAAAAAAGGAAGGACCGTCATACTGTTCGGCCCTTTGCGCTGCACTTCCAAGCACAATTTGGCAACTCCGGTCCGTAAAGCGCTTTATCTCCAATCGCCACTGGGATTTCAGAGAGGCCGGGCATATCACGAGCACTTTGGATATGTCTGTGTCCTGGGCCAGCAGTTCGGCAACCCCGACACCTTGGATGGTCTTACCCAAACCCATGTCATCTGCGATAACGGCCCTGCCGACATCCACGGCAAATGCAATGCCGTCAAGCTGGTAGGGCAGAAGTTCCGTTTTTAAAAGTGTTGTTCTGAATATATGGTTTTTGGGATTTTTTCGTATCTCCGCAACTTTTTTTGAAATTCGTTCCAGATATAAGGCACGGTTGATGTATTCTTCAGAATCCGGGTATATAATGACTTCCTCTCCCAGATTTTCGATTTGCCTGATCCGAGTTAGCAGATCTTTTATGTCCGTTATCGGTCTATCTGCTACAGGGTGAAGTAGTTTTGAGACCGGTTTGGCAAGTTTATCCGGGACAAGGACCCTCAGTTCCAATTTTTCTCCATACTGCAAATAAACACCGATATTTTTACTCACAAAAGGCGTGTCTCGAACAGTCTTTTTGAACCGGGTTTCCACCTTGGCGATCACATGCAGAATATGTTTACAGGTCCCCAGGGTGTTTTTTCGAAAATCAGGGCAGGTACAGTATGATTCTCCCCTTTGCCAACCCCGCAAGGCCACCCGGTAGCTTTTTCCGGATGATGCGTTTGTCACAATATAGTCGCTCCACAGCTTCTGTGTGTTGAGAGATTTTATTCGCATCTTTTCATTTTTTGCTCGTTCAGTGCGCTCACCGATGGCCTGTGCAACAAGCTCTTCATCGGAGAGACTCTCAATGGGAACCCTCTCAGGCGGTGGGGCGGCAAGCCCAAGGGCAAGCTTTTCCTCAAGTATCATGGAAACCGCGGCACCAAGATGTTCGCATACGGACGCGCAGGCGCTGCACTTAAAATTAAGCCGCTGAATCTTTCCAGGTGCGAGGGTGATGGTTACGACGGCTTCACCCAAATTGAGCTGAAAAATGTCTTTTCTTAAAAGTACGTTAGTGATGTCGATTTCGTATTTCCCACCCATTCGGATGAGATCCTGCCCCTGAGGCCCCAACAGCCCGCATGCCTGTCTGAACGTAAGGTGTGAAAGTTTGTCCTTGAGGTTTTGCATGATATCTCTCCTGATGAGTCTTTTGTTACCCCTGTAAGTAATGATTTGTCCACTTTAATTTCAGCTGGTCTTTTTTACCGACCATTATCTAAAAGATCAATGGAATATTCATGGCCACATTTTCAAATACAGCGAACCGTTGCAGATGGACCTGCAACGTGCTTGCCATCCTCGATAACTGGTGGATACGGATCTCTTCATCCAGGAAGTCGAGTGGATGAAAGGGGTGGCGGACTGGTTAGCACCGAAAACCAAAGCAAATAAAAATCCGAAGTTTGACTAAGGATCAAAAAAATAGTATCAAATAACCCAACTTTCTGCAGACAGGAGGAGGCTGTGCGACGATTACAATTATTTGAATTCAATGACCTGGAGCAGTTTCCCCAATTTCTGCGCCATATGGTATTGGCACAGCTCATGTTTATCATCAAATATACCAATCCATATGGAAAACTAGTCCAAAAATTAAAGCAGGTACTTGAAAAGCTGAACTGCCATCATATTGTTGATTTTTGCTCAGGGGCAACCGGTCCGCTGGTACAGATCCAGAAGCAGCTTAAGGATGAAGAGAATTATCCAGTAACCATAACACTGACCGATAAATTCCCACACAGGAGGGCCTTTGAAAAGGCCGGTCTCGAATCAAACAACGGAATATTATGGATTGATCTGTCGGTTGACGTCATGAATGTCCCAAAAAGAACTCAGGCAGATTGTAGACAGTTTAGATAGCACTGATTATAATTGGGAAATTGGCAGGATTGATTCGACACAAGGCATTTATTTGATAGGCTGTCCCATCAAATAATTCCCGACAATATCCTATGGTCATATTTCATGGAGTTTTGAATGCCAGCTGAACTTATTGAGACGACTATCCACGAGAGGGACGGAATTACCTACAGCATTAGCGTTTTTCATGCTGAAGGAGGTTACTGGGGAAAATGTTACTGCCCAAAATGCGAAATATCAGATGGCGGCACTAATGAATGCAGCACTCCTGAAGAAGCCAAACGACTTGCAAAAAACAATGCGGACAGTCACCACCAGGCCGCTCACGGCCCGGACCAATCTGCCAATAGTTAATTGTACAGACCTCGGTAATTTGTAACCGTTCACAGGTTCAGTGGTTCACAGTTCAAAGGTTCAAGGTTAAAGGAACTGAAATATTTATTGAATAAAAACAAAACAGTAGAGCCAGATTTTATCTCCATCAAACCTGTGTTCCTTGGCTCATAAGATATTGGAGGGGAAAGTATCTCCAGCTTTTCGTGTGAATTCCTACAATAATCGGTTCAATTCTACGT
>Ga0209345_10005734_pt1 | contig 11426 bp, 9 predicted proteins | sample Cruoilmetagenom7_FD_187294 | JGI IMG/M metagenome (GOLD analysis project Ga0209345, IMG submission 187294) | Oil polluted marine microbial communities from Coal Oil Point, Santa Barbara, California, USA - Sample 7 (SPAdes) (version 2) | ecosystem: Environmental > Aquatic > Marine > Oil seeps ...
CAGAAAACGCCCTCTGCTACTTCTATTAATTCGCCATGTTCAGGTGGGGTGATGAAAGGGAAGCTTAATTCGGTATTTAACAATGTGCTCAAGAGTTCAGTCCCGCATAATGATTGTTTAGGTTATGTTGATGACATTATAAAATATTTTGTGATCGGCAATGGATGTTAACGAATAGTATTTAAACTCACACTGTTTTAAAACACATATTTTCTTAATTTTAGTCGTAGATAATCAGTTACCAATTTCCTTTCTATCAATGTGTTACATTTAAAAGGCTGAAATTTGCCTGATTACTTAAAGTTGATTTATGTGAGTAATAATTCGGTAGCTTATCACAGAACCTCATATCTATGGCTCTAACTTATTGACATATATTGATTTTTACGTAATTAATAATAATACCGACTGATATTGGCAGAAGGGAATTTTAGCCTTTGTAAGGCTAACTTTTAAACAGGTTCGATGCAGACGATTCATAGCAAAATAGAGGGTATAAGAGGCGTTTGTAGGACTATTACTGCCTTGACGGATTACCATACTTGATAGCTAACCGGGGAAAATCTCAATGGCTGTTTTATTTATATTAATAGGGCTTTCAGTTTTTTTAGCGGGTATGACGCTCTATTTAAAGAAGGCATTTGCAACAAATCGATCCTGGGCCTATAAGTGTCTATTGTTTCCCCCGCTTGTCATTCTTGATATTAGAAACACCTGGCAAACATCAAAAGATTCTGCTTTATTACAATTGGGCGGTTTGTTCACCCTGTCTATTGGGCTTGCGTTTGTATTAAATACTCCCGGTGCTTCCTCGGATAACCTTAAACAACAAATGTCTGGAAGTTTAGAATTTAATAACAGTCCCTCCAAAAAAATTGTTAATACAAAAAAGCCGACAACTGTTGATAGTACTACGCTTCTTGATCAAATAAATGCTGAGGGAGAAGTAACGGACACCGGACTGATGAGTTCAATTACTGCAAGCGTTAAAAATAAGGTCAGTGAAATATCCGAAATCGCCAAAGAAGAAAGTAGTAATTTAATTTCCAATGTGCAAATGAACAGAGTGCTTACTGGACAGTTGAATAATCAAAGTTTTAAGCCAGATGTCGTTACTTTTAAAGAAAATCGATTGCGCTTTAATCAAGGGGGAAAGCTGATTGGCGACAAAGAAATCATTATTATACTTCCAGAAAAGAAATATCCCGTTCGATCCGGATATAAATTGCAGGTGCAACCTGAACAAAAGGATGGCCCTGAAATACATTTATCCTGGTTAGAAGGTGATGCATCAATACCAGAAACCAGAATTCTAAGGACCGATTATTCTCTGGAGATTGAGTGCGAGCTTGTTACTAATGACAAGTTAAATGCACGTATTCTACTAAATTACGCCAGTGGAGAATTCAGTGGCAAACTGGCTGGAAGTTTTGTAGCCGCAAGAGACATACCCGTGTCTACAGATGTGCTATTAAATAATGTTACGCAATCGAAACCTGAACCTGTAAAACCACAGTCAAATATTAGCTCTTCTGCAAAAAAAGTACATGCCACTACCCCACCAGCTCCAGTCCCTGCAGCACTGAATAGTGATATTAATACATCAAATGTCTCTGAATATTCTGAAACTAAAAATAAGAATATAAATGTTGAGGCTATGAAAACAACTTCTAAACCCACTGAAAATATACCTTCAGAAATTTTAGAAATACCAGCTGTTTCAGAAATACTGGAATCTGAAAATGTAAAAATTGAAATAATTGAAGAACCAGTAGCAGTAGACGTCCAGACCGTTAAAACAGTCGCTTTGGATAATGCTATGGATAGTACAGCAGATGGCTCAGTGGATAGTTTAGTGGATTCAGTGGGTTCAGTGGATAGTTCAGTGGATAGTTCAGTGGATAGTTCAGTCGATAATACTCAGACAGTGGCTCAGGAAGCTGACGTTCAGGGGACAATGGCTGCTACCCCAGAGCTGACTCAGGATATTGCAGGAGAGGCCATGGCAAGCCAGGAAGCTGCACTAGCTATGCCTGAAGTGAAGCCTGAAATAGCTCCTGTAGAGGAAAAGCTAATTCTTACACTAATTCCTCATACAGATTTACATGAGGAGTATTTGAAACCTGAAACCGCTCTGGTTTTGCAAAAACTAAAGCCTTTTTGGGGCAAAATAGTCATTATTACAAGCCTGGACGGCTCAACATCCGAGGGTTTGCTAAAAGAACTCCGAAGGGGTGAAATAGCGGTAGAGATGCGAGTAGGCGCAGGAACCATGGAAAAATTGATTGCAGTGGAAAATTTTAAGTCTGTATCAGCGAAATAAGTGCAGCTTAGGGTCCGTAGCAAATAGCTAATCCTGAAAGGCTTTTATTGCCAAAAAATGACCACCCATTGCTGAAAAATACTATTTTTTGCGAATTTATCGTGCAAACTTGTATTTACCCCTTTACTTTCAGTGGTTTATATCAATTATTAGCGATGTTGGCGAATAAGTCTAGTTCTTAACATCCTACTGAATTGCCTTGAATTCTTTTATACCGACCCCATCTATTGCATTAACAGAGCTTTTTACGCCGACATAGAATGTAAAACAAGCAGGTATGTCGGATCCTGGGCGCATACATACCAATTTACTGGAGCGATAGACCAATTATGACTGTTGAAGAAAATAATCAGGACACGGCTGTAGAAGCGAATGAAGCAACCATCAGTGAAAAAGAAACTCTGGGCTTTCAGACGGAAGTAAAACAATTACTTCATTTAATGATTCATTCCTTATATGGCAATAAGGAGATTTTTCTTCGTGAATTAATATCAAATTCATCTGATGCGGTGGATAAACTTCGTTTTGAATCACTTTCCGATGACTCGTTACTGGAAAATGATGCTGAATTAAATATCAGAGTCGACTTTGATAAAGATGCATCAACGCTTACTATTTCCGATAATGGTATTGGAATGACAAGAGAAGAAGTTATTACCAACCTGGGTACCATTGCAAAATCAGGTACTGCGGACTTTCTAAAATCCTTAAGCGGAGATGAAAAGAAAGACAGTAAGCTCATTGGTCAATTTGGTATGGGTTTTTATTCTGCTTTTGTTGTTGCCGATAAAGTTACCGTTAAAACGCGCAAGGCTGGATCTGATAAAGCAGTATGCTGGGAGTCTGAAGCCGATGGAGATTTCACAGTAGAAGATATTGAAAAATCCAGTAGAGGAACAGAAATAACCCTTCACCTTAGAGAAGAAGAAATTGAATTTGCCGATGCCTGGCGTTTAAAAAGTATTATCAAAAAATATTCTGATCATATCGACACGCCCGTCATAATGTTAACGGAAAAACCTCAACTAGAGGAAGTGGAAGGCGAAGAACAGATAACTGAATATGAAGATGAGGTTGTCAATAAAGCAACGGCTTTATGGACTTGTTCACGTTCAGAATTAAAAGATGAAGAATACGAAGAATTTTATAAGCATATCTCCCACGATTGGGAATCTCCTTTAACCTGGAGCCATAATCGTGTTGAAGGCAAGTTAGATTATACCAGCCTGATTTATATTCCTGCCAAACAGCCCTTTGATTTATACAGTAGAGATGCTGCCAGAGGACTGAAGTTGTATGTTCAGCGTGTATTCATTATGGATGATGCAGAACAATTTTTACCAATGTATTTACGGTTTGTAAAAGGAATTGTTGATTCAAACGATTTGTCTTTAAATGTATCTCGAGAAATCCTTCAGTCTGATAAAGCTGTTGAGACCATGAAAAGCGCATTGACCAAACGCGTCCTGGACATGCTGAATAAATTGTCTTCAAATGATAAAGATAAATTCCAGTTGTTTTGGGATCAGTTTGGGCAGGTGTTAAAAGAAGGTATAGGTGAAGATTTCAGCAACCGTGAAAAAATTGCCAAATTGTTACGTTTTTCCTCCACACAAAATGACAGCGCCGATCAAACGGTAAGTTTAGATGATTATATTGAGCGCATGAAGCCTGATCAACAGTTTATTTATTATGTTACTTCAGACAGTTTCAATACTGGAAAGAACAGCCCGCATCTTGAAATTTTCAGTAAGAAAAGTATAGAAGTGCTGATTCTTCATGATCGTATCGATGAGTGGATGATGAGTAATAATCTTGAATACCAGGAAAAAACATTTCAGGATGTGGCCCGTGGCGAACTCACACTTGATGAAAACGAAAGTGAAGCCGAACAAAAAGAAAGAGAAGACCTCTCTACTGCTGCAGAGGGCATAGTGGAGCGTATAAAAACAGTTTTGGGAGATCGGGTTGAAGATGTTCGGGTCAGTACCCGCTTAATAGATTCTCCCGCTTGCCTGGTACTGGGGTCAGATGATATGGGAGCCCAGATGAGGCAAATTATGGAATCGGCCGGTCAGCCGGTTCCAGAATCCAAACCTGTATTTGAAATTAATCCTGAACACTTTTTAGTGAAAAAGCTTGATTTTGAAGCAGACGAAGACAGATTCAATGAATTAAGCAATGTTCTTTTTGATCAGGCAAAATTAGCTCAAGGTGAGCAGTTAAGTGATCCAGCTACTTATGTTTCCCGAATTAACAAGTTGCTAGCTGAATTAGCGGGTTAAGTTGTGGGGCACATTAATGTTGCTTAAAGGTGCCCTGTAATTGTTTAGAAATGTCTAAATATTGTTAAGAATAAAAAAGCCGATTTAAGCATCGGCTTTTTCATTTTCATAAAAGAACATTTTTTATATTGTTAATTTTCGTTTAGGTATTCATAATGAACAAGTGATCAGAGTTATAGAGTTATCATTCAGTCATCTTTAAATAGATCTGCTTTTGAGATTATTTTATGTACAAAATTGGTGATGGAGAGCAAGAATTTAGCAAGCAGGAGATTCTTGATCAAAGAGAAGAAGTATTACCTCTGGTGTTGGACATTATAAAACGGGTTAATGAATCAGATGAAGGCTATGTCTTGCACTTTGACTCTGCGGATCGACCCTTAAGCTTGCTGGTCAGGTGGCTAATTTTAGAAAGAATTATTAACGACTTTTTAAGATTCCAGTTGTTTATTGAATCTAATCAGGGGCCTGTTCGGCTAGAATTAAGTGGCCCATCAGGTACAAAAGATTTTTTACAGTCTGACCTTAATTTAAAGCGATGGCTTTAGCCGAATATGTCCAGGGAAACCCCGCGCAAGTCAGTGCTTTCCCTGCGGGCTTGCTGCTTATACAATTAAATAATAAATCCCTTATTTTTCTTATGCACTATAAACTATGCTTATTAGATTAAATTTAAATTGTTTTAGATCTTCCTTCCTCTTTTTTTTATCACTATTTTTATTTTTTCATTCTCTGGCTGTTTCTGCAGCGACCCCTCAACCCGTTATTGGTTCCCATGGCATTGTCGCGTCAAGATCCCTAATGGCATCAGAGGTGGGAATCGAAATTATGAAGCAGGGCGGAAACGCCATAGATGCGGCTGTAGCCGTTGGTTTTGCTTTGTCGGTTACTTACCCCTCGGCGGGTAATCTTGGTGGTGGTGGGTTCATGGTAATTCATCTGGCAAACGGTGAAGAATATGCCCTGGATTTTAGAGAAGTCGCGCCAAAATTAGCACACTCTGACATGTATCTTGATAAAAAGGGCGAAATCATTAAAGGCCTGTCTACTACAGGGTATTTATCTGTGGGAGTACCAGGGTCTGTGGATGGTTTATTGAAAGCACAGGAGCGTTTTGGAAAATTAACCAGGAAAGAGATTATAGAACCTGCTTTTTATCTGGCGTACGATGGATTTATTTTAAGCAGCGATTTAGCAGATCAATTTTCAAAACAATTACCGACGATGGAATCTTATCCAGCATCCATAAAAAAATTTGCAAACAAAGGCAAACCTTATAAAACGGGCGATATCTGGAGCCAGCCTGATCTTGCCTACACTCTGAAGTTTATTGCTAGAAAAGGTCGTGCGGGTTTTTACGAAGGTAAGATAGCAAAATTAATTATTAAAGAAATACAGGCCGGTGGTGGACAAATTAGCCTGGACGATTTGAAAAACTACCAGTCAAAATGGCGTGAGCCCATTAAATCAACTTACCACGACTATACTATTATAGGCATGCCACCGCCTTCATCGGGTGGTATTTTAATTGCTCAAATGCTAAATATGATTGAACCCTATAATCTTAAGGCTATGGGGTGGGGCAGTGCCGAACTTGTGCACTTAATGGTTGAAGCACAGAGACGAGCCTACGCTGACCGAGCCATTCATTTGGGTGACCCTGATTTTTACCAGGTTCCACAAAATAAATTAACCTCCAAACAATATGCCCGATTGCGATTTAAAGACTTTAATCCAGAAAAGGCCAACTCCAGTGATGAAATAGGTGCCGGTCGTTGGGGTAAAGAGAGCAATGATACCACCCATTATTCTGTTATGGATGCTCAGGGTAACGCAGTTTCAGTGACTACCACTTTGAACCTCGCTTATGGTAATAAAATTGTGGTACCTGATGCCGGGTTTCTGCTGAATAATGAAATGGATGATTTCTCTTCCAAGCCCGGGGTACCGAATGCATACGGTTTACTTGGCAGTGAAGCCAATAAAATTGAGCCTGGAAAAAGAATGTTAAGCTCAATGTCCCCTACTATTGTTTTAAAAGATGACAAACCATTTCTTGTTACCGGTTCGCCCGGAGGTTCAACCATTATAAACACTACCCTTCAGGTTATTCTCAATGTGCTTGATCATGGTATACCCTTAAATGACGCAGTCGGTTTACCTCGATTTCATCATCAGTGGAAACCGGATAAAATTTTTTATGAACCCTATGCTTTCTCTCCCGATACCCTCAAAATTTTAAAATCCATGGATCATAACGGATTTATAAAAAGCACTCGTTTATTGGGCGATGCAAATTCTGTTATGCGGATAGATGTCAACGACGAAACCCTTTTATACGGAAGCAGCGACCCTCGTAATGATGGTGGCGTTTCTGCCTACTAAACCTAAAAATCACAGTTGGCCAGCCCAAACTGGGAGTTAGCACTGCTATGATACGTTATTTTGAAAATAGAGTTTTCACCTGTTGAGTGAGTTAGCCACTTCACTCGATAGCACGCTTATTGGATCCGCTAATGTCGCAAAAAAAGCTTGAAATAGCAGGCTGGAGCATGCCCCGCGAAGCGTATTGGGATTCATTCACTTTTTTTACTGTATTATCGAACCCAATAAGCGCACTCTCAAGCGAGTCCAACTACGGCTTTTAGGTGAATCTCCACCCGATTTAAATTTTACCTTCTGGATGATACATTGAAAAAATATCAACACCGGCTTGAATTACAGGTTAGAGATTATGAATGTGATATTCAGGGTATTGTAAATAATGCGATTTATCAAAATTATCTGGAGCATGCCCGCCATCAATTCCTTTTAAGCAAAGGAGTAGATTTCATTGATTTATCCAGTAAGGGCATTGATCTGGTTGTAGTTCGAATTGAGCTGGATTATAAATTACCATTGAGACCAGATGATGCGTTTTGGGTGGGTTCGAATATTGAAAAAATATCTAAAATAAAAATTGGATTTAATCAATCTATTTACAGGTTGAATGACGAGCGTCTGGTGCTACAGGCCAAAGTTATTGGTGCGGCCATAGATAATGCCGGAAAGCCCTGTCGTACAACAACGCTGGATAGTTTATTCGATTGAGGTGTCCTGGAGAGAATGGGAAAGTTAACAGTCAGGTGTTAACGTTAGGAAAAGTGGTTGGTACTAACTTCAAGAACTGGAGAACACTACGTGTAAACCAAGCTGTTTAGAAAGTACCAACATTTATCAGATCAATTTTGACAGGATTTTTCGAATTCCTGTTTTTCCATAGAAAGAAGATCATACCAGTTGTCGGCTTCTTCGCTGTTTTCCAGAGAAAGCTCAATACCAACCAGATAGCTATTATTTTCGGATTGTTGTTTGCACCAAATGACCTCGCCAACCAGTAAAATGCGTTTATGTATTGTTTCAAGATCAACCCATAGAGCAATGCTGGATTGGGCTGGAAGAGGGTGATCAAGGCAAACCTGCACACCACGTTGTGAAATGTCTACAGTTTCACCGTATATAGGTTTGTTTCTAATGGGAACCACTTTTGAATGTGGCACAACTTGTACAATAATGCTCTCTTCCTGAGTGTATCTTCCTGAATCACGTCTATCATCTAGGTCTTCAGTGTCATCGCTCATTTTATTGGCCTTTAAATCCGGAACGTACGAGTACAATTTTTCAGCAACTTATTATTGCTTAAATTAAATAGTAAAACATTGAGTTTAGGCACAAAATTGAACTATGTAAACATCACAAAATCGTTAATAAATTTTAAAACATATGAAAAACAACAGGATAAAGAATTATTTTTTTACACTTATTTTTAAATTCTTACAAAACTTTACATGTTTTTCGATAAATATTTACAAGAATAACGACTAAAGACATAACGTTACACTTAACAAAAGGACATAAGATAATAAAAATTATCGATATCCTGCATGCGTAATTTTGTCCTTATAGAACTCGACAAAAAAACTCAATTACCATAATCCACTAATTTTTTCGTGGGTTTTATCCTGGCTGATAAATAATCAATTGCCTAGGTTGCGAGATATTTCATGATAAAACAAACGATCGAAAGTAAGCCCGTATTATTATGACGGCATTCCTTTTCTGGAATCATTTTTACAAGGGTATGGCACAAATTGTCAGGCTTGGCTATGATGCGTTACGGATCTGTTAATCACTTATGGGCGACCTAAAGATGATTACTAAGAGACGATATTTCTATTCAGATTTAAATTTATTAGTACGTATTTGAAGTACGAGGAAAATTTCAGCATGGTTATAGAACCTAAAATTAAAGGCTTTGTTTGTATTACGGCACACCCAAGTGGTTGTGAGGCACACGTTAAAGAACAAATAGACTATGTTAAATCCAAAGCTTCAGTCGCTAATGGGCCCAAAAAAGTATTAGTAGTAGGCGCCTCAACAGGCTATGGCCTAGCGTCTCGCATAACAGCGGCATTTGGTTGCGGTGCCGATACTCTGGGTGTTTTTTTTGAAAAGGAAGCCGCAGGGAAACGCACAGCCACTGCAGGTTGGTATAACTCTGCTGCATTTGAGAAACTTGCCAAAGCTGAAGGCCTGTATGCCAAAAGCATCAATGGCGATGCATTTTCAGATGAAATAAAAGACATCACCATTAAAGCCCTTAAAGAAGATTTTGGTAAGGTTGACCTGGTGGTCTATAGTCTTGCTTCACCGCGTCGCCAGCACCCAAAAACCGGAGAATTAGCTAAATCAGTACTCAAACCCATTGGCAAAAGCATTACTGATAAAACCCTTGATACCGACAGATCAATCATTAAAGAAGTCACTCTTGAAGAAGCCACCCAGGATGAAATTGATGACACCATAAGGGTTATGGGTGGTGAAGATTGGGAAATGTGGATTGATGCTTTACTGGAAGCGGATGTGTTGTCAGACAACTGCAAAACCGTTGCTTATACTTATATTGGTGACAAAATTACCTGGCCCATCTATGGCGAAGCAACCATAGGTAAAGCCAAGGAAGACCTTGATAGAGCCTCAGCAGCCATTAATACCCGGCTGGAATCAAAATCAGGAAGGGCCAATGTATGTGTTTTAAAGGCTCTTGTGACCCAATCCAGCTCGGCAATTCCTATCATGCCCCTATACATATCCCTGTTGTACAAGGTGATGAAAGAAAAAGGTGGACACGAAGGCTGTATAGAACAAATTCAGGGCCTATTTAGCGATAGAATTTATGCAACAGGCAGTGAAACAGACGAAAAAAATCGTTTTCGTATGGATGGGCTTGAATTAAGGTCTGATATACAAAGAGAAGTTGAAGATTTGTGGGGGCAGGTTACTACATATAATCTCTATGAATTGACCGATTATAAGGGTTATAAAGAAGAGTTTCTTAAATTATTTGGATTTGGTATTAGCGGCGTTGCTTATGACGAAGATCTGGATCCAACTCGACCGATTGATCTAATAAGCTGAGCCTGTCGTCTCTAAAGTACCTGCTTAAGAAAAAAAAACTGTCTAACAACTAAAGGAGAGAAAAGTAGTTAGACAGTAAGTGCTTAAAATTCATTTTAAGCGGGTTTGTCGAGCAAATTAGTGGACTATTTCCTGTGGAGAAATGGATTGTTCTAAATTAAATTGCGCAATGTCTTCAATATGATTCTCAATCTCAAATTCTGAAACAATATTTTGCTTAACGGAACCCACCATCTCGCTCATTACTTCCAATGTTAGCTCGAATTGATCCAAAGCAGACATTACTTCATCCAGGTTTTTATCCTTACTTTTAGAATCTGACATGTAAATTCCCCATCCATCAATCTTTTTTCTTTCTGATGTATTAAAGATAACGGTATTCAGGTATTTTTCTAAGTGTAATTAGATGAACGGTTCTTTTTAGTTTATAAACGTAATTAAAATATATTATTTGTACGGCGGGTGAAAATTTAATGCAGAAAGGGAGTTCTAAAAAACATTAATGTTATAAAATAAAACCATTAATATCAGTAATATATAGCAATATTCTTACGTTAAACCTTAAGTTGTGAAATTAACTTTTTGGTTTGAGCCGGCCCAGAATATTTTTATGCTATCGGCTTCAAAAAAAATACTAGCCCGAATATTTCGTGAATTGCTAAGGTGATAACGCCGGGTTGGTCCGTAGGAACGCACATGCTCCTTTCAATCTATGAATAAGCAGGTATTCCAGTCGCGAGCACGTTCCTTACGCATCAGAACACGTTAGCATTTGGCAAGCGGCGAGCCTGGTACAAACTGTCTTTTCGCGAAAGGCAACAATTCTGGCAATCATGCCGGCTACAAGGTGAATTGTAGCGTATTTATGGAATATCTGGCCTAATCTCCCAGATAAATACAGCCACTGTTACAGGTTTCACGAATAATAATTTTGCTTAATTCTGGTAAGTCACTTTCTAATCGACTCCAAATCCAGCGGGCAATGTTTTCACTGGTTGGATTTTCAAGACCTTTTATTTCATTAAGGTAATAATGGTCCAGTTGCTTCCAGATGGGCATAAAGGCCGATTTGATATCGGCAAAATCAATTACCCAGCCTTTATCACTTACGGGACCTTTCACATGGACAGACACCATGAATGAATGACCGTGTAAACGGGCACACTTGTGGCCCTGGGGAACATTCGGTAAGTGGTGTGCCGCTTCAAATGTGAACTCTTTAAAAATTTCCATGTTATGATATTCTCATTTTGACCAATTGGATCTACGGTGGCGAGTTTACTAGAGAAAGGTCGATTGAGCACATTTTTCCATAAGCTGACACACAAAAATATGGCCAGAATTCGCGTGATCCAATTGCG
>Ga0209345_10005735_pt1 | contig 11425 bp, 9 predicted proteins | sample Cruoilmetagenom7_FD_187294 | JGI IMG/M metagenome (GOLD analysis project Ga0209345, IMG submission 187294) | Oil polluted marine microbial communities from Coal Oil Point, Santa Barbara, California, USA - Sample 7 (SPAdes) (version 2) | ecosystem: Environmental > Aquatic > Marine > Oil seeps ...
AGGCCAGAATGCTGTTGCCCCCTGCTGATCCGATCGCGCCCGCGAACTTGCCGTCGCTGTCGAGCAATATGGTCGGTGTCATCGAGGACCGCGGCCGCTTGCCCGGTGCCACCGCATTGGCCGCCGGGCGGCCTTCCGCGTCGACCGGACTGAAGGAAAAGTCGGTGAGCTGATTGTTCAGGAAGAAGCCGTCAACCATGCGACCGCTGCCGAAGATCGATTCAACCGTGGTGGTGATCGAGACTACATTCCCCTGCGCATCGCGAACGATGAAGTGGGAGGTCCCTGCGGGTTCCAATGTATGATCAGGAGCAGCCTGCACCGCACCGCGCGGAGTTCCCGCCTTGGGTGGAGAAGCCGCTGCGGTCTCGCCGATCAGCACCGCACGCGACGCAACATAGGTCGGCTCCAGCAGTCCGCTTACCGGCACCGAGGTGAATGCGGGATCGCCGACATATTGGTCGCGATCCGCGTACATCAGCCGGCTCGCTTCGGCGAACAGGAACCATGCCTGCGGGTCCTCGGGGCCCCGCGTAGCGATATCGGTTCTTTCCAGCATCGACAGCAGTTGCAGCAGCCCGACGCCGCTCGATGGCGGTGGCGGGACACATACAAGATAGACGCGATAGGGGTTGCACAGCGCTTCGCGCTTGACCGGCCTGTAAGCGGCGAGATCAGCCATCGTCATCCGCCCGCCCAGCGGCGCCGAGCGGGTCTTCTCGACAATTTTCGCAGCCGTAGACCCGCTATAGAGCGCCTCCGGTCCGGCCTTCGCCAGACGTCGCAGGAAATCTGCATATTCCGGGTTTTTGAGCAGGTCGCCCGTGGTCAGCCTTTTGCCATCAGGGCCGCCAAAATAGGCGGCAGCATCCGGCGTATCCAGCTGCGGGAATGGAATTCCCAGAAAACGGCTAAGGCGCGGGCTGATGACGAAGCCCTGCTCCGCCGTTCGCTCAGCCGCTACAAACAGGCTGTCCCAGTCAAGCGCGCCATGTTCCTGATGGACCAACGCCAGCATTCCGACCGCTCCCGGCACGCCGGTTGCACGGCCGCTGGTTACCGCTTCGCGATAGCCGAGCGGCGTGCCGTCGGCTTTGAGAAACATTGACGGACTGGCCTGCGCCGGTGCGGTCTCCCGGCCATCATAAACGGTCAGCTTGCCCAAAGCACCGTCTAGATAGGTCAGGAAGGCCCCGCCACCCAACCCTGAGCTTTGCGGCTCGACCAGCGACAGCATCGCCTGCACGGCAATCGCCGCATCAATCGCGCTGCCACCGCGTTTCAAAACATCCTGCCCCGCTTTGGCCGCCAGCGGATTGGCGGCAATCACGAATGGCTCTTCCTGCTGAGTGACGGAGGCTGCCGGCGCCGAAACTATGGCGGGTTCAGATTGCCCGGTCTGGGCACAGGAAGCGGTGAGCAACGCTGCCGCAGCAACGATAAGACGGGATATTTTCATATAGGTTCGCGCTATAGACCAGGTCGAACGGCCGTGTCCATTGGCAGTGATGGCGCCGACACCGGCCGGTATGCCGACAACAGTTTTCACCTAAAGAATTGCCGAGCGGTTTCAACCGCGCTAGTCCTTGCGCTATGATCCAGGTCCGGAACCAATCCGGAGCGTGAGAGAGGAAATGTTGCGTGGGCCAGAAAAAGCCGAAAAACCGTTATCTTGAAATCGATCAATATCCCAATCTGGTGTCGATGTTCTTCGACCGCGCCCAACAGGGTGGTGACAAGCCGTTTCTGAGCGCCAAGGTCGATGGCAAGTGGCAGGCGATCAGCTGGAACGAAGCCGCCCGGCAAGTGGCGGCGCTGGCAAAATCGCTCAAGCGCATCGGCCTGAAAAAGGGCGACCGGGTGATGCTGGTCTCCGAAAACCGGCCGGAATGGTGTATCGCAGACCTCGGCATCATGGCGGCCGGCTGCATCACCGTGCCGACCTACACCACCAACACCGCGCCCGATCACCAGCATATTCTCGACAATAGCGGCGCCCACGCGGTGATCGTCTCCGACATCAAGCTGGCGAAAAACCTGCTCCCCTCCGTGATCAATTCCGCCGACGCCAATATCATCATCGGCATCAACGATCTGCGCATCGGCCAGTCCGGCGACTTCGATCTCTATAGCTGGGACAAGCTGGTCGAGGGCAGCGACGCGGATGTTGCCGAAGTGACCGAGCAGGTCGCCAGCATCACCCGCGACGAAACTGCCTGCATCATCTACACCAGCGGCACCGGCGGCAAGCCGCGCGGCGTGATGCAGCATCATGGCGCGATCCTGCACAATACCAAGGGACCCGCCGAGGTCATCGAGACCGACTTCGGATGGGATGAGGAGGTCTTCCTCTCCTTCCTGCCATTGAGCCACGCCTATGAACATAGCGCGGGCCAGTTTTTCCCGATCGGTCTCGGCGCGCAGATATTCTATTCCGAAGGACTGGAAAAGCTCGCCTCGAACATCGAGGAAGTGCGTCCGACGATCATGGTCGTCGTCCCGCGCCTGTTCGAGGTGCTCCGCGCGCGCCTCATAAAAACCGTCGAGAAACAGGGCAAGATGCCCAATTATCTGCTCGGCAAGGCGCTCGCCATCGGTGGCCGCGAAGCCGAAGGCAAGGGCCGCAAGCGCGACAAGCTGATGGACCTGTTCCTCAACAAGACCCTGCGGCCAAAAGTACAAAAGCGCTTCGGCGGCCGGATCAAGGCGATGGTCTCCGGCGGTGCCCCGCTCAACCCGGAAATCGGCACCTTCTTCCAGTCGCTCGGCCTCACCCTGCTGCAAGGCTATGGCCAGACCGAATCCGGCCCGATCATCGCCTGCAACCGCCCGCAGACGGGCTTGAAAATGGATACGGTCGGGCCGCCGATGATCGATACCGAGGTAAAAATTGCCGAGGATGGCGAAATTCTCGTCCGCGGCGATCTGGTCATGCACGGCTATTGGCGCAACCAGGAAGAGACCGACAAGGTGCTCAAGGACGGCTGGCTGCACACCGGCGATATCGGCCATATCGACGAAGCCGGACGAGTCGCGATCACCGACCGAAAGAAGGACCTGATCGTCAACGACAAGGGCGACAATATCGCCCCGCAAAAGGTCGAGGGCATGCTCACCATCCAGCCGGAAATCCTCCAGGCGATGATCAGCGGCGACAAGAAACCCTATATGGTCGGCCTGATCGTCCCCGATCCCGAATGGGCGCTCGAATGGTCACGCGAACAGGACATGCCCTATGATTTCAACGCCCTGCAGGACAACCCCGCGTTCAAGTCCGCAGTGCGCGAAGCGGTAGACCGGGTCAACAAGGACCTCTCCGTCATCGAAAAAGTCCGCCGCTTCGAATTCGCCGACGAACCGTTCGCGATCGAAAATGAAGAGCTGACTCCGAGCATGAAGATACGGCGGCATGTGATCCGGGAACGCTATCAGGAGCGGATGGACGGGTTGTATAAGAAGTAGTGGGGTGGCCCGCTAATGCCGAGTCCGGGCTGGTTGGACTAGGCGAAGCGAAGGCGCGATTGGAGCTAGTGAGGTGAAGAGAATATTGCGTAAAAGTGTTATCGCCTCGATTATCACTTTCGTTGCTTTGGGATGTTCCGACATTTCCAAAAATGCTGCTGCCCAAACTAAAGCTATCGCTTCGATGGCGGCCGACGAAGGACTCTTTGCGGCAGTTAAAGATTGCACAGATTGCCCTCCCATGATTCGCATACCTCCATTACCGGGTACACATACTCCCCTATTCGCAGCTCGTCATGAACTGACTTGGGAGGAATATTTGGTTGCAGTAAGACAAGTCGATTGTCCGCTACCGCAAGCCTCGATCCGGATGACATTTGACAAGGCGAATTTGGATCAATTGGCGGATAACTATCCGCTAAACTATCTGCCGCCCGATGACTTCAATTGCTATCTGGACTGGATAAACAGCACTACCGGCAAAAGATATCGTCTGCCAAGTTCAGCTGAATGGGAACATCTTGCACGAGCCGGTTCGGCAACTCGGTATCCTTGGGGCGATGAATTGTCTCAGGGTAATACAGCAATTTTTGATCACTATGATCGCAATCATTATCCAAGGCACCGCCCCACGGATCCAAGGTTTCAAGCTGGCAGAAACCTAGGTGTCCTTCCTGTAGAATCGTTCAAACCCAATGCATGGGGTATTTACGATGTGATCGGAAATGTGGCCGAATATGTGAGTGAAAGAAAATCTGGCTCCGCTAAATGTCTCGAGAAATTCGGAAAGGCGCAGTGCGAAATGATCGCAATCCGTGGTGGCAGCAAATCTAGTGTAGCTTATCGCATCGAACCCGGAAAACCGACGCGTTCAGTGGGCCATGATGTTGATCATATGGAAAATATAGGTTGGACATACCTCAGACTTGGCGACTCAGCCGCACAATCGAACGGTTATAGGCTAGTGAGGAATGATCATGAGTGAAGAGACAGCGAAACACCGTGACAGCTGACTAGACTCACCACCCCCTCTCCCTCAAGGGAGAGGTGTGCGCAGACTTAGCAGCTTGCTGCCTAGTCGGAGCTGGGTGAGGGTTTACAATCTCAAAAATTGCCCACTAGACCTGAGCCTGTCGAAGGACGCCTATGCACTAGAAGCGTGGTTCGACAGGTTCACCACTAACGGATAACCAACCAGCGAACATCCTCATCCAACTGCGCCTAATCCTTCGGATAAGGCTTCGTATCCTTCTCCCTCACGGGAGAAGGGGAACAATCGCTTGGCGGCTTCGTGTGAGTCCGATGGGTGCATGGTCCCGGCAAGCAGCGCAAGACGGGAACTTTTCCCTCTCGCGACGGTTAAACAGGACATCCCCCACCACCCGCGCGCCCCGAACAGGATCTTTGACCATCTCCTTCCGCACAATCCTTTTGATCATCCTTCTGGCGCTGGCTCTGCGGACCTATGAGTGGATCCGGCACGATTACCGCATGCCATGGACGCCGCTGTCGCTGGCCGCGCCGATCGGGCCGTTCACCACCCGGAAAATCGACGCGCTCACCGACGATACGCCCTTTTGCCACGCCCTACTCGACGAGGCCACTATCGGCTATTCCCGCCTGCCGCCGCTCGATGCCGGGCCGCAATGCGGTTATGACAACGGAGTCACCCTCACCCGGAATCAGTCACAGTCCCTTGGCTACAACCCCGCCGCCAAGACCAGTTGTCCGATGGCGGTCAGCCTGGTCCTCTGGGAAAGGCAAATCGTCTACGCCGCGACCGTCCGCCACCTCGGCACCACGGTCGAGGCCATCACCACCTATGGCAGCTACAGCTGCCGGCGGATCGGCGGCGGGCAGACGGGCGCTTACAGCGAACATGCCACCGCCAATGCAATCGACATCGCTGCCTTCCGCCTTGCCGACGGGCGCACGGTTTCGGTCGCGGGACACTGGGATGCGGATGACGCGCGGTCGCGCTTTCTCAAAGAAGTGCGCGACGGCGCCTGCACCCTGTTCGCGACGACCCTGTCACCGGACTATAACAAGGCGCACGCGGACCATCTGCATTTCGACCAGGCCCGGCGCGGCGGCGCGCGATACTGCCGGTAACATTACGTATCCCTCTCCCTCAAGAGAGTAGATAGAGCGATATCGGGATCGGCACCTATGTTCCTTCACCAATGATCGCTCCTCTGATCATTCTGGAACAGGATCACTTCCCGCACGTTGGTTTCACAATAGGCAAACAGAATAGGATTTCGACATGGTAGACAAGAGGCAGATCAAGGAAAATATGGAAGTCATCGGCGCGGACGGGGTGCATGTCGGCATTGTTGACCATCTCGACGACAGCGGCGAGCGCATCAAACTGACCAAGAAGGACAGCCCGCAGACCCAGAGCGGCAAAGGCGCTTCCCATCACTATCTGCCCGTCGGCCTGATTGCCGAGTTCGAAGGCGACAAGATCCGTCTCTCGGCAACCAGCGAAAATGCGGTGAACATGTTTGAAGAAGACAAATAGCGCAACCCGCTGAGCGGTCCGGTCCGAGTGGGGTGAGGCTGTATAATCTCAACCTTTGTCGGCCCTGTGCAAAACCGTTAGTCCTGAGCCTGTCGAAGAGCCCCCGGCAACCAAAGGTGTGGTTCGACAGGCTCCCGCTAACGGATAACAATCACCGGAACGCCTTCGTGTCTTCGCCCCAGTCTAATTCGGCTCAGTCGGCATTCCTAGTATAAGGCACGAATTCGCCAAAAGCGCAGCTGCCCACTGTCATGCCGCTGGCATTGTCGACCAACTGGATAATATCACCCCGGCACAATGCCGCGGTCGAGCGACGATAGACCAGAATATTGCGATCCGCGTTGCGGCAGCCGCCATAGGGTTTGTTGACGTAAATCGTCTTTGCATTGCGGCTCGACGAGAAGAGCAATATGTCGTCACTGATCACCGTCATATTGCGCTGGTCATTGCCGCTGATGCAGGATTTGGCTTTACCGGCCGTCCGTCCTTCAAGACGCTTGTCGAGCATCGCCTGCTGTTTTTCGGTCAGGGTGATTTTCTCTTCGCTCATCGCGGGTGCAGCGAGCAGTATCGCTGCCGGAATTGTCAAAAGCAGTTTTCTCATCGCCAGTCTCCTGTTTGCAGCTCCCGCCTGCCCGCCATATAACATGAAACGGACTGAACCGGGGATGAAAGATTGCGGCCGGTCTCAGAAATTATCCTTTGCCGTCCGGCGTGCGGCCAGTTCTTCCACCGTCGCGGCTCGCATGAACGGGTTGGTGGCGCGCTCCAGCTTGATGGTTGTCGGAACCGTTGGCTCCCCGCGCGCGCGCAAGGTGAGAACCTCGGCCATCCGTTCCTTCAGGGCAAAATTGTCTGGCTCGGCAACCAGCGCATATTCGCCGTTGCTCAGGGTATATTCGTGGGCGCAATAGACTTTGGTATTCTCCGGCAGTGCCTCAAGCTTGCGCATATTATCGTACATTTGCTCGGCGGTGCCTTCGAACAGGCGCCCGCAACCCATGGCGAACAACGTATCACCGACGAAAGCCACTTTCTCGGACGGAATGTAAAAGGCAATATGACCCGCGGTATGCGCCGGGACATCGATGACTTCGGCGATGACTTCACCGAGCTTCACCGTGTCACCTCCCTTGACCAGCCGGTCGAGCGTGGGAATCCGTTCCTGTTCCGCCGCCGGACCGGTGATCAGGCAGCCGGTCGCCTCCTTGATCGCGGCATTGCCGCCGGTGTGATCCGGGTGCCAGTGGGTGTTCCAGATCTGGGTGATCTTCCAGCCGCGTCTATCGGCCTCGGCCAGCACCGGTTCGGCAACCGCCGGATCGACGACCATCGTCTCCTGCGATTGGGGTTCATGGACCAGCCAGACATAATTGTCGGACAATACGGCTATTCGGATGATTTCAAGCATGGCGGTCAAATTACCCTGCAAATCCCATGCTGTCGATGGTTAACCTCAAAATAACGATTTCCCCCTATCTTTGCAGACTTCTGCTGCAGAGCTTATTCAGGGGGGCGTTCATTGCGCTTGATCGTCGCATTTCTGGTCTACATTTGCCTCTGCGCGCCGGCGCTTGCAGACGTGCCGATGGCAGACAGGCTATGCACAATGTCGAGCGCGAAAAATGTCTCCTTGCCGGCGCTGCTAAAGGCCAACCCGTCCTTCGATTGTTCCGAGAGCAAAGAAGTCACCAGAGGTCCCCGCGCGTGGGTGAGAATGCCGTTCCAGGCCGAAACTATCGCACCCGGTGCAGTGGAAGTTCGGGGTCAGAATAACGGCCTGACCACGATGCAGGTCCACGCCCTTCTCGACGACGGCACGATCTTGTCATCATCTTTTTCAGAACAGCAAGTGATCGACAGCTGGCGACCCAAAGGTCGATACGGGCTTACCGTCCCGGGGACGGAACATCCTGAAATCCGAAGCCGGATACAGCAGGTCTATGTCACGATCGACGATCCGCCCGCGCTCAACTCGGTAATGTCCACAGAATTGGCATCAAAGAAAAAATGGGATGACCTGAAACTTCCGCTCTCGGTCATGTTTGCGATTCTGTGCGGTATGGCGATCATGCCACTCATCTATAATTTATTCTTCTATGGCGCGCTGCGCTATAGTTTCATGCTGTGGCACAGCATGATGATCGCTGCGACCGTCACCTATACCTTCAGTTCTTCGGGCCTGATCTTCATCGCCTTTCCCGAAACCAGCCTGATCACCAAAATGCTGCTTAATCACTGGACTCTGGTGATCGGTTTTGCCGCCAGCGGCTTTTTTCTTGTCCGCTTTGTCGAACAGGGAAAGATTGCACCGTGGCTCCAGACAGCCATTCTGGCGTCCGCCATGCTGCCGGTTTTCGTCACGGCATTCGTTATGCAGATTGACGGGGGCTACAATGTCCACGCCCGCGCTTATTATCACGCGTCATTCCTGCCCGCCTTCATTCTGGTATTATATGTCATGGTCCATGCGCTCCGTCGGGGCAGCAAGGCAATCTGGTTCCAGGTCGCAGGCTGGACGCCGATCATCCTGTTCGGGCTGGACCGGGTCGCACGCGGCATGGATCTCTATGTCGGCTGGACGGTGCTCGACTATGGTCTCTATTTCGCGCTGGTGATGGAAACCATCATACTCGCTCTCGGCGTGGCCCACCGTATTTTCCGCCTGCGACGACAGAATGAAAGCATATTGCGAAAACAGGTCGAACTGACCCTGCTCGCCGACACGGACGGATTGACGATGATGAACAACCGTCGGTCGTTTGAGCGAGAATTTGCCCGCAACCTGCACGATCATCGCTACAGCCACCTCGCGATCATCGATATTGATTTCTTCAAACAGGTCAATGACCGCTACGGCCACGAAATCGGTGACGAAGTGTTGCGAGTTGTCGGCAGAGAGCTGGAAACGACCCGCCATTTCGCTGCGCGCATTGGCGGTGAAGAATTCACATTGCTGCTGAAAGCGGATAGCCGGGACAATCGAAAGAAATTTCCTGCGAACACGCTAACCGAAATTTGTGAAACCCTGATCCGCGCCGTTCATGATCGGGTTCCGGAGATTCAGGAACCGGTCACATTTTCCGTCGGCGTTGCTGCGATCGCCAGACGCACTTCTCTGCGCAGCGTGATGGCAACCGCTGACCGGCGCCTCTACGATGCCAAAAATAATGGCCGCAATCAGGTCGTGTGGATCGATATATCCAAGGCAAGTCCGTCCAAGCCAACCGGGACGGCGTCAATCTAGCGACCGCCAGAAATCCAGCGACCGTCAGCCGCTTACCATTCGCCGATATTTTCCATGCTTGCCCAAGGTTCCTGAGCCGGCAGGCTCTCACCCTTTTGCAGCAACTCGACCGAGATATTATCCGGCGAGCGCACGAAAGCCATATGACCATCGCGCGGCGGACGGTTGATCGTCACCCCGGCATCCATCAACGTCTGGCAAAGGGCGTAAATATCATCGACGGCATAGGCGAGATGGCCGAAATTGCGACCGCCGCCATATTGCTCGGGCGCGCTGCCGTCTTCAGAGGGCCAGTTATAGGTCAATTCAACCTCGGCAATGTCCTTCTGCCCCGGCGCGGCCAGAAAGATCAGCGTGAAACGCCCTTGTTCGCTGTCATAGCGCCGAACTTCCTCAAGACCCAGGAGCTCGAAAAAGGCGACGGTGGCGTCGGGATCACTCACCCTGAGCATGGTGTGCAGATATTTTATGGTCACAGAAAACTCCATTGATCGCTATTCAGAAACGGTTCATCGCAGATATCACAAAGCCGAACCGGGTCATCTGGAACAGCCTAAGCGGCTTTTGAAGTGAGGGAAAGAGTGATGAGCGAGAAATTTATCGAGAGCAAAAACAAGGTCTGGCTGGCGAGCGCCGGCCTGTTGACAGTCGGCCTGATTATCGGCGGCTATTTGCTAGGAGACGGCCTTTTGCGCGCCAAAATGGCGGATCGAAGCGTCACCGTACGCGGCCTTGCCGAGCGTGAAGTGACCGCCGATCTGGCAACCTGGACAATCGCCTACAGCGCCCAGTCAACCGACCTGCAAAGCGCCCAGATTGATATTGATCGCGACACCGATGCCATCACCGCCTTTTTCAAGGAGCTTGGTTTCAAGGCGGATGCGCTCAAACCGACCGGCGCCAACGTCAACCAATATAATAGCAACGGCACCCCCCAATATACCATCCGCCAGCGTCTCAGCCTGCGCACCAACGATATCGAGAAGGCTCAGGCCGCCGTCGCCCGGCAATTTGATCTGGTTCGCCGCGGCGTCGTTCTCGAAGACGGTTCCGGGATGAGCTATACGTTCACCAAGCTCGACGAGATCAAGCCCGAGATGGTCGCGGAAGCCACCAAGGACGCGCGCCAATCGGCCGAACAATTTGCCGATGATAGCGGTACCGATGTCGGCGGGATCAAATCCGCCACCCAGGGCTATTTCAGCATCAACAGCCGCGACGGTGACGCCGGTGGCTACGGCGTGACGGACACACCCTATAAAAAGGTCCGGGTGGTCACGACGGTCGACTTTTATCTCGACTAGAAGCGCGAGGCGGCTCGATCCCTCGCTGGATCGGGTCTGCCTTTCGTCCAAGCCAGCCCGGGCAGGCTCAACGATCTTGCGGCGCTATGAAGATTATTGCTCTGCGCCCGTCAGCAGTTGCGCAAGATAACGGGCAGCAGCTTTGGCGGAACTGCTGTCCGGATCAAATTTGACCGCCTGCTCCCAATTGGTTTTGGCATTCGCAACATCACCCGCTTCATAGGCGATATTGCCCGCTTCGAGCGCGATTGCCGGATCGGTCGTGACCAGTTTTGCGGCTACCGCGATATCCGACTTCGCTTTCGCAAGATCGCCCATCCGCCGCGCCAGCGTCGCGGACAGCAGCCAGCCGAGCGGGTCTTGCGGGACAAGCTGGTGCACGATGACAAATTGCTGCTTCGCCTGATCATATTGATTCAGTGCGACAAATGCGCGCGCCATATCCAGATGCACTTCGCCTTTCAGCAGCCCGGCAAGATCTTGTTGCTCCAGCGCTGTATCAAAATATTTCAAGGCCAGCTGATGATCGCCGCTGGCCAGTGCCGCGTTGCCAGCCTGTGACCAGAAATTGCCCGCGCGTTCATCACTCGCTGCCTGCGCATTTTCCGCTGCCTGAACAAATTCGACAATCGCCTTTGGCCAATCTTCCAGTTCGGCATAAGCGAAACCAAGGCAATTGCGCGCCAGATAGCCGCCGCCTTCAATTTGCCATTTATTCGCAGCCAGCAAACCATTGGCAGGATCGTTCTCTGCCTGCTCAAGGCATTGGTCAAAGCGAATATCCCTAGCTGTTCTCGCTTTAACCGGGGGTGCATTGACCGGTCCCTCGCGCTTGATCTCTGACGGACGGAGCACGGGGTCGATCGGCGAACCATATGGCGTGGCCGA
>Ga0209345_10005737_pt1 | contig 11417 bp, 9 predicted proteins | sample Cruoilmetagenom7_FD_187294 | JGI IMG/M metagenome (GOLD analysis project Ga0209345, IMG submission 187294) | Oil polluted marine microbial communities from Coal Oil Point, Santa Barbara, California, USA - Sample 7 (SPAdes) (version 2) | ecosystem: Environmental > Aquatic > Marine > Oil seeps ...
TTGGACCGCCTGAAAAGCGAAGGGATCACGATATCGTGCATCACCAACAATGTACCCGCCGGCAAGGGCGCTGGCATGGCGATGGATGATGAAAAAGCCGCTGCGGTGAAAGCTGTGATGCAGCGTTTCGACCATATTATCGAGAGCAGCAAGGCTGGCATCCGCAAGCCCGATCCACGCATTTACCAGATGATGTGTGAGGTGCTGGATGTCGAGCCGGCGCAATGTATCTATCTTGACGATCTCGGGATCAACTGCAAACCTGCGGCCGCTCTGGGCATGGCGGCAATCAAGGTATCTGCCGAGCAGCAGGCGCTCGATGATCTTGGCGCTTTGCTGAACATGCAATTGCCCTGAAACTTTGTGCTTGTTCGACTTTACCTGTAATATTTTTATCATCAATGAGTCGTCGAATGGTCGTGGAATCGCTATAGCGCGACGGGATTGCAAGGTTGCGGGGATTCGTGGGGAACAGGTTTTCGGACAGATTTGGCAATTTGGCCCGCTGGTATGACCGGCAGGGTCTTTATCCTGTCCTATGCACTATATTGGCGGTTTTTTTGCTGATTCAGGCCGTTCGTCTGGTTTGGCTGATCTTGACCCCCTTGGGCCCGGTGGGCGATTATCGCGCCAATGATGTCGAGATATTGTCGCCGCAAGCACGCCTGACCCTGTTCAGCAGCTTTGATCCCTTTTTCCGCAGCGGCGCGTCGCAAAGCGCCAATGTCGTGACGTCGCTGCAATTGACGCTGTTCGGCATTCGCATGAACGAGGGTTCGGGACTTGGATCGGCCATATTGGCAGGGCCGGACGGGGTGCAGACAAATTATGCGGTGGGTGAAGAGATACTCTCCGGCGTCACCCTGAGCAGCGTCGCTTTTGATCATGTCATCATCGAGCGCGGCGGGGTCCGGGAAAGCCTCTATCTCGACCAGTCGATACCGGCGCAAACGGTGGGCACGGACGATCCCGTCGCTCCTGCCGCCCTGTCTCTGGGCGGCAATGAAATACCCGGTGTCGCCTCGCTGGCACCGCGCAATGAAGAAGGCCGGGTTACCGGCATATTGCTTTCCCCTTCTGGGGATGGCGCCCTGTTCAGGAGCGCAGGTTTTCGCGATGGTGATATCATCGTATCGATCAACGGCACCCCGGTCAGCTCGACGAGCGATATCGAAACGCTGAAGAGCCATATCCGACCCGGTGGACGCCTGTCCGTCGAAGTCGAGCGCGGGGCCGATACGGTGCCGGTTGCAGTCAATGTGGGAGCCCCATAATGCGTAGCTTATTCACCCGAATGATGGTCGTCCTCGCTCTTTGTGGCGGCCTTTGGGCTGCCACGGCTTCTGCCCAGCACACGCTGAACGTACGCGACGCCGACATCCGCGCCTTCGTGCAGGATGCGGCGAAGGTAACCGGCCGGACCTTCATCCTCGACAGCCGGGTGCAGGGCAAGGTTTCGGTGGTCACAGACAGACCGCTCAGCCGCTCGGAATATTTCGAGATTTTCCTCTCGACCCTGCGCGCCAATAATCTGGTCGCGATTCCGACGACCCGTGGCGCCTATCGTATCCAGCCCGCCGATGGCGCGGCTTCGCAGCCGACCCGGATCGGTTCGCGTGGTGCGGAAGGCAATCAGCTGGTGACTGAGGTCGTCCGGCTCAAATCAATCGTCGCGTCCGAAGCGCTGGAAACCTTGCGACCGCTGGTCAGCAAGCAGGGCTCGATAACCGCAAACCGCAATGCGAACAGTCTGGTGATCGTCGACTATGCCGACAATATCCGCCGGATTCGCCGTCTGGTCGGAGATATCGACCGCGACAGCGCCGCCAGCACGATTATTACGCTGAAGAACGCGGGTGCCCGCGAAATCGCAACCTCGCTGCAGGCGCTGGCTGCACAGGGCGGCGGCGAAGGCCTGCGCGCGCCGGTGACCGTGGTGCCGATCGATAGCAGCAACAGCATCGCCCTGCGCGGCGATCCCGGTGCGGTGACGCGCTTTGCGCAAATGGCCCGGGAATTGGACAAGGGCGCGGAATCGGGAACCGAGATACGGGTTCACCGGCTTAACTATGCCAATGCCGAGCATCTTCTTCCGGTGATCGAGAATATGCTCGGTAGCCGGGGAACCGGCGGTGGTTCTGCAAAGGTTACGCCAGCCAGTGGTGGAGAGGGGGCAACCGCACCAGTAGCCGCAGCGAGTGGCGGCAATGGCATTGTCAGCCGTGGGCCGTCCATTGTCAGTCGCCTTGAAGGGACCAACGCGATCATCGTCGCGGCCAATCCCGATGTCCAGCGGATGATCGGCGAACTGATCCGCCAGCTCGACACCCGCCAGGAACAGGTGGTAGTTGAAGCGATCATCGTCGAGATTTCGGAGACCCTCGCCCGCGAACTGGGCGTGCAATGGCTGGTCGGCGGCAAGGATGTGCCCTTTGCGGTGACCAATTTCTCCAACGCCTCTCCCAATATCGTCGATGTCGCTGGCGGTCTGCTGGCCGACCAGTTTGATACGACCACCACCACCACAACCGATACAGCGACGACCGTGACGACGAACAGTTCGGTTGGCGATGCGTTGCGCCAGAACGGGGCGGATGCGGTGCTTGCCGCGCGCGGTGGCTTTGGCGGATTTGCGACCAGTCTGGGCGGAAGCGCCGTGCTTGGTGCGATCATCAACGCGGTTCAGTCGGACAGCAACAGCAATGTATTGTCGACGCCTTCGCTGACTGTGAATAACAATCTCAAGGGCAGCATCTTGTTCGGACAGGAAATCCCGGTGTCGACCGGCGAAGCGCTGTCCGGCAATTTCGACAATGCCTTTCGCACGATTCAGCGGCAGAATGTCGGGATCGAACTGGAAGTGACGCCGCAGATCAACGCGGGTGACGAAGTGCGGATGGAATTGCGCCAGCAGGTTAGCTCGATCGCGGGGCCGGTGTCCGACGATTTCAACGAGCTGATCATCAACAAGCGCGAAATCAACACCACCGTCACCGTTGGCGATGGCGAGATCATCGCATTGGGCGGTTTGCTGGACGATAACGAACGGCGCACGATCCAGAAAGTACCATTTCTGGGCGATATTCCGGTCCTGGGTGAATTATTCAAGTCGCGTGGCAAGTCGCGGATCAAGACCAATTTGATGGTGTTCATCCGGCCGACGATCCTGAAAGACCCCAATGACGCGCGCCGTTTCTCCGGCAATCGTTACGATTATATTCGCGATCGCCAGCTTAGCCGGAATCCTGAGCGGGAACCTTCGATTGATGCTCTGGTACGCGATTATCTCGGAACCGTGCCGCCCTCGGCCGAAGCGCGGCCGGATGACCAGATCATCTATGCGCCGGGCGATGTGCCTGGGGTCAGGGATAGTGGCATGATCGAGCAGGCCCCGCTGCCGGCGAGCAAGACCAGCGGGAAGCGATGATGAAGATCGCTCGGGGAACAGAAGCGGTTGTCTCCGAAGCGGATGGCGGGGCGCATATGTCGGAGGCTGTCAAGGACCTGCCATATTCCTATGCCCGCGATCATGGCTTGCTGATACAGGATCGCAGCGGCGAACGGCTGTCACTCGCGATGCGCGACGGGTCTGATCCTTCGGCGTTGCTGGAAGTGCGGCGCTTTCTCGCTCTGCCCTTTGATGTGAAAGTTGTTGATCGTCCGGCCTTCGAGAAGCTGCTCAGCGCCCATTACGCGATGGACGGCTCTGCCGCTGCCATGGCGGGTGATATGGCGCTGGCGGGCGAGGGGCTGGATGATATTGCCGGTGACATTCCCAGCGCCGAGGATTTGCTCGACAGCGCCGATGATGCGCCGACCATAAGACTGATCAACGGGATTATTGCCGAAGCCGCCAGACAGGGCGCTTCGGATATCCATATCGAACCCTATGAGACCGGATTGGTCGTGCGGATGCGAGTCGATGGTGTGCTGACCGAGAAACTGCGTATGCCGCCGCATGTCGCAGGCGTGATCGTCAACCGGATCAAGGTGATGGCGCGGCTCGACATCGCCGAACGCCGGATTCCGCAGGATGGCCGGATCAGCCTGACGCTGGGCGGAAAATTGCTCGATGTGCGTGTTTCGACGCTGCCCAATCGGGCCAGCGAACGGGTGGTGATGCGTATCCTTGACAAGGAAAGCGCCGGCATCTCGCTTGATCTGCTCGGCATGTCGGAGACTACCCTTTCCATCCTGACCGATGCGCTCAGCGAACCCAATGGTATCATTTTGGTCACCGGCCCGACGGGATCGGGCAAGACCACCACGCTTTATGCCGGCCTGAAGCAGCTTAACGACGGCAGCCGGAATATCCTGACCGTCGAGGATCCGGTGGAATATGCGATCGAGGGGATCGGTCAGACTCAGGTGAATGCAAAGGTCGGTTTGACCTTTGCGGCGGGTCTGAGAGCCATTCTCCGACAAGATCCGGATGTCGTGATGATCGGTGAGATCAGGGATCGGGAGACAGCCGAAATTGCTGTGCAGGCGAGCCTTACCGGGCATCTCGTGCTCTCCACGGTACACACCAATGATGCGGTCGGCGCGATCACGCGGATGCGTGATATGAAGGTCGAGCCGTTTCTGCTGGCCTCCACTTTGAGAGCGGTCATTGCCCAGCGTCTGGTGCGCAGGCTGTGCGAACATTGCCGTACACCGTTTCAGGTCGACGGTGGTCTGGCTTCCTTGCTCGGCTTCGACAACGGTACGGTGGTCTATCGGGAAGCTGGCTGCGACCACTGCAACCAGACCGGCTTTCAGGGACGCATTGGCGTGTTTGAGGCAATCCGGATCGATGACATGCTGAGAAAGCTGATCAATGACGGCGGCGATGAGGCAGCTGTCACGGCCCATGCGTTCCGCAACCAGCCGCATCTCGGCGATGCCGCGAGAACGCTCGTTCGCGAGGGATTGACCACACCCGAAGAAGCGATCCGGATATCGAGGCGCGAAAGCGAAGCGACCGATGCCTGAATATGCCTATACCGCGATCGATCCCAAGGGACGGGAAAAGACCGGGCGACTGGCTGCGGCGAGTGACGATGCAGCCCGGGCGAAACTGACCGAGCGCAATTTCTATGTTGTCAAAGTGGAAGCGGCACAGGACGGCAAGAGCAAGCAGGGCAAAGAATCTGCCGGTTTATTCGGTCCAAAAAAGCTGACATCCAAAGAACTGACATTGTTCACGCGGCAATTGTCCTCGCTGGTCCAGGTCAGCCCGCTGGAGGAAGCGTTGCGCCTGATCGGGAACCAGAATGAAAAGCCGCATGTGCAGCAGCGAATCGCGACGGTGCACGGTGGCGTGATCGAGGGGCAGCGGCTGTCGGAGGCGATGCGCCGTGAACCAAAAAGCTTTCCACCACTCTACCGCGCCATGATCGCTGCCGGGGAAAGCTCGGGCACGCTTCCCGATATCACCGAAAGACTGGCCAACCTGCTGGAGCGCCAGGCCGAATTGCGGGGCAAGCTGATCGGCACATTGGCCTATCCGGCGGTGCTGGCGCTGGTTTCCGTCATCGTCGTCGCGTTGCTGATGATCGCCGTTGTACCCAAGGTGGTTGAACAGTTTGACGATGTGAACCAGCAGCTGCCGCTGGTCACCCGCATTGTTATTGGCATTTCCAGTTTTCTCGCCGACTGGTGGTGGGCGATTGCGATCTTCATCGGATTTGTGCTGCTGATCGGATGGCGTGCGCTTCAGGAGCCACAGATCAAATATCGCTTTGATGGTCTTTTGCTGCGCCTGCCATTTTTTGGGCGGTTGCTGCGCGATTTGCACGCGGCGCGATTGGCGCGAACATTGTCGACCATGGTTGCGAGCCGCCTGCCGATTATTGAAGGTTTGCGGCTGACCACCGAGACAATCCATAACAGCGTATTGCGCAAGGCTTCTGAAGATATGGTCGAAGCCATAAGAGGCGGCGGAAGTCTCTCGGCTGCGCTCAAGAATAGCGGAGTTTTTCCGCCGATGCTGGTCTATATGACCTCCAGTGGCGAAGCATCCGGGCAGCTCGACGACATGCTGGCGCGGGCGGCGGGCTATCTGGAGCGGGAATTTGATAATTTCAGCTCGACCGCACTGTCCCTGCTCGAACCAATCATCATCGTGGCGCTTGGCGGGCTGGTCGCGGTGGTGATATTGGCAATATTGTTACCGATTTTGCAACTTCAGAATCTTGCCGGACTATAGGGTCGGAAAAAGGAATGATCATGACGACAGACATTGGAAATCCTGACCAGGAGCACAACTCGGAAACAAGGCAGAAGCGCAATGGCTTCACGCTGGTCGAACTGATGGTCGTCATCTTCATTCTCGGCCTCCTGACAACGATTGTGGTGATCAATGTCATGCCCAGTCAAGATCGTGCGATGGTCGAGAAGGCGCGGGCGGATATTGCAACGCTCGGACAGGCGCTGGAAATGTACCGGCTCGACAATCTCAGCTATCCCGGTTCGTCTGACGGGCTGCAGGCATTGATTGCGCCGCCCGCATCCCTGGCCACGACCGGGCGTTACCGGCAGGGCGGCTATATCAAGAAGCTGCCCGACGATCCGTGGGGAAGACCCTATCAATATGACAATCCCGGCCGTAACGGTCCCGGTTTTGACCTTTATTCACTGGGTGCTGACGGCGCGCCGGGCGGTGAAGATGACAATGCCGATATCTACGGCGAATAAGAACAGTATCGCGTGAGCCAGTCCTTCCTTCTGATTGCCTTTCCGGCCACCGACGACGATGCGCTCCATTGGTGGTATGTTGCTGATGGCTCAGTACAGGCATGGGGATGTGATCCCGACCCGCTTATGGCTTCGCAGGCCTATGGACAGGATCAGGCCGAGGGGGATGTGAGGGTGATCGCGCTCCTGCCGTCGCATCTCACTGCGGTCAGGGAGCACGAACCGATCAGCGACGTGACTGAAAGTCAGGCGCTCACCGCGGCTACCATGGCGGCAAAAACCCAAAGTCTTGAAAGCGAGAATCTCCATATCGTCGCCACTATCGATAGCGCGGGCAGGCTGGTCACGGCCTCGGTCGGTCGGGATATATTGTCATCTGGTCTGGTCCACCTGCAGGCGCTGAATATTGATCCCGATGCAATCATTCCCGCGGGCTGGCTGTTGCCGGTTACCGGTGATGACGCGGTTTCTGCGGATTTCGGATTTGATCAGGTTGTTCGCGCCGAAAATATCATAGCCACCGATGATCCGGCATTGCGGAATATTCTATTCGCCGACCGGACAGTCAATCCGATTGCCGGCGATGCCTTCGACGCCATGATGGTTGGCGCTTCCGACAGAAGCGATCTGAACTTTCGCAGCGGTCCTTTTGCCAAGAAAACGCAGCGGACGATGGACGCAACGCAAAAGCGCCGGATCGGCTGGATGGTGGCGGCGCTGGTCGTCATCTCGCTTGCCATTCCTCTGGTGCAGCTGGCCCAATATCATTGGGCTGTCGCCAAGGCGGATGAGGCGGCTCTGGCCAGCGCCGCGACCATCGTGGGTGAACAGGAAAATCCGGACAGCGCCGAGCGGGCGCTGGACCAGCGGCTGATAGCCGAGAACCGCGGCAATATCATGTTCCCGGTTCCGGCTTCGGCGCTCTATTCCGCGCTACAACAGGTACCGGGCGTGTCGATTAGCCGGATGGCTTATGGCGACAACGGGATCGTGTCAGCGACATTGTCTGCGGTTCGCAACGAAGATATCAATCCGGCCCTGCTGGCGATGCAGGAGGCGGGGTTCATCATTACGGCAACCCCGCGCACCGATGCCACGGGGTCGGCGCAGGCGGATATTACGGTGAGGGCACCATGATCGACAATGCACGAAACTGGATTGCCGGACTGAGTCGAAGGGAAAAAATATTGCTCGGGATTGCCGGGCTGCTGTTGGTCGGGCTGGTCGGCTATTATGGCATCGCGCGGCCGATGTCGGGAGCGATGACATCGGCAGAAGATCGCTATGTTGAAGCGGTCGAACGGCAGGCGCGGATCGAGTCCAAGGTGGCTGCGCTTCAGCAGCCGGCCGACGGGAAAATTGTCAAGTTCAGCGGCGCGATCGACGCTTTTGTCAGCCAAAGTGCGGGTGAAACCGGGATTGCGGTCGGCTCCGTCGTTCCCCAGTCCGGTAAGCGAGTCAATATGGTGGTCGAATCCGCCAAGCCGACAGCGTTATTGGGCTGGCTCGCACGGATCGAACGGGAGGGAGTCGCGGTCGAGTCCCTCAGCATCAATCCTGCGGGAAATGGTACGATATCAGCAACGCTCACTTTGCGGGCACATTAGCCGGGCGAGCCCATCAGCGGGCTTTGGTGTGAAACGTCACTCGGCCGGTTCTATATGGTGCTGCTTGTCGGTGGCCGGGAACATCACGCCACCATCGTCAGCTGACATGGCTTCCGGTTCGGCCAGATCGGCACTCGCGACTTTCGCTTCTTTCTGGACCCATTCGCCCTTTTCGTTGCGAATATAGGCAGGCGCGCGCTGGACGTTCCAGACCAGCCCCATTTTTTCCCAGAGATAGATGATCTGGCCGTTGAGATCGAATTCCCACCACGCGACTTGCGATGAAGCGGCGCGCGGGTGCTGGTGATGGTTGTTGTGCCATCCATCGCCAAAGGTCATCCAGGCCATGAACCAGTTGTTGCGTGATCCATCCTTTGTGTCGAACCGTTGCGAACCAAAGACATGGCCGATGCTGTTCACGCCCATGACGAAATTCAGGAAGAAAAAATTGCGGAAGAAGCCGCCGATCAGAATGGTGCCGATAATATATTCCGGTCCGCCAAAGGCGAGCGCCCAGAGAGCGGGCAGGATGATGCTGGAAAAAATCGCGATCGACCAGCGATGCTTGTGGCACCACAATACTTGCGGATCGTCGATCAGACCTTTGCCATAAACGCGCATGTCCGAGGTGGTATTGTCGAACAGCCAGCCGAAATGGGCGATGCCCAGGCCTTTCCAGACCGGCATTTTCTTGCCGTGACCGTCGATATAGGGGCTGTGTACATCGCCGACCCCGTCAGCGAAGGCGTGGTGACGGCGATGGTCTGCTGCCCATTTGAGTACCGATGCCTGGCAAGCCATTTGCGCCATGATACCGATAGCAAGACGCATTTTTGGACCCGCTTCAAAGGAGCGATGGGTAAAATAGCGGTGATAGCCGATGCCGACGCCCATGTTGATCAGGGCAAATCCGAAGAGAAAGGCAGACCATTCTACCCAGCCGGTAGAGTGGGTGAGGGTCCAGTAAAGCGCGCCGAGCGAGCCCAGCACCATGGTCGAGAGCAATATGCCATATTCGATGCGCTTTGCCCGTGCAGCCGGGCCGCCGATGATGACGCCATGCTGGGGATGCTGTTCCGTCGGTGTGTAATCATCGGGTTGAATGTCGCTAAATGCGGTCGCCATCGGCCAATTCCTCGAAACTTTACTCGGGAATGCAGGATATAGGTTATTTACGATGATTACAATTGTCTTAACCATTGGGCCCGCTATCGGCCAAAGGCCGCCCTTTTCATTCAATTACCCGGCTCTTGTCAGCAGATAAATGTCAGGCCGATTCAGTCGTCGTTGACCTGTTTCCGTCCGTTGCGGCCGTTACGCGGCGAAGGGCGGGGCGGGGCTGTACGCACCGGTCCGGACGTCGCTGCCGGCCGCGCAACAGGCTTCGTCCGGGTTTGTGGTCGCTCGACCGCTCTGGCCGGTCGTCGGCCAGATGTTTCTGCGCGATCACCGCGATTGCGGACCGGTGCGGCTTGACTATTTCGCGCAGGCCGCCTTGTCCCTGTTGCGGGACGATCACCGCCTCCGTTGCGCGTGCCTATATTGTCGCCCCGACTGCCGCGTCGTTGATCCTGCGCGCTGTCAAGACGATTGTCCCGCTGGTCGCGCCGATCGGCTCTCCGCTGGGGGGTGCGATTGCGGTCTCTGGCATGGTGGCCGCCATATTCGGCCCGTTGCCGCGCCCAATGGCGCCGGTGATTGTCACGCATTGCATGCCGTCTACCGCCACGATCGAAGATATAGATACCATAGCCGGGATAAAAATATTGATCGTACCAGCCGCCGCCGAACCCGATATTGGCAAAGCCATAGCCATAGTCATAGTCGCAGGCATAATAGTCGTCGAACGGAGCATAGGGGTCGCAATCATAACCACCGTTGACATAGCCGTCGCCATAATAGCCGGCGCTACCATACATACAGCCGCCCAGCCCCAATAGTGCTCCAGCCGCCACAGCGGACTTCAGGCCCCGGGCCATCGTAAATTGTATCATGATCTTTTCCCTGGAGACCGGCTCTAACGGCACCAGATGTGCCAGTTTGCGATCTCGCTTTACCGTTATCTCCGCTATCATGCTGCGATTGAATAATCGATGAATGGAGGAGCTTGCTGACATTAATGAAAGTAGCTATTGAGAACGGGAGACAATAGTTCAGGAGCTTTCCGTTGGCGACAATTTCAGCAAAACCGCATGGATATCCCTATCAGGAAAGTGCCAATCCGCATTGGGTGAAACCGCCGAGCGAAGCGCAATTGGCGCATATCCCGGGTGAGCAGGGCCTGCCAATATTGGGAACGACGCTGAAGGTGATCCGGGACCCGATCGGTTTCGGCAAATATATGTTCGAACGCTACGGATCGGTTTACCGTACCCACAGTTTCGGCAAGCAGAATGTCATGCTGCTCGGTGCCGATGCGACCGAATTGGTGATGTTCAACCGCGAGAAGATATTTTCCAGCGAACAGGGCTGGGGCCCGGTGCTCAACAATCTCTTCCCGCGCGGATTGATGCTGATGGACTTTGACCGGCACAGGGCTGACCGCAAGGCGCTCTCCGTTGCCTTCAAGCCAGGACCGATGAAGCGCCATTGCGAGGTGCTGGGGGCCGGTATTAAGGAGCGCGTTTCCGACTGGGGTGGGACCGAATTCAAATTTTATCCCGCGATCAAGTCTCTTTCGCTTGATACCGCGGCCAGCGCCATTCTGGGCATCCCGTGGGGGCCGGAAGCGGACAAGATCAACAAGGCCTTCGTCGATGAAGTGCAGGCGTCGGTAGGTATTGCGCGTTCGCCGATACCCTTCACCAAGATGTGGAAAGGCGTGAAGGCGCGCGAATATCTACTCGAATATTTTACGCCGCAAGTGAAAGAGCGACGGGCAAAGGGTGGGGAGGATATTTTTACCCAGATATGTCTCGCAACCCATGAAAACGGCGAGTTGCTGACCGAAGATGAAGTGGTCGATCACATGAATTTTCTCATGATGGCGGCGCATGACACGATTACCTCATCGGCGACCAGCCTGATCTATCTGCTCGCCAAACATCCCGAGTGGCAGGACAAGATTCGTGAGGAATGTCTGTCGGTGGCTCCGGCCGGAACGGCGCTGAGCATGGAGCAGTTAGGCAAGCT
>Ga0209345_10005740_pt1 | contig 11413 bp, 8 predicted proteins | sample Cruoilmetagenom7_FD_187294 | JGI IMG/M metagenome (GOLD analysis project Ga0209345, IMG submission 187294) | Oil polluted marine microbial communities from Coal Oil Point, Santa Barbara, California, USA - Sample 7 (SPAdes) (version 2) | ecosystem: Environmental > Aquatic > Marine > Oil seeps ...
TTCCGCGCAGGCCTATCTGTTCGTCAAGGACGGTGGCGTGGTGTCGGGCAGGCCGGCATTCAACATTTCTGTCAAGCCGTTGCCGGGCTTCCGCAAGACCGAAGAATTCGTTTTCTAGCCACCCCGGGGTGCGCGAGCCAGCTGTGCTGCCAATTGTCGCGCTGTTGCGCGATGGCAACTTGATGGGGATTAGTGCTCTATTCCGTGCGGTGTGTGATTGCGTCAGACGGCTCTAGCCATCATATGTTGATGCAACACCATGATAGTGTCCTGTGCTAGATCGGGGCCACCGTTTTCGCGCATGCTGGAGTACCCACTCGTGTCATTTGTCAAGAATTCACTCGCCTGCGTTGCCGTCGTTTCGATGATGGTGCTGGCGCCACAGCCGGTTTTCGCAGAGACGATCTACCAGGCGATGGCCAAGGCCTATGAGAACAACCCTGATCTCAATGCTGCGCGGGCCGGTTTGCGAGCGACGGACGAAGGTGTGGCTCTGGCGAAATCGGGTTACCGCCCGATCATCGGCGCGGAAGCCGTTACAACATCATCCAATACCGAGGGCCGGGTTACGAATTCGGCGAGCATCGGGGTTTCAATCACCCAAACGCTTTTTGACGGATTCCAGACACGCAACAATGTGCGTGCAGCGGAAGCCGCGGTCTTCGCCGGCCGCGAGAACCTGCGTGGCACCGAGATCGATATCCTGCTGGCCACGGTCCAGGCCTATGCCAACGTCAACCGGGACAACCAGATCGTCGCCTACCGCAAGCAGAACATCGCCTTCCTGCAGGAACAGTTCTCGGCAGCGCGCGCCCGTTTTGACGTGGGTGAGAGCACACGGACCGACGTGAGCCTGGCGGAAGCCGAGCTTGCGGGGGCAAAGGCCAGCCTGACGGCAGCGGTTGCCCAGGCCAAGTCCAGTGCCGCGGTTTATGCGCAGATCGTCGGCTCGGTGCCGAAGGGTCTCAAGCCGGTGCCGTTGCCGCGCAAGCTGCTTCCCGCTTCACTGGAAATGGCAGTTGCGCAGGGTACCAAGGAACATCCGGCCGTGCTGGCAGCGCTTTATGGCGTCGATGCAGCCGACTACAGCGTGAAGGCCGAGGAGGGGACATTCCTGCCCGGCGTCAAGGTTGTCGGTTCGGTTGCCGAGGCTGATGGCGGCATTACCACAGGCCAGGTTCAGGCCAAGGTGACCATACCGCTCTACCAGGGCGGTGCTGCCGCTGCATCGGTTCGCCAGGCCAAGGAAAAACTCGGTCAGCAGCGTATCCTGGTTGATTCGGCCCGCCGCTCGATAGAGCAGTCGGTGGTCTCCTCCTGGACGCAGATGGAAGCCGCAATTGCCACCATCCAGGCCAACCGCGCCCAGCTGGCCGCGGCCAATCTCGCCCTGAACGGTGTTGTCGAGGAGCGCCGCGTCGGGCAGCGCACCACGCTTGATGTGCTCAATGCGCAGCAGACGGTGCTCAACGCCAAGGAAGCGATTTCACAGTCGGAGCGCAATGCCATCGTCGCAAGTTTCTCCGTGCTTGCCTCAACCGGCAAGCTGACCATCGACCGGCTTGGTTTGCAGGTGGCCAACTACAAACCGGAAGTTCATTACGAAGCGACCAAGGACCGCTGGTTCGGTCTGCGCACCGTCGACGGCCGCTGAACCAAGAGCAAAGCAAGCAATCGCGCGAACAAACTGTATTTCGCGCTATTGACGTGAATTCCTGTGCATGAACGCCGAACCTTCGTCAGCTGCGATTCTCAAATCGTGGTCGATGCCATAAGCTGACAAGGTGATTCGCCGGTTGGCATGAGCCTGGCGACGATAGTAACGGAGCGTAATCATGGGACAGGCCGGCGCACAGCGCGAACCGTCGATGGAAGAAATTCTGGCTTCCATCCGCAGGATCATTGAAAACAACGAGCCTGGAGCGGACGGCAATCCGGTTGATGCCGGTGCGGCATTCAAGCAGTTCGATGCCGATGACAGCAGCTATGATGCGGAACCTGCGCTGCAGGAAGCCGAAAGCCAGCGGACCGCCGCCAATGATGCCCCTGTGGCTCAGCCTGTTTCGCTTGCCGATGTTGCGGCGCGGGCACGGGCGGTTCCCGAAACCCATTCAGCCAATACATTCAACGCTCATGCTGACGCCGGCGACAAGGTTGCTGTCCGCGCGTTTGGCGGCGGAGAAGTCAATGGCTTCGAAACATCCGACCACGCATCCGAAGTGATGGATGCGGCTGCCGAGGAACTCCGCGTAGCGCTGACTTCCGATGAGCCGGTCGAGGCGATAGCCCCGGCTGCGGCCGCCGCGGTCAAGCCGGTGGAGGCCGAACCGGTCGCGCGGCAGCCCGAGCCGGTTGAGCAGCAACCTGAACCGGTTGCCCAGAAGCCTGAACCCGTTGCGCAGCAGCCCGAACCCGTCAAATCCGATACTCCTGCCGATGACCGGGAAACTCCGGCTGAAGAGGCAAGCGGCGGCCAGCTGGTTTCGCTGCAAACCGTCGAGAAAGTCGCGGCAGCTTTCGGTGAACTTGACGCGGCAGTCGCGGCGGGCCAGCGGCGCTCGTTTGACGAGATTGCCGAAGAGATGCTGCGGCCGATGCTGACCCAATGGCTTGATGACAACCTGCCGACGCTGGTCGAGCGGCTGGTGCGGGAAGAAATCGAGCGGGTATCGCGCGGCAACCGCCGCTAGACACCATTTTTCCGAACAGGTACTTGTTGCCGCAGCAGGCTGGTCGTCTGCTGCCTACCGCTTATTGTTTGAGCGGCTGCCGCCGTGCTTCTTGCGGTCGTGGATGTGAGAACGGCCCGGTGCCGTTTTGGTGCCGGCGTGGAACTCATGCCAATTTGGCGACGGTATTGATCCAGAACAATGATATGGTTGGCAGCCGGTCTACATTGCGGTGTGGAAAGGACGCGCGGCCTGATCCGGGCTTGTGCGCCGTTGCCGGGCGATATCTGGTGCCCGGTACGGGTCGTGTTGACTCCACCATTTCGTTCCGGTTTATGCCAATCCTGTCCCTTCAGATGCAAACGGTTACCCGATAATGCTTGAAAAAACCTATGACGCCGCGGCCGTAGAGCCTAAAATCGCGACACGCTGGGCAGAGGCGAACGCATTCGCCGCTGGTGCCGGCGCACAGCCCGAGCGGGATTCGTTTTGCATCGTGATCCCGCCGCCGAACGTGACCGGCTCGTTGCACATGGGGCACGCGCTCAACAACACGCTGCAGGATATCCTGGTGCGTTATCATCGCATGCTGGGCGAAAACGTGCTGTGGCAGCCGGGCATGGACCATGCAGGCATTGCCACGCAAATGGTCGTCGAGCGGCAACTCGCCGAGCAGAATATCGACCGCCGCGAGATCGGACGCGAAGCATTCGTCGAAAAGATCTGGGAATGGAAAGACCAGTCCGGCGGGATGATCTTCAACCAGCTCAAGCGGCTTGGCGCCTCGTGCGACTGGTCACGCGAACGCTTCACCATGGACGAGGGGCTTTCGCGCGCGGTGCTCGAAGTCTTTGTCACCCTCTACAAGGAGGGGCTGATCTACAAGGACAAGCGGCTGGTCAACTGGGATCCGAAGCTGCTGACGGCGATTTCAGACCTCGAGGTCGAGCAGGTCGAGATGCAGGGAAGCCTTTGGCATTTCCGCTATCCGCTGGCTGATGGTGTCACCTATGAGCACCCGGTGTCCTATGACGAGGAAACCGATACGCACAGCTATGAAACCCGTGACTACATCATCGTCGCCACCACCCGGCCGGAAACGATGCTGGGCGACACCGCCGTTGCGGTCAATCCCGAGGATGCGCGCTACAAGGATCTGATTGGCAAGGACGTTGTTCTGCCGCTGGTCGGACGGCGAATCCCGATCGTCGGCGACGACTATGCCGACGAAACCGCCGGTTCAGGTGCGGTGAAGATCACGCCGGCGCATGATTTCAACGACTTCGAAGTCGGCAAGCGTCACCATCTCAAGGCCATCAACATCCTGACCACCGACGCGCGCATGGCGCTCAAGGACAACGAGGACTTCCTCGAAGGTCTCAAGGTCGAGGGCAAGCTGATCGAGGTGATCGAAGAGCTCGATGGCATGGATCGCTTTGCCGCGCGCAAGGAAGTCGTTGCCAAGATGGAGGAAATCGGCTGCCTCGATCATATCGAGGCGCACACCCACATGGTGCCGCATGGCGACCGTGGCGGGGTTCCGATCGAGCCGTTTCTGACCGATCAGTGGTACGTCAACGCAGCTGAAATGGCCAAGCCGGCGATTGAAAGCGTGCGCGAGGGCCGGACCAATTTCGTGCCCAAGAACTGGGAAAAGACCTATTTCGAGTGGATGGAAAACATCCAGCCCTGGTGCATTTCCCGGCAATTGTGGTGGGGACACCAGATCCCGGCATGGTACGGACCTGACGGGCAGGTTTTCGTCGAGAAGGACGAGGAAGCTGCGCTCGAGGCTGCAATCCAGCACTACATTGCACATGAAGGCCCCTGGAAGGCCTGGGTCGAGGAGAAGCTCGAGAATTTCAAGCCGGGCGAAATCCTGACCCGCGACGAGGATGTGCTCGACACCTGGTTCTCATCCGCCTTGTGGCCGTTCTCGACGCTCGGCTGGCCGGACAAGACGCCGGAACTGGAGCGCTATTACCAGACCGATGTTCTGGTGACCGGCTTTGACATCATCTTCTTCTGGGTTGCCCGGATGATGATGATGGGTCTTCATTTCATGAAGGAAGAGCCATTCCACACGGTCTATGTGCATGCGCTGGTCCGCGACAAGGACGGCGCCAAGATGTCGAAATCCAAGGGCAATGTCATTGACCCGCTGGAGCTGATCGATGAATACGGCGCCGATGCGCTGCGGTTCACACTGGCGATCATGGCGGCGCAGGGCCGCGATGTGAAACTCGATCCGGCGCGGATCGCCGGATACCGCAATTTCGGCACCAAGCTTTGGAATGCGGCACGGTTTGCCGACATGAACGGTGCGGTTCTGGACCCGGCCTTTGACCCGTCGGCGGCAAAGCTGACGATCAACCGCTGGATTCTCACCGAACTGACCCGCACGGCGAACGAGGTGAAAACCGCAATCGAAGCCTACAAGTTCAACGAGGCTTCCAGCGCTCTCTACCGGTTTGTCTGGAACCAGCTTTGCGACTGGTACCTGGAATTGCTCAAGCCGGTGTTCAACGGGGAAGACGAGGCAGCCAAGGTTGAAGCCCGCGCCTGTGCCGCGCATGTTCTGGCCGAGGCCGTGAAGCTTTTGCATCCGTTCATGCCGTTCATGACCGAAGAACTCTGGGAGCATCTGGCCGGTGCGGGCGCCGGGCTGGCCTGTCATGCCGCATGGCCAACGCCGGCGTTTGCGGACGAGGATGCTGCTGCCGAAATCAACTGGCTGATCGATCTGGTCTCTGGCCTCAGGTCGGTCCGCGCGGAAATGAATGTTCCGCCATCGGCGAAAGCTGCGCTGGTCATGGTCGGCACGACCGAGGTGACCAAGGAACGGTTGCTTCGCCACCAGCCGGCCATCAAGCAGATGGCCCGGGTGACGGACATTGTGCTTGAAAGCGAAGTGCCGTCCGGATCCGCCCAGATCGTTGTCGGGGAGGCCACGGCCTGCCTGCCGCTGGGCGATCTGATCGATCTGGAAGCTGAAAAGGCGCGGCTCGAAAAGGCACGTTCGAAGGTTGCCGCCGATGTCGACAAGATCGAGCGCAAATTGGCCAACGAGAAATTCGTTGCCAACGCCAAGCCGGAGGTGGTTGCGGCGGAGCGTGAAAAGCTGGTCGAACTGCTGGGGCAGAAGGACAAGCTGGGCGAGGCGATCGAACGGCTTTCCCAGGCCGGCTGAGACCAAGACAATGAAAACACAGCAAGAGGGTGGTCCGGAGAACGGGCCGCCCTTTTTGTTGTCGGACCGGGGCGCTGGCGTTTGAACTGCTCCGGCCGTTTTTTAACCCGGCACTGCCACGTCGAGGTTGGTGACGGACCGATGGCGCAAGTTCCGGTTGCCGGGGGTACATCGCTCACGCCGCGCGCCCAAACAGAATCGCGGTCACGGCATAGGGTCGATTGGCTGGCAGGTGTTTGTTGCCGTGCCTGCGCAACGCCCCACGCGGGCCGGTTGTCCTTGATAAATCGACATGTTTTGCGTGTGATAGTGCTGGAGATCACGGAATGTGACGAATTCGCAACACATTTTTTCAAAGCATCTGCTATGAAATTCCACGGGCTTATTGTGCCCATTTCCCGCCACAAACGAGGCGCAGGGCAGGTCAACAGTTCAGCCCCGCGGTTCGGTCGATGAGGCCAAACGCGTCTGAGGATTTCATGAGCGCTACACCAGTCGACAAGTCCAAACTTCCAAGCCGCTATACAACGGTTGGGCCGGAGCGCGCACCGCATCGGTCATTTCTCTACGCCATGGGACTGTCGAGTGAGGAAATCGCCCAACCGCTGGTCGGCGTGGCGTCGTGCTGGAATGAAGCTGCACCTTGCAATATTTCGCTGATGCGGCAGGCGCAGATCGTCAAGAAGGGCGTGGCTTCGGCCAAGGGCACACCGCGCGAGTTCTGCACCATCACCGTGACCGACGGCATCGCCATGGGGCACCAAGGCATGAAGGCGTCGCTTGCCAGCCGTGACCTGATTGCCGATTCGGTCGAGTTGACGATGCGCGGCCATTGCTATGACGCGATTGTCGGCCTGGCCGGTTGCGACAAGTCGCTGCCGGGCATGATGATGTCGATGGTCCGGCTCAATGTCCCGTCGATTTTCATCTACGGCGGTTCGATTCTTCCCGGGAACTTCCGCGGCCGCCAGATTACCATCCAGGATGTGTTCGAGGCCGTCGGCCAGCATTCGGTCGGTGACATGTCGGACGAGGATCTGCTCGAGATCGAACAGGCGGCCTGTCCGTCGGCGGGGTCGTGTGGCGCGCAATTTACCGCCAACACCATGGCCACCGTGGCCGAGGCGATCGGACTGGCGCTGCCTTATTCCTGTGGTGCTCCGGCTGCCTACGACATGCGCGACAAGTTCTGCTACGCGGCAGGCGAGAAGGTGATGGAGCTGATCGCCAAGCAGATCCGCCCACGCGACATCGTTACCCGCAAGTCGCTCGAAAACGCGGCTGCCGTGGTTTCCGCAACCGGCGGGTCGACCAATGCGGCACTGCATCTGCCGGCACTTGCGCATGAATGCGGCATCGAATTCGACCTCTTCGATGTGGCCAAGATTTTCGAGCGCACCCCGTACATCGCCAATCTGAAGCCGGGCGGCAAATATGTTGCCAAGGACATGTTCGAAGCCGGCGGCATTCCTGTGCTGATGAAGACCATGCTCGAGCATGGTTTCCTGCACGGCGACTGCATGACCGTGACCGGCCGGACCCTGGCCGAAAACATGGAACATGTCCGCTGGAACGACCAGCAGGACGTGGTTCATCCCGCCAACAAGCCGATCACCGTCACCGGCGGTGTCGTTGGCCTGAAAGGCAATCTGGCCGAGGACGGCGCCATCGTGAAGGTGGCCGGCATGTCGAAGCTGAAATTCAGCGGCCCGGCGCGTTGTTTCGATTCCGAAGAGGATTGCTTCAATGCTGTCACAAATCGCAATTACAAGGAAGGCGAGGTTCTGGTGATCCGCTACGAGGGCCCCAAGGGTGGCCCCGGCATGCGCGAGATGCTGTCGACCACCGCGGCCCTTTATGGGCAGGGCATGGGCGACAAGGTCGCGCTGATCACCGACGGCCGGTTCTCCGGCGCAACACGCGGCTTCTGTATCGGCCATGTCGGGCCGGAAGCCGCAGAAGGCGGGCCGATCGGCCTGCTCATGGATGGCGACATCATCGAGATCGATGCGGTTGCCGGTACATTGAATGTGCAGTTGTCCGATGAGGAACTGGCTGCACGCAGGGAGAAATGGACAGCGCGGGAGACCGATTATGCATCGGGTGCGCTGTGGAAATACGCCCAGACGGTGGGGGCTGCGCGTTATGGTGCGGTAACCCATCCGGGCGGAGCGAAAGAAAAACACTGCTATGCAGACATCTAGCCGCACCCGGACGGGTCTTTTTGGTGTAGTGCTTGCCATGGCCATTGGTTGTGGTGGGCAGGCCTTGGCGTTGGATCCCAATGCCGGCGTCACCCGCGAATCCGGTCCTTTCGATCTCTTCAGGTTTGGCTTTTCCGCCTACAAGAAGGGCCGCAAGGACGAGGCTGTGGAAGCCTACAAATATGCCGCCGAAAAGGGCCACCCCGGTGCCCGCTGGGCGCTTGCCAACATGTATGCCTATGGCGACGGCGTGGTTGAAAACGACTACGAAGCCTTCAAGATCTACGATGATATCGCCCGTCAGGGTGTGGAGCCCGGTTCGCAGGACACCGGATACTTCGTCAATGCACTGCTGTCGCTGGCGACCTATTATCAGAAGGGCATTCCCGGCAGCCCGATCAAGGCCAATCTCGGAGCGGCCCGGCAGCTGTATTTCCAGGCTGCTTCCGCCTTCGGAGTACCGGAAGCGCAATACCGCCTTGGCCGCATGATCCTCGAGGGGCAGGGCGGTGCGAACGATATCCAGCAGGCGAAGAAATGGCTCAACCGGGCCCGCGTCAGCGGCCATCCGGCTGCGGCCGCTGTTCTTGGTAATGTGGTGTTCGAGGAAGGCCAGACCGTGCGTGGGCTTGCCTTCATGACCACGGCACTTGAACGCTCACCGGCTTCCGACAAGGCCTGGATCCAGGCGATGCAGGAACGTGCATTCTCGCTGGCAGGCGAAGCCGACCGCCGTACAGCCATCGCGCTGGCGCAGGATATGCTGGCCAAGGGCCTGAACTGACAATTTGCTGGTTTTTTGGGGCCGTTATGTCAACGGTTTACGCGCCTATTCGCGCTGCAACGGGGATGATCAGCCCTGAAACCGGACTGCGGATTTTGAAGTCCAGGGCGACATTTGAGACACCGGACATCCGTCTGAAATCTTTTTCCAGCTTGTGTTGTTGAGATTGCGTTCACAGCGCGCCAGATAGCGCTGGGAGGAGCCGATCTGCAGGCAGATCACACTGCCTTCCTTGATCCGCTTGCCGTTGCCCAGGCATTCGCAATCCTGACCGGCCAAGGCTGGTAACACGCAAAACCCCACACCGGCCAGAAAACCGATGCCCAAAGCAAATTGCCGGAAGAGAGCGTGTTTCATCCGCCGATGATGCGCCCTTTGGCGGTTTTTGGCAAGATTCGTGCAGTCAAGGGCAGCTTAGCGCCAGTTGTTCTGGCTTAAACAGCGAGCGAAATCGCAACCGGTACATGGTCGGACGGTTTCTCCCAGCCACGGACATGCTTTTCGACCGTCGCCGACTGCAGCATGTTGGCAGCTTCCGGAGACAGCATCAGGTGATCGATGCGGATGCCGTTGTTCTTCGGCCAGGCGCCGGCCTGGTAATCCCAGAAGGTGTAGGTTTCCGGCGCGTCGTTGACCGCGCGCAGCGCGTCGGTAAAGCCGAGATTTTCGAGCTTTCGAAAGGCGTTGCGGGATTCGGGGCGAAACAGCGCGTCGCCCTCCCAGGCCTTGGGATCATGGCAATCCACGGGTTCGGGAATGACATTGTAGTCACCCGCCAGCACAAGCGGCTCTTCCAGCGCAAGCCGGTCCTGGGCAAAGGCGTGCAGCCGGTCCATCCAGGCGAGCTTGTAGGGGAACTTCGGGGTGTCGACAGGATTGCCGTTGGGCAGGTAAAGCGAGACCACCCGCAACACACCGCCATCGACGGAGAAGACTGCTTCGATAAAGCGGGCCTGCTCGTCGGTGTCGTCGCCCGGCAGGCCGCGATTGACTTCATCGGGGCTTTGCTTCGACAGGATCGCCACCCCGTTGAAGCCCTTCTGACCGTGGGTTTCGACGTGATAGCCGAGCGCCTCGATTTCCAGCCGCGGGAATCCTTCGTCGACCGACTTGATCTCCTGCAGGCAGGCGATGTCGGGGTTGCTTTCCTTCAGCCAGGCTTGCAGGTTTTCGATCCGCGCCTTGACGCCATTGATGTTCCAGGTGGCGATTTTCAAGGCAGGCATCCTCTTGCAGGCGATCCGCGCAAACGCGGATCAATTGGCCGGGTCAAATTGAAAAGCTGGTGCCGCAGCCGCAGGAGGCGACCGCGTTCGGGTTCCTGATCTGGAAGGCCTGGCCCATCAGGTTGTCGACGAAATCGATCTCCGATCCGGCCATGTAGACAAGCGACACTTGATCGATGAGTACCTTGGCGTCGTCCTTCTCAAGCACGATGTCATCCTCTGCCGGTTGATCGGCGAGGTCGAACTTGTAGGAAAAACCCGAGCAGCCACCGCCTTCGACGGAAACACGAAGGGCCGACTTGCCGGATTCGGCGGAGACGATCTCCTTGATTCTGCGAGCGGCGGAATCCGAGAGCGTTACAGTTGCGGTTTCAGTCATTGTACCTCCTTGCCGGGGTCAAGGTCCGGAAGAGACATGTTTCAAATCAGTTGCTCTATAGGTATGAAGGCGTTGGCCCGGCGTCAATGCTTGGACGGAGTGAGTCGGGATCTGTTTGGCGCCTGTTGACGGGATAGGCATGGAAATTGATGTAAAACAACTTGGATTTGGAACCGCGGCACGTGCGCCCTGGGCGGTTGACCCGTGGTCCAGCCGCGGGCGGCTGGTTGCCGAGCCGGTCAGTCCGACCCGTTCGGAATTTCAGCGCGACCGCGACCGGATCATCCACACCACCGCGTTCCGGCGGCTCAAGCACAAGACGCAAGTGTTTGTCGCCCACGAGGGCGATCATTACCGGACCCGGCTGACCCACACCATCGAGGTGGCGCAGATCGCCCGGGCCCTGGCTCGTGCGCTCAAGCTGGACGAGGACCTGGCCGAGGGCGTGGCGCTGGTGCACGATTTCGGCCACACGCCGTTTGGCCACACCGGCGAAGAGGCGCTGGACGAGCTGATGGCCGGTGCAGGCGGCTTCGACCACAATGCCCAGTCGCTGCGCATCGTCACCAAGCTTGAGCAACGCTATGCCGATTTTGACGGGCTTAATCTGACCTGGGAAACGCTCGAGGGGCTGGTCAAGCACAATGGTCCGCTGATCACCGAGGGCGGCAAGCCGGTTCCCGAGCCGATCGCGCAGTACAATGCCGGCCACGACCTTTGGCTCTCCACCCATTCGAGCCTGGAATCCCAGGTTGCGGCGATTGCCGACGATATCGCCTACAACACCCATGATATCGACGACGGACTGCGTTCAGGCCTGATCACGCTGGAAATGCTGGAAGAACTGCCATTGATTTCGCAGTTGCTGGCCGAGGTCCGGGATCGCTATCCCGGCCTCGAGGAGCCGCGCCTGATCAACGAGGTGATGCGGCGCCAGATTACCCAGATGGTCGAGGAGATC
>Ga0209345_10005741_pt1 | contig 11413 bp, 8 predicted proteins | sample Cruoilmetagenom7_FD_187294 | JGI IMG/M metagenome (GOLD analysis project Ga0209345, IMG submission 187294) | Oil polluted marine microbial communities from Coal Oil Point, Santa Barbara, California, USA - Sample 7 (SPAdes) (version 2) | ecosystem: Environmental > Aquatic > Marine > Oil seeps ...
GGTGAAACCAGAAACTGGACGCCCAAAGGAGCAGTATCATTGAATCCGGCAAAACTGGATGAAATGGTGATCAATAAACTAGCTGCCTAAACGCAGCTTTATGGACAACTGGGTTGAAAACTACCGACAATGCCTGGACAAAATGTAGACGACTGTGAATATCATATTTCGGATCAACAACTTGATCTCCAGCTTGCATATGCCTGATCAACTCACCATCCTGCATAATAAATATGTCTACCTGGTCAAGGTAGGATGGGGTGATGGAAATACCCCATCCAGTGGAAGACTGCTCAGGCCTTAAAACCTGCGTATACCCCCAAAATGCGGAGTTACTGTAGCCTTCACTGACTGAGTCGAATATTGGCTTAAACTGCCCCTGCTGTCTTAATTCGACTACCTGATCGAACAGAAGACTAGCAGATGTATCTTCAAAAATACTCAACTGCCCCTGATCTAAAGTCTGAATATCATCGCCCAGGATTATCTCACTCGCAGTCACTCTAGCCGAAATAAACAATATAAAAATAAACAAAAAAATACAATTATGCTTAAAACTTACATCAGCCAATATCAAAATTCTGACTCCCGAATCATAATAGCCACCAGCCGCTCCAGTTGGTCCCGCAACCTGCTTCTGGGCTGCCCTCCATCGACGCTGTAATTGTCAATGCCTCTTGTCTCACCAGCAAGCGTTCCATTTTGACCTGCAATTGTTTCACCCGCCAATTTTTTAACCTCAATAATCTGAGCTGCCTCAGGTGCATACACGTAGCGTAGGCTTTCTGCTCTGATAACAGCAGGGGCCCTGACCTCTGAAGGCAAAGGTATAAGCGCTGCTAAAAAGAGGATTAACGGCAGGGCCCAACAGCCAATGACGCAGCCTCCAACGTCCCAGTGCGAGAATGCACGCTGCTGAAGGTTTTCTACTCCAATCAGGTCTGAAAAGGCATAATAACCATCGAAATGCAAAAAAGGACTGACATTGACCAGCAGTGACGTTATCCAACCAGTTTTTCAGCCAGGTCCGAAAACAGCCAGTCAAGGCGCGAAAATATTTATTTAATCCGGTTTATAACAAATTTAATTCAGCCAAAGCTGACCAAAGCTGACATTGGCTAATTATTTTTCAGAAAGGTATAAGGATTTTTCGCCTGCAGAGGGACTTCAAGAAGGGTATAACACGGCGTGCCCAGCTATTTTTCCAAGTGTTGCAATATTGACAACCATCCTAAATTTCCACAACACCTATGCGATACACCCGGAAGAATAAGAACCTCAGTGTTGGGTGGTAATCCATGTCGCATATCCATGTAGGGAACATTCCTGTCATCTTCACCAAACACAGCCAGGCGTTTCACATCGGAGCGCCAAGAATTCAGACTGGCAATATTCAACGATCCGGATAGTGGCGAGTAACCATGCAATTCCGCCCAGCGTTGATGATCCAGAGGGGCAGCAATAGCCACCACCTGAGAGACTTGTGTAACACGCTCAGCAATCAACAATGCCAGAACACCGCCACCCGAATAACCAACAAGACTGATATCAGCTACACTTGGGTGCCGTACTAGCCAGTCAACAAGCGCACTGGTCATTATTTGGACCACCTTATCGGAGTAGCGATGGCTGGTCCAAAGCTGTGGTGTGCATGGTGGTTCACTTGATCCAATAAAATAGCAAGGCCGGCCGAGATAAAGCACCCCACGATCATCCTGGGTCATCAATTCTAAGGCCAAAGGATTTCTTGAGGTCGGATCAGCCGCTACCACCTCTCCACCGGCAATCCAAGGCCGACCATCGCCTTCAATATAGATGCGAACATTCTCGCCTTGCGTAAATAGACCAGGCTGCTCAAGAACCAATACACGAAACCCCATGGCCTCGATACTATCTTGCCTTAAATGAACACTGTCCCGAAGTGCCTCAAAACGACCTTGTGAACTGGAACATGCCCCTAAAAAAAGGGGAATAGTCATTAGAGCAAAAAATATAAAGGCTGTTGGAAAGTATTCCAGCAGCCTTTTCTTCGGATTAAACATGGACACTGATCTAGAAGCTCTGACGGTACTTGAGTTCCAGCGTGTAGTCACTGTAGTCGCTATTGCCGACTACACTATCAACGTTGAAATAGAATGATCGTTCACGCTCAATGACCTTACTAACACCAAATGAAACTCGCCCGTAGTCACGCTGTCCGTCAATTCCCTTCACCTGAAAAATGGTATTTGCCGGATCATCAACGAATGCTGTCCTAATAGATCGACTGTCATTATTAAACTCGTGTTCCCAGGCCAAGCTACCATTAACAGCCCACCCGTTGTTCAACTGACGCTCCGCCCCAATACCAATCTCTGAAACCAAAGATTCGATTGTGTTGCCACCATAGAGTAACGCAGCAGCGCCACCTTTTTCACTGTAGCCATCGATGGACACATTGGCATAATGCAATTGACCAAAAGGTCTCAGGGTGACCAGATCACTAACCTCCATTTCTCTGGTCACACCGACGGATAGGTTCCACTGGTCGGCATGGGTATCACCTACCAGACGATCTCCTGCAACCGTGCGCGTAGTATCTAAGGTAACGTGGCCATAGCTTAATACCCCATCAAGATACCAGGAGGGAGAAAACTCATAGGAACCATAGGTTGAAAGCATATAGGTGTTGGCATCTGAACCACTGCCCTCGATACCACGCACATCGGAGTCGGTGGAAATATAACCGAGAGACGCACCAAGCAGGACGTTTTTGTTAATTTGTGTATCAGCCCCTAAGGCGATGCTATAGGTTTCAGAGTTGTAACCATTAATGCCTGCATCAGTGGACTGACGCGCTTCTCCATAGGTACCGCGAACAAAGAAGTTTATATCGCTTGCACTGTCAGCACTGGCACCACCACCTGTGCTGCCAATTCCGGCTAATGCTGTGTCACTGATATTGAATCCGTTTCCACCCGTAAGCGACAGTGGAACTGAAGATGCACGTAAACCTTGTCGAGCACTGGTAATTCGGCTGAACAGGATGCGTCGATACTGTGAGCCACCACGCAGGATTGCAGCTCGTCCTGCCAGGGTCGCATGCGGTAACATCTGATTAAGTTGTGCCTGCATCTGAGCATTAGTTCCGCTCGGGCGTACCGAAGAAAGCTGTGAAGATCCCAACAATGCCGCACACAAGTTTCTCGCCGGACCCGTTGCAACGCTACAATCAACACCAACCACAGTCCCCTGACCTTGGGAAATCGAAGCTACGATTTTTGCCAATTCCTGAGAAAGAGAGTTCAGTGCGGTTACGTCTGTGTAGACACTTCGTAACTCACTAATATCCATCACTGTACCGCCGGTTGCCAAAGAAAGCTCACTGTAGTCACTATCGGTGGTATCAAAGCTATTAATGCGGACATAGCCCTGCACCTTGGTAACCACACCTGTCACTGGATCTTTAACGAAGGCGAAACCCGTCGTAGGATCGGCACCGACTACAGCAATCGCCGTATTACCCTGGCTATCGGTGAAACGCTGATCAACTACGCTATGCAGTACAATGTTTTTATCCGACAGCATCTGCTGCATCACCGGCATATTAGCCGCAGAAATCGAAGAAGGGGTGCCACTGTTGTTATATATTGTCTGGCCTTGCGGGAGCCCGCTAGTCGCTGGTGTGCCATCAGTATCGACATCGCGGTCTTCATCAGTAATCAGAAAAATTGATGCTCCAGCACTGTTTCGAAACTGATAGTTACGTAATACATAGTCCACCATCCGGTAACCATCTTCCGTTCCACCAGAAGTTTGAAGTTGGGATGTTACCGAATTGAAATCATTCGCCGTTCCCCAAATTGAATCAACTCCACTCGAAAGATTAAAATGTCGATAAAGCGCAGAGCCCGTTTCACGTCCAGCCTCATTGGCAGAGGAAAGCTGACCGATACTCCCACCAAAACCGCCCAAGCCATAGCGATTGACAGTGACTTGCTGGGTGTTCAAAACATTGTCCAGATTCTGAATATATGAGCCAATAAATGCATTGTGTTCACCAGACATCGAACCACTTTCATCTATAGCTACAACCATGTCAATGGTGTTTGCAGCGTTCACTGTGCCGCCAACTACAGAAAAAATAGCGGCACAAAGCAAACTCTTTTTGAAACCCTTCATGTAACCTCCTTGATTAATACGAACACTGACATAATAAAACGGCCATTTTAAAGCAACGTATTACCGTCTAACCAGCTCTACTGTTTAGACAAAAGTGATATATCAATACAAAACATGACACACATCAATATTCTTAAACACTACCGTGCCTAAGTTAACTATTCACGTGAACAAGGTTGGAGTTTCAGTAAGAAATTTTTCGCCCGGAGACCGGGCTCCTACAATCAGGGAAGGTCGGTCACTGCGCCCTTGGAGGCTGAGCCGACGGTACGTGCGTATTTTGCCAGCACGCCTCTGATGAATCTGGGGCCAGGGGCTTGCCAGGACTGGCGCCTGCGGTCTAGTTCTTGATCCGAAACGTCCAGTTCAATCCGGTTTGCAACCGCATCAATAGTGATGGTGTCACCCTCTTCAACCAGGGCGATGGGACCACCTTCCGCGGCTTCAGGAGTGATATGACCTACTACAAAACCATGGCTCCCTCCGGAAAAGCGACCATCAGTAATTAATGCTACGTCACTTCCAAGCCCTCTCCCCATGATCGCCGAGGTTGGACTGAGCATTTCCCGCATACCCGGCCCGCCTTTCGGGCCTTCGTAGCGAATCACCAGCACATCACCGGCGACAACTGTGCCATCCAGAATCCGTGTCTGGGCCTCTTCTTCAGAATGGAACACCCGTGCACGCCCGGTAAAATGGGTGCCCTCCTTGCCGGTAATTTTCGCTACAGCACCCGTGGGAGCCAGATTACCGTAGAGGATGCGCAAGTGACTATCGGCCTTGATGGGGTTATCGAAGGCATGAATGATATCCTGATCTTCCGGATAGGGTGCAACGTCAGATAGATTCTCGGACAAGGTCCGCCCAGTCACAGTCAAGCAATCGCCATGCAGTAACCCCCGATCCAGCAACATTTTCAACAGCGGCTGAATACCACCAATCGCGACCAGTTCCGACATCATGTAATGGCCACTGGGTCGCAAGTCTGCCAGCACAGGAACTCGCTTACCTATCTCGGCAAAGTCCTCCAAAGCCAACGCCACACCTACCGTACTGGCCATGGCTAACAGGTGTAGCACCGCATTGGTCGAGCCGCCGAGCGCAATAACGACAGTGATCGCATTCTCGAAGGCTTCACGGGTCATAATGTCAGACGGTTTGATATCACTTTCAAGAAGATTGAGCACCGCCGCCCCCGCGGCCTGGCAATCCTCAAGCTTGTTCGCTGACACGGCATTCTGCGCCGAACTGCCCGGCAGGCTCATACCCATGGCCTCTATCGCTGATGCCATGGTGTTGGCTGTGTACATGCCTCCGCAGGAACCCGCCCCAGGAATCGCTGTTTCTTCGATCTGTTTTACCTCTATCAGGTCCATCTTGCCCTGTGCATGCGCACCTACGGCTTCGAACACAGAGATAATATCCGTGTGATTTTCACCCGGCAGTATGGTGCCCCCGTATACAAATACAGCCGGGCGGTTCAATCTTGCTAGCCCCATCAGACAGCCTGGCATGTTTTTGTCGCAACCACCGATGGCCACAAGACCATCAAAGCCCTCACAACCTGCAACTGTCTCTATAGAATCCGCAATCACTTCGCGAGACACCAGTGAATACTTCATACCTTCAGTACCATTGGCTATGCCATCTGACACAGTAATAGTATTGAAGATCAAGGATTTTCCCCCAGCCGCATCTGCACCCGCCGCCGCTTCTTCAGCCAGCCGATTGATGTGCATATTGCAGGGAGTGAGGTTACTCCAGGTAGAAGCAATGCCTACCTGGGGTTTCAGAAAGTCATCGTCAGTGAAACCAACGGCCCTTAGCATGGCGCGACTGGCTGATTTTCCAACACCATCAACCACTTGTGAGGAATAACGACGACGCTTATCTTCTAACATGGGTTTTTAACTCAGTTAATTTTGTTTTTTGGAGGGCTATCCACTCGCCATGGCATACCGTTACAGGTTGAGTAATTGCTGCAATCAGGCAGGCAACCACGACAGGGTAGCCGATGAGGTGTCGCTGTAGTGTTGTTTTGTGTAGGTTCAGACATAAGATTAGTACTTCATCAGGTTAATTCAACCTGTGTTACGTCCAGAGGTGAGATTTGGATGTGATGTTTCGCCCGGGGACCGGGCTCCAACATTATTTCCGCGACCCCTTGTGGAACCTCGCTCCGCGAGTTTCGCCCGGGGACCGGGCTCCTACAGCAATCATCAACCTATGTAGGAGCTCGCTCAGCGAGCGAACAAGAACACCCGAAGACCGGGTTCATGACGACGAAAAATAAGGACATAAATTGGTCGGGACGGGAGGATTTGAACCTCCGACCCCTTGCACCCCATGAATAAATTTTTCATTTCCATGGCATTCCAGCACATTCCATAAAAACACAATAAATACTTTATATTCAGCAGCTTACTTGATATTTTTCTTTTTTTAAATCCCAAGACTTTTCAATAAATACCAGTTAAGCTAATCTCAAACGGTCACGGAACGGTCACGAGAATAGAGATAAAGATGGCAATAATCACCGATCGACAAATCAATTCAAAACCTGATACCAAAGATCGCTGGCTCAATGAAACAGTAGTCAGGGGGCATGGTGCACTAGTCGCCCGGATTGCACCTTCCGGGGCAAGATCTTTCTATTTCCGTTACACCGACAGTAATGGAAAGCGCGACCGTATGCCTATTGGAAATTATAGCCGAGAAGAAAAGCCTGGCGGCATGACACTGACGCAAGCACGCTTCAAGGCAAAAGAGCTTGCTGGGCTCCACAAGCAGGGCATAACAGATATACGACTGCACTTCGAAGCCGAAGAGCAGCTACAAAAAGCAAAGCTTGAAGCCGAATGGATCAAACTAGAACGAGAAAACCAACTTCACAGAAGCCGGATGACGGTGAATGACCTTTTCGAACACTGGGCCAGCGTTGATCTAATCAGACGCAAAGACCAAGGTGCAGAAATGAGGCGCTTGTTCACCAGGGATATCCTGCCAAAAATAGGTAAGCTCGCTGCAGAGGATGTGCGACGCCGACACATTACCGAAATAACAGATGTCTTTTTGGCCAGAAACACTCCACGCATGGCTAAAGTGGCTTTCTCAAGTATTCGGCAGATGTTCAAATTTGCTGTTGTTAGGGAAATTGTCGATGCTGATCCAACAGCTGCTATTAGCAAATTCAATATAGGCGGTCAGAGCGTTGAACGTGACAGAGTCCTATCTGAAGATGAGCTAAAATTACTCGTCAAACTCCTGCCTGAATCAGGGCTGGCACTAACAACAAAGATCGCGGTATGGATAGCCTTATCCACCGGCTGTAGGATTGGTGAGTTGATGACAGCTGAGTGGTCTAATATCGATCTTGAGAAGTGTGAATGGTTTATGCCGACCACTAAAAACGGCAAATCACACACAATACAGTTATCAGCATTCGCCGTGGAGCAATTCCAATTCTTGTATGAGATTACAGGCGCTAGCCGCTGGTGTTTTCCAAATAGACACGATACAGGGGCACTTTGCCCTAAAACGATTAACAAGCAACTTCAGGACAGGCAACGACAGCCTGATCAAACAAAGTTAAAAGGCCGCAGTCAAAACAGCCAAGCCCTGATACTGCCAGGTGGTAAGTGGACACCGCATGACCTACGAAGAACGGCTGCCACGATGATGGTTGAGGCAGGAATACTTCCAGAAGTAGCGGATCGCTGTCTGAACCATACGGAGCAAAATAAAATCAAAAGGACGTATCAGCGATACTCATATGCGAAGGAAATGCGGCATGCTTGGGAGGTGCTGGGTCAACGCCTGACAATATTAGCCCAACCAGAAGGCAGTAATGTTATTACTGGACACTTTGGAATGCAGGCAGACTAACCATCAACTCATTACTGTTCAGTTGTTAGAGGATACCGTGGTTCAGCTATGAGCTAGTACAAATTATGGATTCAAAAGTTTTTTATACTCTTCATCTAGATACTCATTAGCTGCATCAATATCAAGTCGACCTGCTAAATACCAAGCACGAAGCTCTTTAACGGCTAGAGTACCAAAACGTGCCCATGCCAAAATATTTGCACGCAGCATAAACTGTACAATATTGCCTCCTGATCGCAAGCCTGCGTCAATGCCATCGACCATACACAAGGTTCCATGAGAGACCAAAAGCATCCGTCTTAATTCAGGGTTTGCTCCTACTGGCAAACATTGGCTCCACTCCTTTTTGTGATATAGCCGTTGTTTGAAACTCCATGAAATGCGAGTTAGAAGCTCTGCAATCATAACCGGCACAGCCAAGGCCAAGCCATGTCGAAAATCGTAACCTTGTTCAAACACTTTAACAGCAACTTTTCCAAAAGTGTCTCTATGTTGCCCAAACGCACCAAAATCTAAAAATTGGAGTAAAGAGTAGAAAGGTATAGGTATACCTGCTCCACGACCAGAAGATCCTGAAGAGCCAGCCATATCTGATGCAAGATGTCCTAACCAATTACAGAAACCAGAGAATACTTTTGCGGGAAAATTCGCCCCTTGTAATTCAAAGGTTTCTGTATCGATAGTAATTAAACGTCCATCACTGATAAAGGTGGATGTACTGGTGAATTGATTAATTATTGAAAAAAGCAAACCTATCAAATCTGGAGAGTGTGAGAGACTTTTAATATGATGATTCAATGGTGTTAAGTTTTTGATTTGACCATCAGTACCTCTAGGTCCAGCCGCATTAGAGTGAGTTTGATCATAATTAACTTTAAAATTTCGTTCTAAAAAACCTATTGCACTCGCTTTTGGATCGCTTCCTTCTCTTGCACCCTGCCAACCAAACAATTTTGCTACATTTATAGTTGCATTATCTACTACTTTATCAGCCCCCTTACCGATGATACTTTGGCCTGGAACACCAACAAAAACAACATCAACTAAACCGCCAATCATTCCACAGGTAACAGCGAGCATATAATCATACTTATCGCAATTACTTGCCTTGTATGTTAAATCACTATCTATTCGCTTCTCAATCTCTATACGTTGAGATTCTGTCATTAAGTTTTGAAAGGGATCGCTAGAAAGGTCAACTTGATTTTCATGCGAATACTTACGAACTGAAGCCATATAGGCATCCCAATCAAGATCATCATTCTGAACGATTTCTAATAAAGAAATTTGATGCTTAGCTTCGATTTGAAATTCATCGACAGCTAATGCTAATGCAACCTCTTCAGAAATGGATTGATCACTAACATCAAATTCAACTCCTGTACTAGCTAACAAGATATCAAGTTGTGAATCAAGCTCATCAAAAGCACTTAGATTTTCTTGGCGAGTATTGGCAAGGCTGTCTACTCCACTTTTAAGTTCGCCGAGCTTTTTTTGAGCAGAAGACTGCTGGTGCTTCTGTACCAGCAGTGATTCAGCAGCTTCTCTGTGCTTAGACATTACGAAAAAAATCCTTTTAATTTTCCTTTTATTGCAGATTGAGTAGAGGCATAATCCAACAACTCAAACACTTGTCCTAATTGCTCCATCTCTTTGGAATTACTACTCTTGATAAGTCGATGTGATTGTCGCTCCACTACAACACCTTCCTTTACTTCTTTAAGGATATCTTCTTTGTAATAGCCCATAACAAAATCAAAATATTTACTTTTGTCATGATCTGAAGTTAGAGCTTTTAGACGGTCTACGTCTAAATACTCAGGTGATTTTAACCGAGCACGCTCAGTCTCCGCTTGCTCTGTCTTAGAACCAACAACTTGAGAGGCTCTTATAAACTGAGATAATTTAGCTGCTAGTTGCTCTAACCTCTCCTTAGTAACATGCTCAGATGCCAACGCACTAGATAGTTCCTTGGTAAGAAAGTTAATATCCTCGATAACCATGTTAATCGTTCGTTGACTCTGTCGGATTACTTCTTGCAACATGATTTCTCTGCGTTTATCTCCTTCATCAACACCCGAACCAGTCAAGTGCTTTATGCCCTTGTACGCCACAACACCCAGGATAATAGCGGCACCTATCCCTGTAGCCATGCTAGAAAAACCAAGAACACCACCCATTCCCAGTGTTGCAAGTCCAGAAGTCATACCTGCTGCTGAAAGACCCATTACTGACCCAGAAAGATAAACTGCGCCTAGCGGTACGCCTACAGCACCAGCTTTAGCACTCAACTCTTTGAGACTTTTTGTGATAGCTGTATCTGTATAGGAACGATCAAGTATTTTTCTATCATTAGCAATAGCCATCTGAGCCAACTCAATTTCTTCATCTGATATTTCAAACAGCTCTCGGTTTTTTTGAAGAAATGAAAAATTTATAGCATCAGTTTTAGTTAAAGAAGAGTTAATACTTATGAGGTCTTTTACAAGTGATATTTGTATGGACTTCTCCATACCATCTGGGCTTTGCGATCTAATTACAGATACCAAGTCTTTCACCAACTCAATATTATCAATTGATCCAATATACAGACGAATTTCATTTCTAGACTCTAAATTTAAATTAAGACGAGTCATTAATTGTAGAATCTCAGCAAATTCTCTATCATCAACTTCACCATCATTATCAAAAGCCATATTTACAATTATTTTTATGTATGCAACTTTTAGTAATTCAGACAAATTCTCTATAGGCTCTAATTGATTCTGCTCTTCATAGCCATCATATTTACTAATAACATCATTGATAATTTCCGCCAATTTATCTCGCGCAACTTCTGATCCATATTTTACATTGACCACATCACCACTTTTTAAATTAAACCTTAAAGACTCATCTCTTTTCTCCTTCCCTTTACTATCTAGCTGAACATCTAAAATATAGTCTACAGAATCTATATTTTCATAATATATCTCAATAGGATTTTCAAAAACCTCTTTAAAAACAATTTTTAGTCCAGTAAGTAGAAAACCCTCCTTGGCACTTTTAAATGTTGTATTATCACAGATACCTATAATAGATGCTGGATCCCCATTAAACTTAAACGCATTAACTGCATTATTTAGTTTCTTTTCAGGAATATCTGGTGCTATATAGGTTGCATTACCCATTTCAGACAACCTTTCCTTCAAGTACTGGTTAATTCCTGACATAATCAATATCCTTACTGGTAAAATATTACCTGAATTCAGATAATAACCGCAACACTCATGTGATGGGCCAGGTCGGAGAGAGGCCAGCTACCGAAATGTGGTAGCCTTATTTTTCGACCAAAAAAAATGAGATCTACACATGAGTTATCGGCAGC
>Ga0209345_10005742_pt1 | contig 11411 bp, 8 predicted proteins | sample Cruoilmetagenom7_FD_187294 | JGI IMG/M metagenome (GOLD analysis project Ga0209345, IMG submission 187294) | Oil polluted marine microbial communities from Coal Oil Point, Santa Barbara, California, USA - Sample 7 (SPAdes) (version 2) | ecosystem: Environmental > Aquatic > Marine > Oil seeps ...
CGTTTTTATGCCGAAAAAATGGGTGAAATCGTTACCGATAGTTTATCCGGCAGCTTTCAAAAGCTAATGAATTATGACTTCACTGCCAATATGGAGCAGGAGCTGGATGAAGTTGCTGAAGGAAAAAGTAACTGGAAAGACGTATTAAACGGTTTCTATATAAACTTTACTCAGCAGTTAGAGCTTGCGGACAAGCCTTCTGATGAAGGTGGTATGCGTAATAATGAACCTATTGTTACTGATATTGATTGTCCAACCTGTGGTCGTAAAATGGGTATCAGAACCGGTTCTACTGGCGTATTCTTAGGTTGTTCTGGTTATGCATTACCGCCAAAAGAGCGCTGCACAACCACCATGAACTTAACGCCAGGTGAAGAAGCGGTTAGCGTTTTAGCTGAAGACCAAGAAACTGAAGCACTACGTGCTATGCACCGTTGTAACAAATGCGGCACGGCTATGGACAGTTACTTGATCGATGAAACGCGCAAGTTACATGTTTGTGGTAATAACCCTGTCTGCGATGGTTTAGAGTTAGAAAAAGGTGAATTTAAGCTCAAAGGCTACGATGGTCCTATTTTAGAATGTGATCGTTGTGAAGCCGAAATGGAGCTTAAGTCTGGCCGTTTTGGTAAGTATTTTGATTGTACGAATAGCGAATGTAAAAATACCCGTAAGCTATTGGCTAGTGGTGAAGCTGCGCCACCGAAAGAAGATCCGGTACAATTACCTGAATTGCCATGTGAAAAATCTGAAGCGCACTTTGTTTTACGTGATGGTGCGGCAGGTATTTTCTTAGCGGCAAATACGTTTCCCAAGTCACGAGAAACACGGGCACCGAAAGTGGTTGAGTTGGCGCGTTTTCGCGATAGAATTTCAGAAAAATTCTATTATCTTGCCGATGCTCCAGCAGAAGATCCTGAGGGTAACCTTGCTGTAGTACGTTATAGCCGAAAAACTAAATCACAGTATGTAATGACGGAAGTTGAAGGTAAAGCGACTGGCTGGAATGCTAAATATATTGAAGGCAAGTGGGTCGAAGAGTTAGCGAAGAAAAAAGCCCCTAAGGCAAAAGCTAAAGCGAAACCAAAAGCAAAGCCGAAAGAAAAAAAGTCAGCCTAACTTAGCTTGCCCATTCTAGTATGGGCAAGTTGATAGAATAAAAGCGCTCTTGAGCGCTTTTTTTATTGCTAATGTTTCAGAATAACTTAGCGTTATATCGATTGTTTATCTGCAGCGGTTTGATAATCTTCAAGCGATTAAATTACATTGAGTTGGAAGCAGCTGAGTAACGTTGTCTAAATAGTATTAATCAGCAAATTCTAGTGTATCTATCACTCTTCGTGCTTCAGCGATGGTGCAGTCAGTGCGAAGCATGAGCTCAGACACGGTTATCCCCGGCTTTTTGTCCACAATGCTGATCAACATATCAAAGCTTAAGTTTTTGTGTTGCTTAGACAAGTGTGTGACCAACCACTGCCAACTTTGCTCTTCACTAGCCTCAATTGCCGTTATTATTGCTTCTATTTGTTCAAAGCTAGCGTTGAGTTGCCAATTGCGAGAACGACCAATACGGTTAAGCTCCCCACCTTGTTCGCGGATCAGAGATTTAAGTACGGAGGATTTTAGTACACGACGTAAAAAAGCAGGTAGGGTAATATTGGGTGTTTTATTTTTGGCTGTTTTCATTACTTATAGAAACTAAAAACCAGCATTGCAGCTGGTTTAGTCGTTTAGAGGTTAGGTTACCATTTTTTCTTCGGTTGAAATAATAAATCTAAATCATCTTCTTCCGCTTTAGCTTTTTTAGCCGCATCTTTTGCATTGGTATTTTTTAGTGACGAAGTAATGTCTTCTAGTATATTTTCGACTTCTTCACGTTTACTGGTACAGTACTCTGTTTGAACGGGGCTTTCTGATATGGTTTGTAATGCTTTTTCAAGGTACTGTCTAGCAGAGCCTAACATTTCTTTTTGATAAGCCATCATGCCACGTTTTTGCAGGCTTTCTACGCCAATCTTTAGCTGCATTGCTGCTAATTTATGATCTTCTTGGGTAAAGGTTTGGGCATCTAAATTACCTTTAGTTTGCTCTGACTTTAATGTTGCACGTAATTTTTTTATACACTGTAAAATGCCGACTAAATGTTGTTCGTTATCAGGTAAAGTAAAGCTTTGCTCACTTGCTGTTTGGCTATTGTTATCATTACTAGCATTTACTCGCGCTTCCATTTCTTGCACACGTTTAACTAAAGACTTGTTTTCTGGCAATATTTTTGCCATAGATTTCGCGGCATTTAAACTGCGGTTATTAAGAATTTTTATTAAACTCGGATTGTTAGGTAAATTACCTAAACTTAACAGTAATTCTTCTGTTTCATCAATTATAGCTTTTTGCTTTGCTGCTCTAGCACGTTTTTCATGTTCTAATTTTTCTTTATGCTGTTGTATTGCATTGACTACCACGACAATGATAATTAAAGCGATAATTAAAGCGATGATAATGCCCATGTTTAATTCTCTATTATGAAAAATATTAATTGCTAATGTAGCAGTCTACAAAAATTGTTCGATGAAGCAAAGGATAAAGCGTTTTCTTTTCCGAGTTTTCATGTATTTGCTGATATGTAATAGCTAAAGATGACATTTTTGCTGTAAAAATAATCGTTTAAATTGTTAATTAGTCGCTAATTTCCCCACAATTCAAAAATTAATATGGTATAAATGTTATTATAAGTATATATTTTTCGAATAAGAAACCTCTGAATTATAATTATGAAGCTGCAACAACTCCGCTATATCGTCGAAGTACTGAATAATAACTTAAATGTTTCCGCTACCGCTGAAAGTCTTTTTACTTCACAGCCTGGTATTAGCAAACAAGTACGAATGCTAGAAGATGAGCTGGGCATTCAAATTTTTGGCCGCAGTGGCAAACATCTCACTCATGTTACGTCCGCGGGCAATGAAGTGATAAACATAGCGACAGAAATATTATCAAAGGTTGAAGCAATTAAAGCCGTTGCTCGTGAACACACGCAACCCGATGAAGGTAAGTTACGTATTGCTACCACGCATACGCAAGCGCGTTATGCTTTACCGGAAGTTATTCAAGGCTTCATGAAGAAATATTCAAAAGTATCGCTACATATGTATCAAGGGACGCCTGCACAAATTAGCGATGCCTCAAGTAAAGGTGAAGCTGACTTTGCTATTGCCACCGAGTCTTTGCACCTCTATAACGACTTAGTGATGTTACCTTGTTATCACTGGAACCGTAGTATTATTGTTAAAGCCGATCACCCTTTAGCGAGCAAACAAAATATTACTATTGAAGATATTGCGAAATACTCTTTAGTGACTTACGTTTTTGGTTTTACTGGCCGTTCAGAGTTAGATGCAGCCTTTAATCAAGTCGGTGTTGAGCCTAAGATTGCTTTTACTGCGACAGATGCTGATGTGATTAAAACCTATGTCAGATTAGGCGTCGGTGTTGGCGTTATTGCGACGATGGCGATGGATCCAAAAATTGATCATGATCTCGTCACTATTGATGCGAGCCATTTATTTAGCCCAAGCACGACTAAAATTGGCTTTAGACGCGGCACCTTCTTACGTGGCTATATGTTTGATTTTATCGAACGCTTCGCTCCGCACTTAAACCGTGATTTGGTTACCAGAGCTATTTTATTGAAAAACAACGCTGAAATAGATGAAATGTTCGCTAATATCAAATTACCTATTCGTTAGTCTTAGTTTCTTCCATCTAGCTTTTATCAAACAGATAATAAAAAGCCGTATTAATTTTAATACGGCTTTTTGCTTTTACAATATTCAGAGTAACCGCTTATTAACACTCAATAATATTAACCGCTAAACCGCCACGAGAGGTTTCTTTATATTTGGTTTTCATGTCATTACCAGTATCCCACATAGTTTTTATCACTTTATCTAATGACACTTTCTGCTTGCCTGTACCGCGTAACGCTAAACGTGAAGCATTAATGGCTTTAACTGAGCCCATGGCATTACGCTCAATACAAGGTACTTGCACTAAACCGCCGACAGGGTCACAAGTAAGACCTAAGTTATGTTCCATACCAATTTCTGCGGCGTTCTCTACTTGTACCGGTGAGCCACCCATAATTTCAGTTAATGCCCCCGCAGCCATCGAACAGGCAACGCCTACTTCTGCTTGGCAGCCACCTTCGGCACCTGAAATGGTCGCGTTAGTTTTATATAAGATACCAATAGCAGCGGCAGTTAATAAGTAACGAATACAGTCTTCTTCATCGACAGGTTTAATAAACTTATCATAGTAAGATAAAACCGCTGGCAGGATACCAGCAGCACCATTGGTTGGCGCGGTGACGACTCGGCTACCGGCAGCGTTCTCTTCATTTACTGCTAAGGCAAATAAGTTAACCCAATCCATAGCTGAAAGCGGATCGTTACTTTTTTCAACCGATAGTGCTCGGTGTAAAGCGGGCGCTCTGCGGGTGACTTTTAAACCGCCTGGCAAAATACCTTCAGTGACTATGCCGCGAGCAATACTGGCTTTCATTGCCTCCCATATATCTATCAAACCAGAGCGGATATCTGTTTCAGCTTGCAAACACTTTTCGTTATCCATCATGATGCTACTTATGCTCAAGCCTTTTTCATTGGCTATTTGCAATAATTCGTCAGCGCTAGTAAAGCGATGAGGCCGGTCAATGTTGGCATGTGTTGATAAAGCTTTATCTTTTTCTTTTTCAAAATCACAATCTTTAACAATAAATCCGCCACCGATAGAGTAGTAGGTTTCTTCGAAGATCACTGTGTCATCAGAGTAAGCAAACAGGGTCATAGCGTTAGCATGCGCAGGTAGCGTTTTTCTCCGATGATATATAATCGCGTTCGTCTTTGGAAACGCGATAAGGTGCTGCATATTAAGTTTTATTTTTTCACTGGCAACAACTTCAGCTAAGGTTGATTCGATAGAGTCAACAGGGATTGTTTCCGGACTTTGCCCTGTTAACCCTAATATCACAGCTTTACCTGTGCCATGACCTATTCCTGTTTGCCCTAGTGACCCAAACAGCTCGCATTTAACCCGATCTGTGTTGGTTAATTTACCTGCTGCTATAAGATTTTCAACAAATAGCTTAGCAGCTTTCATCGGGCCAACGGTATGAGAACTGGAAGGGCCAATTCCAATCGAAAACATATCAAATACACTAATCATAAGAAAACCTGAATAAACACTGTTAAATGTAGGTGAAAGTAAAATTTTGTTCGGTGATTGTAGCTGAAAGCTTTCAGCATGCAAAACAAAATATTACTTACTTCGCTATTATTATAGCCAGTAACTCACCAAGGTATAAATTAATTTAGCAACACACTCAGGTCATGCAACATAGCGGCTGTTGCTCCCCAAATATTATATTGTTGATAAGGCATGAAATGGACATTGTGGTGCTTGCCTTTGTGGTAAAAGGGCACTTGAATATGGTGTTGACGTTGTAAAAAATGTGTCAGAGGGACTTGAAATACTTCAGAAACCTCATTTTCATCAATTTGATAACTTTTACTGTTAGGTACGATAGCAACAATGGGGGTTACTTCATAGCCTGAAATGGTCTGGTAAGGGTTTAGTTGGCCAAGGACATTAATAAAAGGAGCTCGAAGACCAATTTCCTCTTCAGTTTCACGTAATGCCGTGGCGGTCAAGTCACTATCAAATGGCTCGGCTTTACCGCCCGGAAAACTGATTTGTCCTGGGTGATGGGTAAGATGGCTTGCGCGCTTAGTCAATAAAACATCAAGCTGATTTTGATAGCTAATAATGGGGATCAATACCGCGGCACTTTTAAGTTGTTGCGGATAGCTAAAATTATGCACAGAGGCAGGTAAAGCTCGCATTTGAAAGCGCTGTATAAATTCTTCTTTAGTCATACATACCTTCAAAAGTTATTTGTCAAAGGCTAAGTGCTAGATCAACTGTTAGATATTTTAGTTGCGTTTAGCTTGCTTAATACCGGTAAGATTTTATTCACTTTATCGTAAGTTTCTTGATACTCGCTGTCAACGTTTGAATCAGCAACGAGGCCACCACCCGCCCAACAGTGTATTTTTTCCTTGTGACAAACTAAGGTTCTGATGGTGATACTGGTATCCATATTACCGCAAGCAGATAAGTAACCGATAGAGCCACAATAGACACTTCGTTGGTTTGGTTCTAATTCTTCAATAATATCCATGGCTCTAATTTTTGGCGCGCCAGTGATGGAGCCTCCAGGAAACGCCGCACGCAATAAATCACTACCATCGTATTGTGCTGCTATCTCTCCTTCAACGGTACTGACTAAGTGGTGCACGGCTGGAAAGCTTTCAATGGCAAATAATGCTGGCACAGTTACTGAACCTGGTACACACACGCGGCTAATATCGTTACGCAGCAGATCAACAATCATTAAGTTCTCTGCTCTATCTTTACTCGCTTGTCGTAATTCATTGGCATTGGCCTGATCTGTCACGGGGTCTTGACTGCGAGGTCGGGTGCCTTTAATCGGCTTACTTTGTATTTTATTGCCGACTTTTTGCAGAAAACGTTCAGGTGAAATACTCAAGATCGCACTATCATCAAAACGCAAAAAAGCAGAAAAAGGCGCTTTGTTTTCGGCTCTCAAGGCACAATAAGCCTGATATTCACAACCACTATATTGTGCGCTAAAACGTTGAGCTAAATTAATTTGATAGCAATCGCCAGACAATAAATAATCATGCACTTGTTGAAATTTTTCACGATATTGTGCCTGTGGCATATTAGATTGCCATGGTGTGGTTAATTTGAAATTTTTTGTTGCTCCGGTACTTGTTTCTAAATTTAAATCATTAGCGACAGTGGCTTGTGACGATTTTTTTGTTAACGCATGATTAAAAAAGTCAATAAATGATGCTCTGTGTTCATCAAAACATAGTAACCAGTATTGTTGTAATTTTCGATCACAAATAACCGCGTGTTGGTAAATGCCAATGGCCATTTCAGGAATGGCGATATCTTTATGCGTTTGCTGCTTGATAACCTCAAAACGTTTACCTAAATCGTAAGCGAAATAGCCAACCGCGCCACCTTTGAAGGGTAATGCACAAGGGGCAATATCAACATCCTCAAAACAAGCTTTTTGCTGTTGCTTTAAGAGTAACAGTGGGTCTTCATTACTTTGATATTGGCTGTTATCGCACATATGTTTAACGCTAGTGGTATCACCCAAGGTGGTTAACGTAATACTGGGTTGCCAGACCATAATGTCATAACGGCTATCAATATGCGTACTCTCACAAGAATCTAACCACATTGCCCAAGGCTGCTCAGCAATAAGCGAGAATAAGCTTTGGCTATCATATGGCGTGTCTAATTGCAGTAATTGTGCGGACAGTCGTCTTCTGGAATTTGTTGGCAAAGTATTCTCACACTATTTAATCGATAGAAATTAAGTCAAGGTCTCTGTATCTGGGTCACTATATTAGACCATTTGATACTGGTAGGGATTTAACAACCGATGTATGATATCGGCAAATTTATAACTTTCAACTTATCTCTCGCCCAATTGATAAAAAAAGAGACCGTTATGGCTATTATAAAACAGCAAGACCTAATCGAAAGCGTTGCAGACGCGCTACAATATATTTCCTTCTATCATCCGTTAGATTTTATTCAAGCACTTGAAAAGGCTTATCACAAAGAAGAAAGCCAGGCGGCGAAAGACGCTATTGCGCAAATTCTGATTAATTCGCGTATGTCGGCACACGGTAAACGTCCAATTTGCCAAGATACGGGTATTGTTACCTGTTTTGTCAAAATTGGTATGGCTGTGCAGTGGGATAAGACTGACATGACGGTGCAACAAATGGTAGACGAAGGTACGCGTCGTGCATATTTAAACCCTGATAATCCATTACGCGCGTCAATTGTTGCTGATCCTGCTGGCAAGCGAATTAATACCAAAGATAATACACCGTCAGTAGTTCATATTGATATGGTGCCTGGCGATCACATTGAAGTGATGATTGCTGCTAAAGGCGGCGGAAGCGAAAACAAATCTAAAATGGCCATGCTAAATCCAAGTGACTCTATTGCTGATTGGGTGGTGAAAACCTTACCAACAATGGGTGCAGGCTGGTGTCCACCAGGCATGTTAGGTATAGGCATTGGTGGTACGGCTGAAAAAGCAGGCGTATTAGCAAAAGAAAGTTTGATGGATCCCGTCAATATTCAGGATCTGATTGACCGAGGCCCTGAAAGTGCAGAAGAAGAGTTACGTTTAGAAATCTATGACCGTGTTAATAAGCTAGGTATCGGTGCGCAAGGTCTAGGTGGTTTAACCACGGTGGTTGATATTAAAATTAATTCAGTACCAACCCACGCCGCTTCAAAACCCGTAGTGATGATCCCAAATTGTGCTGCGACTCGTCATGTGCATTTCCATCTTGATGGCTCAGGCCCTGCTGATTTAACGCCGCCAAAACTTGAAGATTGGCCTGAGATTACTTGGGAAGTTGGTGAAAATGTGCGTCGTGTTAATGTTGATGAATTATCAAAAGCTGATGTTAGTTCATGGAAAACAGGTGAAACGGTACTGTTAAGTGGCACAATTTTAACTGGTCGCGATGCTGCGCATAAACGTATTCAGGATATGCTAGCCGCAGGTGAAGAATTACCGGTAGACTTTACTGACAAATTTATTTACTACGTAGGTCCTGTTGATGCTATTGGTGATGAAGCTGTAGGCCCAGCTGGACCAACAACAGCAACACGTATGGATAAATTTACTGAAATGATGCTATCGAAAACAGGTTTATTAGGTACTATCGGTAAAGCTGAACGTGGCCCTGAAACGGTTGAGTGCATTAAAAATCATAAGTCAGTTTATTTAATGGCCGTCGGTGGCGCGGCATACTTAGTGTCTAAAGCCATTAAAAAAGCCAAAGTTGTGGCTTTTGAAGATATGGGTATGGAAGCGATTTACGAATTCGTTGTCGAAGATATGCCCGTTACGGTTGCCGTTGATAGCTTAGGTGAATCAGCACATGTTACTGGGCCTGCTATCTGGCAAGCGAAGATTGCAGAACTCGATAGTAAATTAAAAGGCGAGTAATTCACTGTTATTAAAACGCCCATCCGGGCGTTTTTTTATGTACAGGATGTACGGTATGTCGCGGTCACATGGATGTGAAAGAGCGTGTATGTACAGGATGTACGGTATGTCGCGGTCACATGGATGTGAAAGAGCGTGTATGTACAGGATGTACGGTATGTCGCGGTCACATGGTCGTTCCTTGCCACCCATGGCATCACGACATTAATATATCCTTATATGTCGATGTGAAAGCGCGTGTATGTTCAGAATGTATAGTAAAAATATTAATAAAAGCATATAAACAAAAGTAGGATGTTATGAATAAAAAAATAGGCAGCATGGCAACGCTTACTACGTTGGCCTTTGCCAGTGCGACAAGTGCTGCGAGCACAGTCGAGTCAAAGGTGTTAGATGTCACGGCATTAACAGAGTTTAATCAAATTCATGATTTTGTCGTTTCTCCGCAAGGTGACAGCTTTATATATCGCCTAAAAAAAGGCATTCGCTCTACAGATAACCACCTTTATTTGCAAAACGTAAATTCAAATAAGGCGCAGCAGCTGACCAGCAACTCAAGTGGTGAAAGCAATGTCATGTACGCACAAGATGGAAAAAGTATTTATTTTCTTTCTGCGCGCAGTGGTAGCTCACAAATATGGCAATTACCACTGAGCGGTGGTGAAGCTCAGCAAGTATCAGCGTTGCCTCTTGATATTAACGGTTTTCAAATGTCTAATGATGGTAAACGTTTTGCCGTTGAGCTAACGGTTATGCCGGGCTGTGAAACTATGCAGTGTACGCTTGATGCCAAAGCTACTGACGCCAAGAAAAAGCATAATATTAGAGTGTACCAGCAATTAATGATTCGTCACTGGGATACATGGAATAGCGCTTATAAGTCACATTTATTTGTGGCAGAAAAAAATGACAATGGTGCGTTTACACAAGCGACTGATTTAATACCTTCATGGCAGGGCGATATTGCCGGCGCAGGTGAGGTGAGTTTTCATCCTGACGGTAAAAGCTTAAGCTTTTCAGCAAAGCTGCCAAGCAAAAAACAAGCGTGGAATACTAACTTCGATATTTTTGAAGTCGATTTAACCACTAAAGAACTCACTAATATTACCGAAGAAAATACCGCTTGGGATGCAAAACCGGTTTATTCTCCTAATGGTCGTTATTTAGCCTATAAAGCCATGTCGGTGCCTGGCTATGAATCAGATAAGTTTACGGTGATGATCCGTGATGGAAAAACCGGTAAAACGCGTGCTGTTGCCAAACAGTGGGATCGCTCGGTGAGCGAGTTAGTTTTTGCTGATGATAACCGTACTTTGTATGTTACCGCCAATGATATGGGTCAAAAAAGCATTTTTGAAATAAACCCAGAGTTTGGTGATGTTCGTCGCGTATATAATGATGGCACGGCAGGGAAAATAGCTGTATCAGCAGAGAAAGTGTTTTTTACTCGTCACGCGCTTGATGCGCCAACCGATATCTTCGCCATTGACCGTGACGGTCAGCAGTTAAAGCAGCTAACGCAAGTCAATGCCGATAAACTGAGTAATATTTCACTTTCAGAGTTTGAACAATTCAATTTTAAAGGCTGGAACGATGAAGAGGTACATGGTTACTGGTTAAAGCCAGCAAACTTCCAAGAGGGTAACAAATACCCTATTGCTTTTTTAGTGCATGGTGGACCACAAGGCAGTTTCGGTAATATGTTTCATTATCGTTGGAATGCACAGTTATGGGCGGCGCAAGGCTATGCTGTTGTGATGATCGATTTTCATGGCTCCATTGGTTATGGACAACAATTTACCGATTCAATCGCGCGTGATTGGGGCGGAAAGCCACTAGAAGACTTACAAAAAGGCCTTGCTGATATCACCAGTCAAGAACCTTGGATGGATGCTGATAACGCTTGCGCACTCGGAGCATCGTATGGTGGTTACATGATGAACTGGATCCAAGGTAATTGGTCTGATGGTTTTAAATGTATTGTTAATCATGCTGGTTTGTATGATATGCCAAGCTTTTACGGCTCAACAGAAGAGCTTTGGTTCCCTGAACACGATATGGGCGGCCCCGTTTGGCAAGGTAGTGAAGACTATAATAAATTTAACCCTGCGGCTTTAGTTAAAAACTGGCAAACGCCGATGTTAGTCATTCAAGGTGAGCTAGATTATCGTGTACCTTACGCGCAAAGCTTAGGAGCGTTTACCGCTTTACAACGTCAAAGCATTCCAAGTCGTTTGGTGATGTTTCCAGATGAAGATCATCATATTCGCAATCC
>Ga0209345_10005743_pt1 | contig 11408 bp, 8 predicted proteins | sample Cruoilmetagenom7_FD_187294 | JGI IMG/M metagenome (GOLD analysis project Ga0209345, IMG submission 187294) | Oil polluted marine microbial communities from Coal Oil Point, Santa Barbara, California, USA - Sample 7 (SPAdes) (version 2) | ecosystem: Environmental > Aquatic > Marine > Oil seeps ...
CCATCCAGAAATATAATAAGGGGTACGTTTCTCCGTGTTTGATATAGTAATCTCCAATGCAATGATAATAGATGGATATAGTCCTTCTCCCTATTTTGGTCATATTGGAATAAAGGGCGACAGGATTTTGAAGGTAGAGACGAGTGCTCCCATTAGAGGAAAGAGGATCATTGATGCCAAAGGCAAGGTAATATCTCCTGGATTCGTTGATATACATAGCCATTCCGACTATTTCCTCCTGGTAAATCCCAATGCGGAGAGCAAAGTTAGGCAAGGGGTAACAACAGAGATCGGGGGTAATTGTGGCTATTCAGCAGCTCCGATCTTTGGAGAAGAGGCTCACGAGAGGAAGGTAGAGTACAGAAAACATTTTTCTCTGGACCTAAACTGGAATACTGTCCAGGGATACAACCGTCTGCTGGAGGATGTGGGTATATCCATCAACTTTGCTCTCCTGATAGGTCATAATACTGTCCGCGCATCGGTAATGGGCAAAAACGACAGGGAACCCGGCGAGAGAGAGCTAGGAGATATGTGTATCGCTCTAGATCAGGGTATGAAGGAGGGTGCGTTTGGCCTCTCAACCGGTCTTATTTACCCCCCGGCGTGTTTCTCCAAAAAGGAGGAGATGGTTGCCCTAAACCATGTGGTCAAGAGATACGGAGGTGTATTTACAACTCATATACGAAGTGAAGACGACTATGTGCTCGAAGCGATCGATGAGGTTGTTGAGATAGCGAAAGAGGCTCGTGTTCCGCTTCAAATCTCCCATTTGAAGACCTCCAGAGAGAGGAACTGGGATAAACTCGATAGAATGTTTGAGATAATAGAGAGAAGCAGGGCCGAAGGACTGAAAGTAACCTGTGATCGATACCCTTATATTGCGTCTAATACCGGACTTCAGGCCATATTACCCAACTGGGCTTCAGAGGGGGAGAAGGAGGTTCGGGTTAGCAGGTTAAAGGACAAGGCTTTGAGAGAAAAGATAAGGGATGAGATATTGGAAAGACACCCGGAGCCTCGTTATTGGGAGACTATGGTAATAGCTACGGTGACCTCGGAGAAGAATAAGGTGTATGAGGGCCTCAGCGTTGCTGAGGCCGCATGTATGGCCGGGAAAGCCCCGTTCGATTTTGCTATGGATATTCTGATAGAGGAAAAGACAAACGTGTCTGCCAACTACTTCACCATGTGTGAGGAAAATCTCGTGAAGATATATCGAAAACCCTATACTATGATAGGGTCTGATGCTGCCTGCCGGGCAGACTATGGTCCTCTGTCGGACGGCCGACCCCATCCAAGGGCTTTTGGGACATATCCCAGGGTATTAGGCGTGTATGTCAGGGAGAAAGGGATTTTGGACCTGCCAGGAGCAATCAAGAAGATGACTTCTGATCCAGCCAAAAAGCTGGGTATTAAGAGGAGAGGCGAGTTAAGAGAAGGGTTCTATGCTGATGTCTTGATCTTTGATCCTGACACGATTATCGATAAGGCTACCTTCTCTCAACCCATACAATATCCTGAGGGTATTGAGTACGTGATAGTCAATGGAAATGTTACCATAGAAGACGGCCAACACACAGGGTGTAGGGGTGGCAGGGTGTTAAGAAAGGAATAGATAAGTGAGACCCCTAATTGGTATTACCCCGGACTATAGCAATAGAGGGGACATATTCAAAGGTCCGGCATATTTCATCAGGGCGAATTACATCTCGGCGATCGAGGAGGCAGGGGGGGTACCCATAGTACTGCCTTACAGCTCTGATAAGGACGTTTTGGGGGAGGTTGTCCAAAGGATTGATGGCCTGCTCATAACTGGCGGAAATTTTGATATAAACCCTGCAATCTACGGAGAAAGGCCTATTGATAAGTCGGGAGAGTTCAATGAAGAGAGAACAGCATTCGAGATGGAGATTACAGGGATCGCCTTGAAATCAGATATGATTATACTGGGCATCTGTGGCGGAGAACAGTTGATAAACGTGGCAGGTGGGGGAAGTTTGTATCAAGATATAGAGGGTCAGCTTAATGGGAAGAGTAGCCATGAGCAGAAGACGCCAAAGTCTGAACCATACCACTCAGTAACCATAGAATCCGGTACAAAACTGCACTCAATCATGGAGTGTGAGGTTATAAACGTAAACAGCACCCATCATCAGTCCGTAAAAGAGGTGGGTAGGGGGTTTGTAGTCAACGCAAGATCCGATGATGGGGTTATCGAAGGGATAGAAAGTGTTCACCACAGGTATGTCATGGGTGTTCAATGGCACCCTGAGTTTCTGTATCAGAAGGAGAAACGATTCAGGAGGCTTTTTGAGACATTTGTTCAGAGTTGCAGAAAGTAGCAACACTGCTCTCCATTTTATATACTCGATTACCGTGTAATCTGCAAGAAATACCCGATTTATAATTTTGTAATACGACCGTACTACGGCACTTTGTCCATCACGAAACCGTTCTCAGGTTTTGTGATAATGGAAAAGAGATAGGAGTCCCATAAACATGGCGCAAGATTTTTCAGATCTTACAATAGTTTTTCAAAGTTACGAGCTGACGGAAGTGCATCGGGGTTATACTGATAGAACCCTGAAGGTTGACCTTTCAAACAACACATTCGAGATAAAACCGGTCACTGATCTCATGAAGGAAAAGTTCATAGGGGGTAAGGGTTTTGACCTCTATCTCTTGTGGCAAGCGGTTACCGGAGACACCAAGTGGAACAGTCCGGAGAACGAAATCTGTATTGCGTCGGGCCCGTTGGGTGGAACACCAATATACCCCGGGTCTGGAAAGTCGATAGTTACGACCATCTCCCCCCTCACCGGAAGCGTCATAGACAGTAACGTGGGGGGCTATTTTGGCCCGTATCTGAAATTTGCCGGATTTGACGCCTTGGAGATACAGGGAAAGGCCGAGGAGAATGTCGTAGTGATCATAGATGGACAGGAAGGTACACTTACGATCGAGAAGGCGCCTGAAGATCTCTCTGAAGAAGCCTACGAGATAACCAGATTTTATCATGACAAGGTAGGTAAAAGCAACCCAAGGGCCGTGTCGGTTGTATGTTCGGGGATAGCAGCGAAGCATACCCTCCTCGGATGTCTCAACTTCTCATGGTACGACCCGGGCCGAAGTGCGGTGAGGATCAAACAGGCCGGTAGAGGTGGCATAGGCTCCGTCTTTTCGGATAAGATGGTAACTGCGTTGGTGGTAAAGAGCCCTAGGGTCACTGTGCGACTAAACAACCCCGCTGATGTGGAAAATCTCAAAAAGGTCGGCAGAGCGCACTCCACAGAGATGAGAGAAGTCGATCCAAAACAGAACGAGATGGCGGCAATTGGGACGACACACCTGGTGACGATAATGGATGATTTTGATCTCCTTCCTACGAATAACTTCAAATTCGGGAGACATAAGGATGCCTGGAAGATGGGGAGGGAAGAGTACAGGAAGAGGTTCGACCCTGGGTTTGATGGATGTTGGCTAGGCTGTACAGTGGCCTGTGCCCATTGTGTAAAAGACTTCGAGTTGATCACCGGTCCAAGGAAAGGCGAGAAGGTCCTCGTGGACGGGCCGGAATATGAGACTATAGCAGGATGCGGTTCTAATTGCGGGATATTCGATGCCGACCATATTATAGAGGTTAACTATTGGTGTGACACATACGGACTTGACACCATATCCGTAGGAACCGCCACTGCTTTCGCCATGGAATGCTTTGAGAATGGTCTTATAACCACGGAACATACCGGGGGGGTCGAACTCTGTTTTGGGAATAAAGAGGCCGCCCTGGAGCTGATCCATCAGATGGCAAGAGGAGATGGGTTTGGGACGGTGGTGGGAAAGGGCATACGGAGGATGAAAGAGATATGCCACAAGGAGTATGGGGCTGACCTTGGTTTCATGAACGATATAGGTATGGAATCAAAGGGACTTGAATTCTCTGAGTATATTACAAAGGAGTCCCTGGCACAGCAGGGTGGATACGGCCTTGCTCTTAAAGGCGCCCAGCACGACGAGGCCTGGTTAATATTTTTAGATATGGTCCACAATTACATGCCTACCTTCGAGGAAAAGGCCGAAGCCCTCCACTGGTTTCCTATGTTCAGGACATGGTTTAGTCTTTGCGGACTTTGTAAACTCCCATGGAACGATGTTGTGCCTGAGGACAACAAGGACACCTCCGAACCCGCTAAGGTGATTAAGCACGTAAAATGGTATTCCGAGTATTTCTGTTCGGTAACCGGCAAGTTCATAGACCCCGATGACATGATTAAGATGAGTGAAGTGGTTTACAATTTTCAGCGGATATTCAACCTAAAGATGGGACACGGCAGAAGGGATGACGACAGAATCCCGTTTAGGGCCATGGGCCCTGTAACCGGGGAAGAGTACCTGTCCAGGAGAGAGAGATACGACGGGCAAATTGCGGAACTGCTGGGCCTTGACACCACCAGCATGACTCTCATCGATAGGATGAAGTCCCTGAGGACCTACCGCGAGGATATGTATGAAAAGCTCATGGATGCCGTGTATAAGAGAAGGGGTTGGACGATGGACGGGGTCCCTACCCTCGAGAAAGTAAGAGAGCTTGGTATAGATTTTAGTGATGTGCTTGAACTGATCAGTGAAGGTAAGTAAGGGCAAGGTCGAAATGATAGTTATTGAGAAGTTACCGAAAAATCGGGTTATAAACAGCGCAGTGGGGTGCAATGATAATGATAATCGTGAATGGAAAAGAGATAGTTTGGGTAAACGGAGAAAGGGTAGAGGAGACTCTGATAAGGGCTGATGCATATCACTCCATAATGGTTGTCAATCTTCGGGGTAAATGGCTTAGGAAGAACGAGTGGTCGGAGGTTAAAGTAATTGACGGTGATGAGATCAGGACTGTCGACATCATAGCCGGGGGCTGACATAGATTTTCATGTATTTTAGAAATTTTGAAACTCATTTGAATTATGCCTTTAAGCCCTTATCAATTTGTAGCTCATAATTGAGTTTCAAAATTTCTGGTATTTAAATAATGAGTAGGATGCATAATTACGAGTATTGAGGGAGGTTCACTTGAAGATAGTAGATAATTTCTATGCATATCTTTGGCCTGGTGTCACCATGGCTGAAATGCAAAGATACGGGAACAATGGTAATTCTTATATTGCCGCAAATGTTCTCCCTGAAAACAAACATGTTCTTGTTGATCCAGGGATGATAATAAACGAAACCAAGCAGAATTGCCTTGATAGGCTGATCTCTGAGACAGGAAAGGACGGAATAAAGATGACGGATGTAGGCTTGATACTAAATACTCACCTGCATCCGGACCATTACGGGGCTTCTGAAGCGGTTAGAAAGATAAGCGGAGCAACGGTCGCCATAGGTAAGGGAGAAGAAGAGTTCCTACAGCTTATGAGAGGCGAAATGTCTCAGGCCCTTAAGCAAATAGGTATCGACATGCCTGAAATCAAACCCGATTTTTACCTTACAGAGGGCGAGCTCCGTCTGAGTCAGGACTTAGCCGTTAGGATAGTACTCACACCTGGTCACTCGCAGGGGCACATAGGGTTTTATTGGCCAAAAGCAAAGATTTTCATGGGAGGAGACCTGATCTTTTCCGGAAGTACGGGAAGAGTGGATATTCCCGGCGGAAACGCTCAGTTGCTCAAAGAAAGCATAGAAAGGGTTGCCCTCTTAGATATTGAATACTTGTTAACAGGTCACCAATATGGCAGCCCTGGAATCATAGAGGGTAAGGATGCAATAAAGCAAAACTTTAATTTTCTAAGGCAAAACATTTTTCCCTATCTATGAGTCTTACGTCCGTAACTTCTCAATAACTTCCATTTCTTAGAACCTTTGGGAATTCTTAAGCCGGAGCGAAAAAAGGTGGCATTCAAATGCAAGAACAGATAACCGAAAGAGAGAGGCTCGATAGGCACTACACGCATCTGGCCAAGAAATACGACGATGCCTTTTTCTTTGCTGAAGGGTATCGTAACTGGGTAGCTGAGTTGATAGTGAATGAACTGGGCATAGAAGAGGACGACTCGGTGATCGATTTGGGGGGAGGCACCGGATTTTCTGCAAAGATGGTTCATGAAAAGGCCGGTCTACAAAAAGATATTCTATGTGTGGACCCTTGCATAGAGATGTTGGAGGGAGCAAGGATGTTGATGGGCGTCTCTGCCTTGTGTAGTGATGCGCTTTCCTTTACCCGAAGAGAAGACCTGAGATACGACAAGATCCTCATAAAGGAAGCAGTGCATCACTTCAAAGACAGGATAGGCAAATGGAAGGGGATTTATAGGCAGCTTTACCCCAATGGAAAGCTTCTAATAGTAACGAGACCTCCCCAGGTGGACTTTCCATTCTTTAAAGCGGCATTAAGATCCTTTGAACAATGTCAACCGCATTACGATATCCTGAGGACAGAACTTGAGAGTGCGGGCTTTCATGTAGGAGTCATAGTGAGGGCCTATCCCCTGAAAGTGAACAAAGAATACTGGTTCGAGAAGATCAGACAGAGATTTATGTCCAACTTGGCTGACTTTGACGGTGAAGAACTCAACCAGGGGTTGAGGGAGCTTGAGAAAGAATACAAGGCAAAGGAGACTTTGGATTTTGCAGACAGACTAGTCTTCATCGTCGGCTCTAAAAGTAGAGTTGTCCCTTCTATCCCAAATAAATCCCCCTGCCTGCTCTCTTGATCTCACCTTTCTTGAAAGCGCCGTAAACAATATTTCTGATCTTCTTCTCATCAAGGCCTGTCTTTTTTTTCAGCATGGGAACACTGACACCTTTCTTCGATCTCTTGATAATTTTGAGTACCTGCTCGGCATCTGTTGCTGGAGCAATTTTCCTTCTGTTAAGAGGGGGACTTTTGACATCCCTCCTTCCGGGAACCGGTCCTTTCTTCCCGGTGGTCTTCTTTGAGCCAAAATCAAGATCTTCTTCCAGATCAATGCCGAACACATTCGACAGGTCTGCATCGGCAATGACTCTTTTGCTTTTCTTTTGTGCTGTTTCCAGTAACTTATGGGTCTTATCTTTCACCGTCTGGGTTATCAAATCTCCCATCTCAACCTTTCTAAGCTTGAAGAAGAGACCCGGGTTCTCATCAAGTCTGGCCCCGATGCCGTAAAGTGTGGCCGCCACGTGCTTACACATATAGGCCCAGTCAGGACAGGTGCAATCGAATTCAATCTCATCTGGTGAAGGGAATAACCCCACTCCTTTGGCTGTGAATATTTCATCCAGCGCTTTAGGAAATTTGCCGGCTAATAGCTCCTGCAATGAATCAAGCCTTCCTTCACAGGCAGTCTTCATCTTCTGCCAGATCGTTGTGCCGATGGCCTTGATCTTGATGGTTACTGAATAGGGTTTTGACCTCGATCCCTGTACCAGGGATTCGACACTGCCGGAATCTATCTGAAGATTCAGCACGGCGCCGTGACGAACATAGCTGCGGCCGCGGCCTATCCTATTGGTGTAATCCGCATATCGTTCAAGGTTCACATTCCATGATTTGCCCCACCACGTTTTAGCTATGGCCTTTCCCTCGATAACGATCGGGTTGATGTCAGGATTTTTCTTCTTGAGCTGTTTCAATTTTTTGGCTGCCTTTGCTTTTTTTTCGGCAACCGGCACATAATCCGGGTATCCCCAATATCCCATGATCACCTCTTAAACCTTCACAATGTTAGCCTGAAAATATCCATCAACTCAGCATCTTTCATTTCCGTCAGCCAAGCATCACCGGCACTTGCAATAACGTCTTCCGACAACCTGGACTTCTCTTCCAGCATCATGTCGATTTTCTCCTCCACAGTACCTTTTGTCAAGAACTTATGCACAACAACATTTTTCTTCTGCCCGATCCTAAACACCCGGTCGGTTGCCTGGTTTTCTACGGCAGGATTCCACCACCGGTCAAAATGAATCACATGGTTCGCTTCCGTCAGATTCAGCCCAACACCGCCCGCTTTTAAAGACAACACCATAAACGGAGTATAGCTTTGACTTTGAAACTGCTCAATGATCTTTTTTCTTTTACTTACAGCTACGCTCCCATGCAAGATCAGGCCTTTCCTGCCAAAGATGGCTTGCAGGAAATCGTGGAGAGGTTCCGTCATCTCCTTAAATTGTGTAAAAACTAGGACTTTTTCTCTCTTTTCATATATGGTTTCGCAAATTTCACGAAGTCTGGCAAACTTGCCGCTATCCTTTTCTTCAAATCCGCCGGTCCCGAGATATTGGTCCGGATGATTACAGAGTTGTTTGAATTTCATAAGGGAAGAAAGGATTAGGCCCTTCCTCTGAATCCCTTCTGTTTCTGCGATTGTTTCTTTTATCTCTCTCACCGCATTCTTATATAAAAGGACCTGCTTTTTGCTTAGCGAAGCATATGTTTTCATCTCAACCTTGTCCGGCAGATCGGATATAACAGACTTGTCGGTTTTCAAACGCCTTAAAATGTAAGGACTGATGAGTTTACGCAATCTTGAATAACCCGAAGTGTCATCCTTTAATTTTTTTGAGAATTCTTTAAACTCCTTCGCATTGCCGAGCAATCCAGGGTTTAAAAAATCAAATAATGACCAGATATCTGACAATCGGTTCTCGATTGGGGTTCCTGTCATGATAATCCTATTGTCGGATCTAAGGTTTTTGATTGCCCTGGCCTGTTTTGTGCCCGGGTTCTTGATAGCCTGTGCCTCGTCCAAAATGATATATTTCCACGAATAGGATAGAAGCCACTCGTATTTTTTGGCTAATGCATAGGTTGTTATAACGAGATCAAAAGCACCCAGGGATTTTCCGTCCTCAGGTTCGATTTTTTTCGTTGAATTGACTCCGGGATGAGCAATAAAGTATTTGATGTCAGGGGAAAATCGTTGAATTTCATTGATCCAGTTGGAAATAAGGGACGCCGGAATTATCAGAAGGCTGGCTCTATTTGGTCCTTCCGATTTTTCAAAGCCGGATTTAAGCAGATTTAAAAAGGCCAGTACCTGGACGGTCTTACCTAGACCCATATCATCCGCCAGACAGGCCCCGAACTGCAGTGAATGCAAGAAAGACAGCCAATTTAGTCCTTTCTTTTGGTATTCTCTAAGCTCGGCCTTGAATGTCTTGTCAGGGGTTACCGAAGTAATCAGATTAGGATCAAGTAATTTCCGTATTACCGATTTTAACCATTCTCCGTTTGAGATACTGTGATCAGCTACTGCGTCGTGAGAGCCAAGAAACTTTTCAGGCCTGAGCTGCAAACGCAAGGCATCCCTTAAGCTCAAACCCTCCATGTTCATCATCTCTTTTGCCTTTTCATAGGCATCCAACGTCTGTTTAAGCTTTTCCGGATCTACTGCCACCCATTTATTTTTTATATAGGCGAGCCCCTCTGATTCATTTAGGAGCTGTCGCGCCTCTTCTTCCGTAATATGTGTATCCCCTAAAAGCAGCCGGGCATTGAAATCCAGAATCGAGTCCATACCCACAAAAGAGGGCTCCTTGTCGCCTATGCTGATATTGAGTCTTACGCTTGATGCACTCTCTTTCCACCAGTTAGGGATTCTGCACAGGATACCTGATTTTTCGTAAATAGGGATATCCTTTAAGAATGAAAATGCCTCTCCAGACGTCCAGGCAAGAGGGTGAAACAGTTCTCCGGTCTCAAGAAGGTCTTCGACCAGAGGACTCTCCTTTGCAGCTAAATGGACTGTTGCAAGGAGTTCAAGCAGCTTTTCATTGTCGTTTTCATATTCCTGTAACGCATGTTTAAGAGGGAGATGTTTTGACTTTCCCTGTTTGTTCAGCCTGGTGGAATAAGTTGCCAAAAAGGCGAACGGATAGTATTCACTCTTATTCTCTACAAGATGAAAAAACACCCTGCCCACCAGATGCACATCCGGGCTGTATGTCCGGATAAAAGCCTCCACCTCTCCGTCATATGACTTGATTGCACGGGCAAAGGTCTTGTTTAATTTTAACCATACAGTTTCAAGCAATTCCGTGCCCAGATATTCGGAGCCGGTCATCAGAGGGGCGGATTCCAGGCGCCGCTTCAGTTCAATTTCTGTTATCAATATCTTGGCTTTATGGCGTAAAACTTGCAGCTCCGGCGTTTGGCGCAGTTTTTTGACAAATAAACCGGCAAAGCTTCGCCAATAATCAAGAGAGGGGGAAAGGGAGACACTGCTATCACAAAAACCCAAAAAGAGAAGCCATGAATCGGCATTATCGCTGAAACGGTTGAGTGTCTCGTCCTGCAATAATCTGCTGCTCTTACTTATGGTCTCTTGAGTGTCCGTCAATTCTAATTGCAGCATGCCGTTCGGCATAACAACAACATTCAGTTCTTGATTCATCTTTTCAGCCATGGGTCTCTCTCTCCCCCTCTCCCCAAGGGGCGGGGGAGGAAAAAGCAATATCTGAAAATCTATAGTTGATCATAGGGCATATCACTTAGGAGAAATATCTTACACCAAATCAAGGAGATTATCAAACGAGGAATTTGCATTGTACCCTTTTTACGGGTTTTAGTCAGATGTAGAGAGCCACAGTTGGGAATGGAACGAGTCAATTAGCAAGTTTAACCGGAAATGCTGGGGCTTTGACATGGACGATCGGCCGGATACACAGCCGGAAATTGAACCCTGTTTCTGGGATATCACCAATTTAAAAAATGATTACCTTCGGATTCTAAATCAAAGCGGGTGGCAGGAAACCCATATCTTTCAGGCCCCACTCTCCTCAGAGCATTTTAAGGAAAATATAGTATCCGCCATGCAAAAGAAAAAAAATAATCGGTGTAACCAGCAGGTACGTCATCATTTCAAAGAAAAAATAGGTCTTTAAAGAAATCAAGATTAAAGGCGGTGCTTAACCACCAGATCATAAGGATATTTAATAGAAATTTTGAAACTCATTTGAATTATGCTTTTAAGCCATTGTCGGGGGGGGCTATTCGTTTACTTCTTATGAACTACTTGTCGAACTGTGCATTCAGGGCGGCGGGAATCTTTCTCATTGTTCTTATCCTTCTACGTCTATCTTCATTTATTGAGTGTTAAGCGACTGGGGAATAACCTAAACAATACATATTTTGCTTGTCAATCTTTTTTGTTTTTGGTATTCATTTGCAAGATAAGCGTAAAATCATATAATCACTTTTGAACAGACCCGCTAGCGCGCGGGAATGTAATAGAATGGCCGTGATAACAAAGAGATAAGGTCTTAATGGAAGCGACAATATTTAGGCACAACAAATCTATATTCACGTAGCGACAGCCTTGCGTAAACTCCATAGAATGAGCAGAACGACGAGTTTTACAATAAACACACCGCGTTAAACCCGCGGGTCTGTTCAACAAGCCGTTTAAGTCGGATATTTTCTGTCCCAAAAATTG
>Ga0209345_10005744_pt1 | contig 11407 bp, 18 predicted proteins | sample Cruoilmetagenom7_FD_187294 | JGI IMG/M metagenome (GOLD analysis project Ga0209345, IMG submission 187294) | Oil polluted marine microbial communities from Coal Oil Point, Santa Barbara, California, USA - Sample 7 (SPAdes) (version 2) | ecosystem: Environmental > Aquatic > Marine > Oil seeps ...
TTAAACCAGATATAAAAAGAAAATATAATAGAAAAAACGATATAACATCTTCTTTTTTAGAAACTGCTTATTATGCTCTTGAAAGCAAAGAAGATCTAATTATAGCGGATGTTGATTTATTATTTTTAAAAAAAATAGATGATGTATTTAAAATAGACTTTGATATAGCTATAACCGTAAGAGGCGATTCAGGAAAAAAATATAATACAGGATTATGGTTTTATAGGCCAACTGATAAAGCTCAAAAGTTTTTAAAGTTATGGATCAAAGAAACAGAAAGGCTGATAGAGGAAGCAAAGAAAAATAAAAAGTGGATTTTCTCGCATGGTGGAGTAGATCAAATGTCTTTGCATGCAATATTAATGAAGAATGAGAAAAGTAAGATAGCAAATATAAAAAGGCTGCCTTGTAAGGTTTGGAATGCATGTCAAACAGAATGGGAAAAAATAGATAAAAAAACCAGAGTAGTACATATAAAATCTAAACTAAGATCATATGTTTTAAAGGGAAGTAAACCGAGAGAACATTTAAGGGCAATAAAAAAACTTGGAACTATGTGGAAATCATATTTATGATACACAAAAAATGTAAATTATGTTATAATAAAAACCACCGGCACGATCTATGTATATATTGCAAATGGTTATACGAAGAAAAAATTGAGATTGAAAAACTAGAAGATAATTATAGACCGCAAATAAATAATGATAGGAGTAAAATATGAGAAAAGAAAAAAGCGAAAACTGTGATTTGTTAAAATCCATAGGAGAAAACATTTTAAACAGCAAGCTTCCAATTAAATTTGATTACATGCAAGCTGAATATAAGAATTTGATACCTTTCCCGAAAGATGGTATCGATATTATATTGCCGGAGATAAAAGGATAGATGTATGATAATACCAGAATCATGTATTAAATGGTTAAGCTTACAACGCACCGGATATAAAAAACAGAAGAACCAATTTATAGAAAACATTAATAAAGAGTTTAAGCTAATGTTACAATATTTGCCTGAACAGTGTAAATCAATACTTGATATAGGTTGTGGTATTGGAGGTATAGATATATTATTATCTAAAAGTTATGGAAGTCCTAAATTATTATTAATGGATAAATCAGAGATAAGTAAAAAACTACATTATGGCTATCATAAAGAAGGGGCTTCTTATAATTCATTTAAAGCAACTAAGGATTTAATGAAAGCTAATCATATTGAAAATTATAATATTATAGATGTGTCATCTGGGAAACTACCAGTGTACGAAAATATAGATCTTGTAATATCTCTTTTATCATGCGGTTATCATTATCCAATTTATGAATATCTTGGTTACATTGAAACTGTATTATCAGAAGAAGGGACGATAATAATTGATTGTAGACAAAAAACAGACGGAATAGCTGTACTTGGTCAATATTTTAAAGACATAAAAATAATTAGCAGTTATAATAAATCAGATCGTGTATGTGCGAGGAGATTCAAATGAGACCTAGAAGAAAAAGAATAAATCCTACTACAGGAAAGGGTAAAAGATGGGATGCTATATTAAGAAGATTACCACAAGACAAAGAATTAATAGGCGCAGAGATAGGAGTGTGGCAGGGAAAGACTTCTTTTAGATTACTGGCAGCAAGACCAAAATTAAAATTGATTATGGTAGATCCGTGGATAGTGCCAAAAAAAGAATCTACTTATTACAAAACAGGTGATGATAATGCTCGTAAAACAAAACAGCAACACAATAAAGATTATAGAACTACAATGAAAAAAGTTGCGTTTGCAGGGAATAGGGCAAAAATAATGAAAATGTCATCACAGAAAGCAGCAGAACTTGTCAAAGAGAAATCACTAGATTTTGTATTTATAGATGGGGATCATTCTTATGCTGGAGTAAAGCTAGACTGTATTTTGTGGATCCCAAAAATAAAAAAGGGTGGGTTTATATGTTCGCACGATTATGCGCATCCACGGTTACCAGGAGTTAAAAAAGCAATAGACGAACTATTTAATCCAAAAGAAATTAAACTTGATGTTAACAGGACTGTATTTATAAGGGTTTAGAAATGAAAAAAAAATTAATTATTTGTATAGACTTTGATGGAACTATTACAAAGCATGAAGATTATCCTAATATAGGCGAATTGCACATTAACGCAAAAAATATTATAAATTCATTGTATAACGAAGGACACTATATAATAATATGGACATGTAGGTGTTTAGATAAAGACATTAAACAGTTAAAAAAATATTTGTTAGATAGTAAAATAAAATACCATAAAATAAATGAAAATTCCGATCTAATAACAATACATCCATATCCAAAAGTATATGCAGATATATATATTGATGACAGGTCTTTATTTTGTGATAAAATTGACTGGGTATATATTTATAAGTTAATTAAAGAAAAAGAAAAAAAATTAAAAAGGACAATATCTTGATATATATAATAATGGGTTTTTCAAAAAGTGGGACCACTTTGACAGCAAGGACACTGGATGCAGCAGGAATAAATTTTAGACCTGAAAAGAAGCGGAATAAATATCCGCAATGCCCTTATGAGAATTTAGCAGGCTGTAAAATATGTATGGAGCAAATAGGAATTGATAAAAAGAAATCACTTTATATTCCGGCTGTAATTAAAGATAGTAATAAAATAAAACCTTACATCGAAATGAGGTCGAAACAAGATCTTGACTGGGGTTTTAAGTTTCCGTATTTGACCTTTGTGTATCATAAGTGGAAAAATTATTTACCTGAAGATCATATTGCTATTGCATTAAAGCGAACGCAAAAAGGATTATTAAGTCATTATAGTCGTAAAGGTAGAATTAAATTAGGTAAAAATAAAAGAAAATTAATATTAAAAGCGCAAAGTATTTATAATGATTTGATAGATTATTATAATATACCAGTTATACAGTTTGAGGATTTTATTAAACGCGGCCCTGTTGAACTAGAAAAAATAGTAGGTCGAAAGTTACCAGATGTAAGGGATGGAAAGAAACATTGAAAATAGTTAGTGTTCAATTTGATTATAGAGGTGTAAATAAATATAATATACTTTCAAAAGTATTTGAATATTCAGTAAGAAAGAATTGCCCTAATGCAGAATTGGAATTATTAAAAGTAAAGCCTCCGGAAACAAGAAGAAAGGCAAGGAGTAAAAGTTTTGCATCTAATACTTTAAAGCTTGGATTGTGGCTTGATGTACTTAAAAAAACAGATGACAATGTTGTATTTATGGATTGTGATATGATAGTTTTAAAGGATGTTTCAGAGGCATTTAATTATGATTTTGATATAGGTTATACAGTAAGGACTAATTCAAGCATCCCATTTAACGGTGGCGTTGTGTTTGTCAAGAATACCAAGAAGGCTATTAAGTTTATCGAGACTTGGAAAGAAATAAACAAACAAATGTATGATAATTATACTTTTCATATGCCATATAGAAATAAATATGCTGGTATGAATCAAGCTTCTTTTGGATACTTGCTTGAAAAGAAAAATTATGACGCTAAACTAAAACCGTTTAAATGTGATATTTGGAACGCATGTGATGACAACTGGCGTAATATTAGCAAGGATACTAAAGTAATACATGTTAAAGGCGGATTGCGTAGATCTGTACTATCTCCAAGACCGATCAATTCCAGATATGATAGGGCTGCAATAGTTTGGCAGAATCTTGCAATTGAGGCAGGTGTGATAACCGGACAACGTCAACATATAGATAAAATATACACAATACCAACGCATCCATTGATTGCAAAAGTAAGAGGATTAAAACTAACAAGACGCAGAAAAATTGTTTAACAAGCCTTGACATAAATTAGTATTAATTATATTATTATGTCAGGAGGATTGCGATAATGGAATATAAAATAACCGATAAATTTACTAAAGAACGTATCGATTCAATAGTAACCCTTGAAAAAGAAAACAAACTTACAGCAAGCGAACTTGTAGAAAGGGCTAAGTTGATAGATCATCCGTGGCACGATGTACTTTACAAACAAAACAATAAACAAGCAGCATATTTGTATCGTCTACAAAGGGCAAGAGAAATAATAAATAAAATTAAAGTCATAATAAATAATACCGAATTATATGCTTATGAAAATGTCAGGGTGAGAATAACTGAGACAGAGGTAGAAAGACAGTATGTAGGAGTGCGGCAGATTCTTGACAATGAAGATTACAGGTCTCAGGTTTTACAGTCTGCTGTTAAAGAATTAATTTGTTGGAAGCATAAATATGCTATGTATAAAGAACTTGGAAAGATATTTAAGAGCATAGAACAAACAGAGAAAAATTTATTTAAAGATGTTATATAAAAAATAAATGCGGCGTGGCAAGGCAGGGCAAGGCGTGGCAAGGTGAGGCAAGGAAGTAGGGGGATTATTTCCCCTACTTATTATTTTAATTGTATAGGAGTAAATATGAAAGAAAAAATGATTACTGTAAAACCGATAATGCTTGAAACGGTTATATTAAAAGTAAAAGGAATTTCACCATATCTAGTAGAGCCTATGGATATGAAAATGCTTGAGGATTATGACGGCCCTAAAAAACCAGGTAAAAAAGTTAAGGTTTCTGAAAAAGAAAAAGTAAAAAACAAATACTATTATACAGAGGATGGGAAAAAGGGAATACCTGCAAGAGCTTTTTATAAAGCTATGATAAGAGCATCATCTTATTTAATTGAAAAAAAAGATGGGGGAATGCGTAATGTAAAAGAAGGGATTAAGGTTATGGGAGAAATACTTCCATTAAAATTTAGTTCTGAAAAAGTTTTAACCCATTGGGGAAGGGCTTCTGGAATGACTGGAGCACCAAGATTAATAATGAGAAATGCTTTTTATGATTGGGAATGCACTCTTGAAATTAGATATAATGCAAAGCATTTAACAGCAGACCATATTTTTAATATTTTAAATTGGGCAGGATTTCATATTGGAGTAGGTGGTTTTAGAAAAGAATGCACGGGTAATTTTGGTGAGTTTAAAGTAGAAATATAAAATAAAAATAAACTAAACATGGTTTGGCAAGGCGAGGCAAGGGGTTTGCCAGTTTCCCTTAAAACTGGTTTTTTACACTTGCAATAAATAAAAAAAACCTATATTATTGGATTAGGGAGGGGGTTATGGCTTCAACATCTCAAATTCATTCACTTAGGATCGATATTACAGATCCGCCAGAAGTAATACAAATCATATCAGTTGCAAATTCGGAAGCATTACCATTCGAACCAAAACCACAAGCAGCATATTATATTATAGCAACTGCAAAATATGTATATACAGAAAAAACAAACGGAGCAACTTCGGAAGATTATGAAAACCTTGAATTGTTTTTATCAGATGCAAAACTAAATACTTTGCTAAATACGTTTGGTAATGATGTAGCAATATATAAAGCATTAAAATTAATATCCTCAAAGTTATGGAGTAAATTGTTAACTGTAAAAAATGTTGACGGAGCAACATCAACGGAATATATAAGGTTAAAAGATTTATATGATTATTATAAATCAATTATATCAGATTTTAAAGATGAAACAACAGCTGGTTCAGGGGGTTATTATACCACTAAAAATCAAACTATAGCTGGTGGAAATCTTTAATATGTCTATTAATTTTCAAAGTGCATCGACTCAATATCTTGAAATAAATTCAGCAATAGTTTCTTCATTTCCTTTAACTATTGAGGTTATTTCTATGCCAACAGAGGATATAGATCAATCTTTGTTTTCGATAACCAATAGCGGAACTACTAATAATATGATTAGCATGACTTTATTAGATAGTGGGAAAGGATCCCACGCGCAAGCATTTACCAGGTCATCATCTGGAATACAAGAAATAGAAAGTTCCGGAGCTTACATATTAAATACATTTCATCATTTTGGTGCTGTGTTTGAAAGCAACACTACACGGCATGTATATCTTGATGGTGATGTTGACTCAGAGATTACCGGAGCAATTACACCTGCAGGTTTAAATAGATCATCTATTGCAAGAGCCGGAGACGCATCACCAAGTATTTATGGTGGGAATAATACTTATCGTGTTTGTATTTGGGATGTGGTCTTAACAGAAGGGGAAATGATTGCGTTGGCAAAAGGTGAAGATCCTTTAAATATTAAACAAGCTGACATACAGTTATTAGTATATTTTGAAGGCAATCCGCAAACGCCTAACTATGTTATAGGCTCATCATTTACAGCGTATAATAGTCCAGGTTCAGCAAATGATTATAATCCTACAAGATATTTATTAAGGGAGGATAATCCGGACGCTCTCAATAATTATATTACATTGCAATCACCGGCTGCATCAACGGATGCATCTTTAACAATACCAAGATTAAAAGTTGGTCAGGGAATAACATACCCATCTAATATATGGGTAGTGCCAGAAGGAACAGAAATACTATTTTCAAATGATTATTTTAATACGGATACGAATTTATCTGTGTCATCAATGGATAGGCATGTTTCTATGACTATAGATAATGAAAATAATTGTCATTTTGTTGATAGGCGAGCAGCAGGAGGCGTTACTTACAGGAGGTCGCAAGTATCTACAACAGTAGAGCCATTTATTAATCCAGATTATACTATAGCTATAGATGATTTTGCAGGTACGCAAGGAAGTTGTGGCGGTATTGTTGCAATTGGAGACGATATATATTTTGTTGTACGAGAGGTTAGCGGAGTTAATACTAATATATGGGTACACCACTCAACAGATAAAGGGGTAACCTGGCAAGCACCTGATAATTTAGGTCTTTTTAATGGCGATCACAGAAGCGGAATGATTGTAATTGATAGTCAACCAGCCGTTACAATATGGGAGGAACAGGGTGCAAACCCTGCTGATTTATATTTAATTAGATATAATGGAGCTGCATGGATTACAGATACAAATGTAATTACAGTAGAATCAATGAACGCGCTTACCAGAGAAATTACCTGGATTGAAGATGTTGACGGCCGGATACATGTTGTTTATTGGGATGAGAACGCCGGTGCCAATGTTATAAGACATCAAACAAAGACTAATTTTGCAGCTGCATGGAGTGGAGCTACTATTGTTGATACGTGGGAGGACAACGATTTATCACCATCATTAAGTATAGTAGGTGGTATAGTACATCTTAATTATAGATATTTAACACGTGCAGTACAAAGAGAATGGACTGTTTCGGGTGGTTGGAGTTCTAGGGTTGATATTTCGCAAGGAGTTGCGGATCACCGATATCCTACATCCGCATATGAAGTAAATGCAATTAGTAAAGTATTGCCGGTAATATATACAGACGGCAACGATTTAGTTATGGCATTAGCAGAAATGCCAATATTAGGTATTCCGTTTGGCGGAATATATGGAAAAGCTTTAACGGGAAGTTTAGGAGGTAGGGGTGTATAACGCAGGAGATTACAATACAGCCGAAACGGTAATTATACCGGTTAATACGTTTGATTCTAACGATCCAACTGCATCAGTAACAGTTACAGACTTAGCTGCTGGAGACATTGAAATACACAAAGATGGTGGAGTTGTACAAAGAGCTAGCGACTCAGGAGTTACGGTGACTATTAATTTCGATGGTGTTACTGGTAATCATATAATAAGTATAGATTTATCTGATAATACAGATGCTGGATTTTATTCATCTGGATCTAGATATTTAGTAAGGCTAGAGGGTATTACTGTAGATAGCGGAACTATAAATGCATGGATAGGAGGTTTTTCTATAGGCTGTACGTTAAGACCAACAGTATCAGGTAGAACATTGGATGTAACAGCAACAGGGACTTCCGGTGTTGATTGGGGTAATGTAGAAAATCAAGGTTCATCCGTTGATTTATCATCTACTGCAATAGATCTATGTGATGAAGTAACTATTATCTCAGGATTAAGTAATCCAGCGGTAAATCAAATTACAACCGGAATATTGGCAATGGTAATAGAGGGAACATTGACCTTTGCTAATGTACAAAGATTAATACTATCGTTTGCTACTGGTAAAACTACAGGTAATGGATTAAAATTCAGAAATGTGGCAGATACAAAAGATAGATTAACTTATACTGTAGATGCTAATCACAACAGAACATCAGTTGTTAGGGACGGAGATTAATGAATTATTTCTGGAATGATTATCTATGGAATCAATATTTTTGGAATGAAGATCTGTGGAGTGAATATTATGGTGAATCAGTAAGTAGTTATGTATCAAATGGATTTAATAGAGTAATGTTAAAACAAGAAAGGAAAGGTATTAAAAGATTAATAAATGAAAGTCCTGTATATTTAACGTTATACAGGAAGCCATTAGTATCAGATGGGATGGGTGGATTTGTAGAAGATCCATATTCGGAATCAGTTCAGCATGAAATAAAATGCAGAATAGATCATGAGAAAAAATTCCCAGGGAATACAAATCTGGCAGGAGTTGGATTTAGCACTTCGCTATCAAGATTTATATTAGTTGATTGGGGTACTGAAATATATGAAAATGACACATTAGAAGAAATTGGTAAAGGATTTAAAATTGGAGCCATAGATCCAATAAAAAAATATGGTGGTGTAGTAGCATATCAGGCACCATTAATTGAGGCAGAATTATCGGAGGTAACAAGTTGAGTTATAAATTATTTATTGGCAGGTGGTCACCGTTTCATGCAGGGCACAAATATATAATTGATAGTTATGTTAATAATGGACATAAAGTATGTATTGGCATACGTGATACAAAGCTATCAAAAAAAGATCCTTTTAGTTTTGAACTAAGAAAAAAACTGATTAAGGAATATTACAACGAAAATGTCGAAATAATAAAAGTTCCTGATATAGATCAAGTTATAGTTGGGCGAGGGGTAGGTTATTCTATTGCACAAGCACCAGAAGAAATTAAAAATATATCAGGAACAAAGGAAAGAGAAAAAGAAAAACCTCTTTTTAATAACGGGAAAGGATATTGTTTATGGTTTACTGGGCTTCCATGTTCTGGCAAAACAACTTTAATTAACACCTATAAAACATCTGTACAAAATCATACAATACAAATATTTGATGGTGATAAATTCAGGAAAGAAGTAACGCCGCATTTAGGATTCTCAAAACATGATAGAGTAATTAATTTAAAAGCTGCTTTTGAAATAATAGAGGTACTTGTAAATAATGGTGTATTGGTACTAGCCGGTTTTGTTTCGCCTAATAAAATGATACGAAAAAACATGAAAAAAATGATGGGGAGTAGATTTAAGGAAATATATGTGAAAGCATCTAAGGAGGAATGTATGTACAGAGACGTTAAAGGAATGTGGGAACTAGCAAAAACAGGAAAAATAAAAAACTTTACAGGATACAACGCGCCTTATGAAGAACCAGAGAACCCAGATCTTATTATTAATACTGAAATAGAAAGTTTACAAGAATCATATATTAAATTAAATAATTACATAGGAACATTATATGCAAATACCTAGTTCAGCAACGGACGAAATAAAAGAAAAGGAAATAGACAACGAAAAAATAATAATCAATCCTTATTGTGGAAGTGAAAACTTAACACGTATGGAAGCTATTGATTGTATTAACCGATTGTCGGGGATGCTTTTAGCAGATGGATACTTCCTTCGTAAAAAATAATATAAAGAATATATTTGCTAGAAGAAAAATAACATTGTATGCATTGGCTTTAAGCTATGCTGGGATTATGTTAAATTATTTTAGATCTGTACAACCTCCAAAACCAAACAGTGATGGAAAATTCTGGCATAATAGAACAGGACAAGCATCCGCAAGAATGAAAACCGAGGCTAAAATGTCGAATGAATTTATATCTTTGATAATGTCTCATGGTGTACAATATGGAACTTACCTGGAATTAGCAAATGATAGAACACATGCAGCTATTTATCCAATTATTACAAAATATTTCAGCGAATATATGCAGGCTATAAATAAATTATACAGGACAGGATAATCATGTTGAAGACAATAAAAGAACAGCTTGAAACCGGTAGAATAAATAGAGTGGTTATTTTTGGGCAAAATATAAGACCTGAACCTCCATATATAGTTATTAAGCCGGAAAGGGATCCATTGGGCAGAGGCAGAATGATAAGAATAATAATACACATGATACCAGGACAACAATTATTTCTTGATGATTATGCAAGAAATGATATAGAGAATTTATTACATGGATTCAAGGGGTTGAGTAGACATAATAATTATAATAAACTTTTGACAGAAAATGATTATACTGATATAATAACAGAAAATGATGATAAGACGATTAGTATGGAAAGAATATTCTTGCTTCCGTCAATGTCATTTTAAAAAATAGAATTCTAAATTTTATGTGAACTTGGGAGGGGAACATATGTTAAGAGAGAGCGCAAGATATGATTTTGGGTTAGAGTTTGCAAGGATTATGCCGTTGAATGACGATTTGACGATCCCTGTACCTACCCGTATGCTAGGTGGAACCGGACCTTTTGATTTTTCAGGGGTTGACGATATAACCGCAGTACAATTAATAATTAAATTTGATGCAGAAGCATCAATCACTTATACCGTAGATCTTTCAGGAGCAGTAAGTGCAGCAGCAGTGACCGTAAGGGAATTAAGAGACGCAATTAACAGTCAAAACCCTGCAGAAATACTTGCACGTATACATGCCATTACAAATAGAATAGAACTGTACTATGATGGATCGGACGCGCCAGATTATATTCAAGTTTATGGTGATGTTGCTTATATTGCAATGTTCGGGCAGGGATTAGGGTTAAAATTTGTTTGTACAGATACACTTAAATCAATAGGAGATGAACCGACCCTCAAAGATGAAGAAACAATTACAACTACAGATTCTAACGGATTAGACACTTCAGTTATTTCAGATGGATACAGAAAGGGTTTTGTTGCAACTGTTGTTGATACTGCAAAAGATTATTTAATCCGTCAAATAATGGAAGGAGGCCAATACGATGAAGATAATGGTATTTACGATGTCCCAACTTCAGAGGACTCCAAAATATATTTTTATGTAGAGGTTTATTATAGCCGGTATACGCGAGGTGAAAACAAAGAAGCCGACATTGACGGATATACAAGAAAGCTTTACAGATCTTGCAAGGGGAAAATGGGATCTGAAAATCACGAAAGAGCGTTTGCAGATGGTAATTATACAATCACTGGAACTACATATAAAGATGAAAACGATAACCTTTTGGCAGATACAAGTTTCACCGAATTAACGGTTGAGGAATACGAGGCATTAGATTTAGAAAATGTATGCGTTAATTAGAGGCATGCATGGAAACTATAAATGCCAATGAAACTTTAGAAAAAATCAGGGATCTAAAATATTCACTTAT
>Ga0209345_10005745_pt1 | contig 11406 bp, 12 predicted proteins | sample Cruoilmetagenom7_FD_187294 | JGI IMG/M metagenome (GOLD analysis project Ga0209345, IMG submission 187294) | Oil polluted marine microbial communities from Coal Oil Point, Santa Barbara, California, USA - Sample 7 (SPAdes) (version 2) | ecosystem: Environmental > Aquatic > Marine > Oil seeps ...
TGGGCCTGCCATCGTGGTTGGAGTGGCTGGAACCTTCGATAATGGTGGCGCCGCAGCCGGTTTTATCCCCCACCCTCGCCGCGGGCTGGCCCTCTACTCTAGAGGGCGAACCGGTGACAATTTCCGTGGTGCCGTGGCCGGCGACGGGGCAGCTGTGAAGGTCGCCTTTACGGGCAACGGGTTTCATGAAGCAACCGCCGCAATACGCCACTCACCTGCTGATGTACGATAAAACACCATAGGAATAGCAGTTTCTTCTTTATCTGGCTGACTTGGATAAGACCAATAAATCGGGCTAGGTAAAATACGCACAAGGCGCCCATCTCCCATAAACTCCAAACTATCGTCTGCTGGATCATCCGCAATGTCCAAAGGCTGTAAACGCGGGCCATTTGGCTCCTGATGCAATCCAACTAGTTGTGAGCCAACAGGCAGTGATTCAGCATACTCTCTGGCACTCTTCCCCCCGGCCATCAGCAAACCAGTTCGATCCCAAACAGGCTCAAATTCGCGCACAATAGCGTCTGTATTCCCTTCTTCAAATAGGCGGTGCAGACGCTCATAGGCTTGGCGTAACTCATGGCGAAGTCGTGGGGTGTCTTGCAGCGGCGTGGCCTCATTCACCCAGTGAAAATCGGGAATGGTATCCAGCAAACGGAAACTCATATCTACCCGCTCAGCTTCTATACTTTGTCCACTACCAGTTAGTAATTGATCCGGCGAACTCACAACAAACTCTCCCCGCGTGCGCAGGTGTTCAGTTTGATGCACCGTTTCACCATTTATATTGGCAGGATTCTGATGAGAGGCTATAAGCTCACCTTCCTCCATGTCATACCGAAGTTGCAGAGTGTTGATGCGCTCCTTTTCCTGAGTGCGTGTATTAATAGCTTCAATGGAAACATCAACCCAAAAGTCTTCTTTAGGCGCCTGTATATACTCGCCGGTTTCTTCATCCTTTGCGAGGTACCCTGTGTCGTCTTCAAGAAGGGGTGCATAAATAAGCGATATCGTATTTTGACCTTCTTTCAGGCTAGGACTAATTGGATATGAGATAGAATATTGTTCTATAAAGCGATGAGACAGCACATTCACATCATTAACACGCAATACCCACGCTGCGCCTTCCGTATGAATATTGACCCAGTATTCGCGTTCAATTGGCTGTGCCATGGCGCTGGACGATAGGCTGAGCAGACACACGATGGCGAGCCTCGCGACAACCCAAGCGCTATAGCTACCGAATGGTGCGCCTACCACTAAACGACTAACGACTCCTTTCAAGGTATCGCTCCTGGTAACTCCATCATTCCACATAAGCACTAAGGCTGAACCTTGGCACTGCTCGACGCGGTAATAATCTCGCCACCATGATCGGTTTTGCAGCCTAGATAAGCCGTGGGCCTACAATCGTGGTTGGAGTGGCTGGAACCTTCGATGATGGTAGCGCCGCAGCCGGTTTTATCACCCACCCGCGCCACGGGCTGGCCCTCCACTTGCGAGGGCGAACCGGTGACAATTTCCGTGGTGCCGTGGCCGGGAATGGGGCAACGGTGGAGATCGCCTTTACGGGCAACGGGTTTCATCGGCAGATTTCCCACTGGCCATCGCGGCGAATGAAGTAGAGGCTTACGTAGCTAGCACGACCTTCCTGTGAAACATTATTAAAACGGATGGGTTCACTTACTCCTTTTGTGGTCAGCCATGCCACGCGATTATCTGCACCCAAGTTTAACGTCATGGGCTCTTCGGGGAAGTCGTCTAACTGGTAGAGATCCGGGTTATCGAAGTACAGATTGTAGCTAAACCTATCCCGAACGTAGTCTTCTGGGGTCCCCGAGGCCAGAGCCAGCTCTGTTGTTCTTGTCGAGGCGGCGGCTAACAGGGCATCGTTATCGCCTGCGGCAAACAGCGTATGTAGCCGACGATATTCGCGGGTTAGGCTAGCACGGGTGGCATCATTGTCGTTTAGTACATCGCCCTCTTCCCAGCACCAGGTAGGCATCGGTTGGCGGTTGTTGAAGGGAACGGTTAATTTAAAGTAGTCTTGATCCCAGCTAATATCGCTTTCTCGCGGCTGCACGGGGGCGGCCTGATCTATTGACACGATCTCAGGCTTGGCGTCTTTTACGCCGGGCATCATCACCACTTCAAACGCTGTTTTAGCATCAATGTTAGGATTTTCGTCGGGCTCCCAATACTCTACGGAGAGGCGAAGTTCGTGCTGCTCTTCAAATGGTTCAGCAGATGGTACTGGCCAAGCGTAAAACTGAAGGGCATTGCGTCCATTACGGACATACTGGGTAATAGGCAACATTGTGTTCTGCTCGCTCGGCACCCCTTTAAAATCAAGCATAACGTCTTGTATGTCTACTGATGACGCTAAGCCATTAACGCTCCAGCGAACGCCAAACTGATACTCGGTTTCCTGTGCCATTGCTGGTGCACTGATCAGCGTCAGCGCAATAATCCAAAAGTAAGCCACCCATTTTTTCATGCTGTGATATGCCTTTTGCAACTCCATAAACTAACACGATCCTTCAAGGCTGCACCTTGGCACTGCTCGATGCGGAAATAATCTCGCCACCATGGTCGGTTTTACAGCCCAGGTACGCGGTGGGCTTACCATCGTGGTTGGAGTGGCTGGAACCTTCGATAATAGTGCCCCCACAGCCGGTTTTATCACCCAGCCGCGCCACGGGCTGGCCCTTCACTTGCGAGGGCGAACCGGTGACAATTTCCGTGGTGCCGTGGCCGGGAATGGGGCAGCGGTGGAGGTCGCCTTTGCGAGCGATGGGTTTCATGAAGCAACCGCCGCAATACGCCACTCACCTGCTGATGTACGATAAAACATCATAGGGATGGCCGTTTCTTCTTTATCTGGCTGACCTGGATAAGACCAATAAATCGGGCTGGGTAAAATACGAACAAGGCGCCCATCTCCCATAAACTCCAAACTATCGTCTGCTGGATCATCAGCAATGTCCAATGGTTGTAAACGTGGGCCATTTGGCTCCTGATGCAATCCAACTAGTTGTGAACCGATAGGCATTGATTCGATGTAATCCCTGGCGCTCTTTCCCCCTGCCATCAACAATCCTGCACGACCCCAAACAGGTTCAAATTCGCGCACAATAGCGTCTGTATTACCTTCTTCAAATAGGCGGTGCAAACGCTCATAGGATTGGCGTAACTCGTGGCGTAGCCGTGGGGTGTCTCGCAGTGGCGTGGCATCATTCACCCAGTGAAAATCGGAAATGTTATCCAGCAAACGGAAGCTCATATCGACCCGTTCCGCCTCTATGCTTTCCCCATTACCAACCACTAGACGATCCGGCGAGTTAACCTGAAACTCCCCACGGGTGCGCAGGTGTTCGCTCTGATGTGCCGTCTCGCCGATAACGTTGGCAGGGTTTTTGGGGAAATCTATCAACTCGCCCGTCTCCATATCGTAGCGTAGCTGCAACGTATGAATTCCCTCCCTCGCTTGAGTCTGTGTGTTAATAGCCTCAATGGTGACGTTGACAAAGAAATTGTCTTTAGGCCCCTGCGTTAACTCGCCCGTTTCAGCATCCTGTAATAAATTGCCTGCTTCGTCCTCAAGCAGCGGCGCATAAATAAAGGAAACCGTATTGGCGCCTTCTTTTAAATTAACGCTAATGGGATATGAAATAGAGTAGTACTCAGTCGACTTATGAGACTGTACATATAAATCATTAATTCTTAGCGTCCACGCGGCACCTTGGGTATGAATATTCACCCAGTACTGGCGATCAATTGGCTGCGCCATGGCACTGGTCGCTAAGCTGACCAAGCAAGCGATGGCAAGCCAAGCGATAACCGAAGCACTATATTTTCCAAATGATGCGCTTATCACTAACCGCCCAACGACTCCGTTCAATTCCTGTCTCCTTCCACAACTGTCATTCCGCATAAGCGCTACGGCTGAACCTTGGCACTGCTCGACGCCGTAATAATCTCTCCACCATGATCCGTTTTGCAGCCCAGGTAGGCGGTGGGCCGACCATCGTGATTGGAGTGGCTGGAACCTTCGATAATGGTGGCGCCGCAGCCGGTTTTATCCCCCACCCGCGCCACGGGCTGGCCCTCGACTTGAGAGGGCGAACCGGAGACAATTCCCGTGGTGCCGTGGCCGGGAATGGGGCAACGGTGGAGGTCACCTTTACGGGCAACGGGTTTCATGCAGACACCGTCGCGATACGCCACTCACCAGATGCCGTGCGGTAGAAAACCACTGGCAAGACATCGCTTTTTTGATTAGCTTGGTTTGGGTATGACCAACGAAGCGGGCTGGGTAAAATGCGTACTAAGCGTCCGTCGCCCATAAACTCTAAGCTATCGCCAGCGGGGTCGTTGGCAAGACGCAGTGGTTCTAGCTGAGGCCCATCAGGCTCTTGGCGCATACCTATAGTTTGTGAAGCGAAAGGAAGAGAAGCAATGTATTCCCGTGCACTCTTGCCCCCTGCCATGAGCAACCCAGCGCGATCCCAAACGGGTTCACCTTCACGCAAAATGGCGTCAGTATTACCTTCCTCATATAGGCGATGCAGACGCTCATAGGCTTGGCGTAACTCGTGGCGTAGCCGTGGGGTATCTTGCAGCTGGGCCGCATCATTCACCCAGTGAAAATCGGGAATGGTATCCAGCAAACGGAAGTTCATATCGATCCGTTCAGCCTCTATGCTTTCCCCATTACCAACCACCAAACGATCCGGTGAGCTCACCTGAAACTCCCCCCTAGTACGCAAGTGCTCGCTCTGGTGTACCGTCTCGCCGATAACGTTGGCAGGGTTTTTGGGGAAATCTATCAACTCGCCCGTCTCCATATCGTAGCGCAGCTGCAACGTATGAATCCCCTCTTTCGCTTGGGTCTGTGTGTTAATAGCCTCAATGGTGACGTTGACAAAGAAATTTTCTTTAGGCCCCTGCATTAACTCGCCCGTTTCAGCATCCTGCAATAAATTGCCTGCTTCATCCTCAAGCAGCGGCGCATAAATAAAGGAAACCGTATTGGCGCCTTCTTTTACATTAACGCTAATGGGATATGAAATAGAGTAGTACTCAGTCGACCTATGAGACTGTACATATAAATCATTAATTCTTAACGTCCACGCGGCACCTTGGGTGTGAATATTCACCCAGTACTGGCGATCAATTGGCTGCGCCATGGCGCTTGTCGATAGGCTGACCAAGCAAGCGATGACGAGACAAACGAGGCCCCAAGTGCTGTATTTTCCAAATGAGGCGCCTACCACTAACCGACTAACGACTCCTTTCAAGACATCTCTCCTTGTAACTCCATCGTTCCGCATAAGCGCTACGGCTGAACCTTGGCACTGCTCGACGCCGTAATAATCTCGCCGCCGTGATCAGTTTTACAGCCCAGGTAGGCGGTGGGCTTACCATCATGGTTAGAGTGGCTGGAGCCTTCAATAATGGTGGCGCCGCAGCCGGTTTTATCACCCACCCGCGCTGCGGGCTGGCCCTCTACCTGAGAGGGCGAACCGGTGACAATTTCCGTGGTGCCGTGGCCGGAAATCGGGCAGCGGTGCAGGTCGCCTTTGCGGGCAACGGGTTTCATGAATCAACATCCGCAATCCGCCAATCTCCCGAAGAGGTGCGATAAAACATCATTGGCATTACATCCTCTTCTTTATCCGGCTGGCCTGGATAAGACCAATAAATCGGGTTGGGTACAATACGCACCAAGCGCCCATCTCCCATAAACTCCAAACTATCGTCAGCTGGGGTATCAGCAAAATCCAATGGCTGTAAGCGAGGCCCATCAGGCTCTTGGTGCAATCCCACTAACTGTGAACCGATAGGCATTGATTCGATGTAATCCCTGGCGCTCTTTCCCCCTGCCATCAACAATCCGGCACGACCCCAAACAGGTTCAAATTCGCGCACAAGGGCGTCTGCATTGCCTTCTTCGAATAGGCGATGTAACCGCTCATAGGCTTGGCGTAACTCGTGGCGTAGACGTGGGGTGTCTCGCAGCGGGGTCGCATCGTTCACCCAGTGAAAATCGGGAATGGTATCCAGCAAACGGAAACTCATATCTACCCGTTCCGCTTCTATACTTTCCCCATTACTCACCACTAGACGATCCGGCGAGCTCACCTGAAACTCCCCGCGAGTACGCAAGTGTTCGCTCTGGTGTATCGTCTCGCCGATAACATTGGCAGGGTTTTTGGGGAAATCTATCAACTCACCTGTCTCCATATCGTAGCGTAGCTGCAACGTATGAATCCCCTCCTTCTCTTGAGTACGGGTGTTAATAGCCTCAATGGTGACGTTGACCCAAAACGTCGATTTAGGCCCCTGCATTAACTCGCCTGTTTCAGGATCACGCTTTGACTCCCCTGTGGTCTCATCTCCCAGTATCGGCGCATAAATAAAGGAAACCGTATTGGCGCCTTCTTTCAAATTTACGCTAATGGGATACGATATGGAGTACTGCTCTGTAGTGCTATGAGACTGTACATGCAAGTCATTAATTCTTAACGCCCACGCGGCACCTTGGGTATGAATATTCACCCAGTACTGGCGATCAATTGGCTGCGCCATGGCACGGGGCGATAGGCTGACCAAGCAAACGCTGGCGAGCCAAGCGATAACCAAAGCGCTATATTTTCCAAATAAGGCACCTGTCACTAACCGCCCAATGACTCCGTTCAATTCCTGGCTCCTTCCACAATTGTCATTTTGCATAGGCGCTATGGCTGAACTCTGGCACTGCTCGACGCCGTAATAATCTCGCCACCATGATCGGTTTTGCAGCCTAGATAAGCCGTGGGCCTACCATCATGGTTAGAGTGGCTTGAGCCTTCGATAATGGTAGCGCCGCAGCCGGTTTTATCACCTACCCGCGCCACGGGCTGGCCCTCAACAAAAGAGGGCGAACCAGTGATAATTTCCGTGGTGCCGTGGCCGGGGATGGGGCAGCGATGGAGATCGCCTTTGCGGGCAATGGGTTTCATGAAGCAACCGTTGCGAGACGCCACTCGCCTGATGCTGTGCGATAAAACACAACTGGCAGTCGATGGAATCGATCAGGCTCATTGGGGTATGACCAGCGGATTGGGGTGGGTAAGATGCGAACCAAGCGCCCATTACCCATAAATTCTAAACTATCACCAGCAGGATCGTCAGCAAGGCGCAACGGCTCTAGCTGCGGAGAACCAGGCTCCTCACGGAGACCTGCAAGCTGTGAGGCGATAGGAAGAGATTCTGTATATTCTCTGGCGTTTTTCCCCCCAGCCATTAGTAGCCCAGCGCGGCCCCACATTGCCTCACCTTCACGTAAGATTGCATCAGTCTTACCTTCTTCAAATAGGCGATGTAACCGCTCATAGGCTTGGCGTAACTCATGGCGAAGTCGTGGGGTATCTTGCAGCGGCGTCGCATCATTCACCCAGTGAAAATCGGGAATGGTATCCAGTAAGCGGAAGCTCATGTCAACCCGTTCAGCAGCCAGTAAATCACCATTATCAATGACTAATCTGTCTGGCGAGTTAACCTGAAACTCCCCACGTGTACGCAGATGTTCGGTCTGATGTATCGTCTCGCCAAGCGGATTGGCAGGATTGTTGGGGAAATCTACCAGCTCACCAGTATCCATATCGTAACGCAGCTGCAGCGTATTAATGCGTTCCTTCTGCTGGGTGCTAGTATTGATCGCCTCAATGGAGACATCGACATAAAAAGTCGATTTGGGCCCTTGGATAAACTCGCCCGTTGCAGGATCCTGCTCTATTAACGGTGCATAAATGAACGACACCGTATTTTGCCCTTCCCTTAGGCTCGTGCTAATCGGGTACGAAATAGAGTACTGCTCTGTCAATTTATGAGAGCGCACATTTATATCATTAATTCTTAACGTCCACGCGGCACCTTGGGTATGAATATTCACCCAGTACTGGCGATCAATTGGCTGCGCCATGGCTAGCTCCTGAAACATCAATAAACATAAAAAAAGCCCCCAACTCAGTAACCTTTTAGAAAGGCACCCATACTCCCTCTTCCTTAGGCCAAATTGTTTTTCCATCACCCTCATCTCCTTCAATCTCGGCTATTTTTTCTGTACCCGATGCTTTCGCTCGCGCTGAGCTGGACATACTGGCTGCATTTGTATTCGACGCATCAATCGAAGAGTTCACTTGCTCCGAGAGACTCTCACTCTCTTCGCCTTCCACCAACTCAAAGCTACCTTCGGAGGAAATTCCTGCTCCACTGCTGTCACCCCCTTCTCCATCATCACCCCAAGTAACTTCCGCATAAGCCTCCCCGGTGACCTTAACGCCTTCAAAGGTATAGCGTTTCATCCGCTGGCCTTCGTCGTTGTTCTTTACTTCCCACATCCAGGAGGTATGAATAGAACCGCGCACGCCCGCCCGAGCTCTAACCATGAAAACACTGCCTTCTACATGGAGCTTTATTTCTGCTAAGCCGAGAATTTGCAATGTTCCTCTGAAATCGCTTGTCACATCACGAGCGTTAAACTCCATGCCCTCACCGGAGGCCGGTATGCGGTAGGAAACTACACCATCCTTGCCCAAGGTATGCTGCAACGACCCTGTTGCACTCAGCTCCAGATAGCCTTCTATGGTTGCGTTCACTTTCTCGCCTGCTTTTATTCGAGCGCGCGCATCCTGAATCCGATTGGCGCCAGCAGGGGTTAACGCAATTGATGCAATCACTTCGATCAAGTCAATTCTGCCTGTCACCCCCAGGCTGAGAACCGACTCCAGACTGCCGATATTAAGCTGCAGATCTGGGCTGCTTGGCACCGGCACTAGCTCAAACCCGGAGGGCTTAAACGACAGCGATTTGCTAATGATGACGCCAGAACCAATGGAAGAACGATCGTACGCCACCGTGTCACTGGGACTCCCCATGGAAAAGTAGCGGTCAATCTTCTGTATTGTCTCGACCATAATGCCGATTAGACCAGGCGCATCGTTTTGGCGTGGGATACCCTTAGGCTCGCCACCCGCGGCTTCGGCACTGCTTGACCAATCCAGTGTATGCCGACCGTACTGACCCGAAAGCGTACCCGTTGCTGACACTCTCGCCGACACTTCACTGGTCATAATGACGGTTTCTACAGCTAGGGTAACGTCGCCTTCTAGCTTCATGTAGGGATAAGGAATGACCTTCAGGGAGTGGCTAATATCTTTGCCCGGCAAACACTGCATGGGGAGGAAGTTGGCCTGCCCGCCATGACCATTCAATAAGCGGCCGCCGAGTACCGCTTCAAAGGCCACAAAGCCCAGCGTGATATCGAAGGGAATAAAATCGTTAAGGCTTCCCGCCAATCGCGTCGGTTGGTCGTAAGTGATAGGAACATCGACCTGCTGCTCGGTAAGCTTCTGTATTCCACTGTCGAATCCAACAGCACCACAGGAATTGATACAGGCCCCTATACAAGGAACATCGTCAGTACGACCGTTTTGACAGCTTGTTTCGCCTTCCCATACGACTTCCACATTGGCCGTTAGCGGGCCTGAGGCGGCATTCTCTTGGGGTCTTGCGACCACGAGCAAGGTCATTGCGTCATCAACAGCGGGCCATTCAACCTTGCGTGAACTATCCTCCTTGTCACTGACGCTCCCAGCCTTAAGGCAGCATCCATCGTCCTGGGTACACTTCACACAGGTCTCAGCGAACGCTGTATCTGGCCCACCTTCCTCTGCTGAATCACTGCTAGCCGATGGAATAGGAGTTTCGGTCAGCGGTTCGGCTCCGCTTTCTCGGTACTCCTGGTAAAGGCGACGAGCCGTGCCCTCTTCATCCACCGGCTCCCTGTTTTGGAGTGCACTGTGAAGCGAACGCAAGACGGAGCCTGGCCTCTCGAAGGCCTCCGGCTGCGTTTCTAACAGGTACACCATCTCTTCAAAGCCCGGCTGGTAGCTCATGACCGCTCCTCGCTAACGATGGGCCGAAAATTATCGTGTTGCATATCACCTTCCTCATCGCGATTCGGTGCCAAAAGTGTGCGTCTGATGCGCCCTTTGGGTAGCCAGGCTTCCAGTTGGTCACGTTTTCGCCAAGCGGCGGTTGTCGGACTGCTGAGGATCCGCTGGGCCTCGGCATATCCGTTGGGAAACGTATCGCCCAGTTCCATTACGCACTTGGCAAGCAGTTTGATCTGCTTCTTAGTGGCAAGCCCATAGCGCTGCCCTAGCTGTGCGGCCGTTTGAACACTGTCTAGCAGCTCATCCACGGTGGCCTGGGGGTAGGCTGGCTTGAGCGAAAGCGCCAGGGCTCCTTGCGCCCGCTGCTCCACCAGCTCCCCAAAGCGCTGATACTCCGCCGGCCCTATCGCAAACTGCCGCCCCTGGCCGTTGGCGGCGCGGGCATCGTCGCTGAGGGCAATGCGCATTAGCCTTCCCTGTACGTCGCTGGCATCGGCGTCGAGCTCAATCACGGGGGTTAATTCAAGCTCAGCGGGAAACACCATTAAAGGCGAGGCAGGCACTATCACCGTTTCGAGTGGCGCCATAAAAGCCGCCAGCTTCCAGGGTTCCAGGGCTTGGCTCATATCCAGCGCCACCCGGGGGTCGTAGAATCGGAAGTAGACCGGGGCCTGGTCGTTGGCGGGCGTCCAGAGCATGGTGAACTTGCGCAGGTGGCTGCGCAGTTGCTTTAGGGTGGCGTTGGATTGCAGCAATATCCCCCAGTGTTGATCCTGGGGCAGGTCTTCCAGCCATTGGCGTACGTCGCTGTCGGCTTCCAGGCGCACCAGCCAGGGAGCATTGGCTTGAGTGGCACTATCCGTTGAGGCATACAGGCAGGCGCTTTGGGCCTCGGCTTGGCTTAGGCGCTGCATTGCTTCGCGGCAGTTAACCCCGTCGATGACCGCCCATAACGGTGGCTGATGGGGGGCAAACAGCGCTTGCCAAGTGGTCTCTTGATAATTCACCGGCGGGAGAACCGCTGCTGGTTCAGGTTCAGGCGCGGGTTCCGGCAACAGGGGCAGCATCTCGCCATACGCCACCGGGTGTTGCGACGAGGTGGTGTGGGCCAGTTCCACCAGCCCGTGGGCGATACCTTCTCGGCGGCAGCGCTGGAGCAGGGTCTCAATGGCATCGAGGCGGATCAGCCCCAGGCCGTCAGCGTGGCACTGCTGCTGTAACAGCGCCCTGACCTGGTCGGCGTCCTCGGCCAGTACCGCGACCACGGTGACCGCTTCGTCGGCCTCCTCTTCCCAGCGTCGAGCACTGGGGGAATAAGCCATCACATGGCAGCGGGCGAGCCAGTAGTCGGCCATGGCCATGGGTTATTCCCCTTCGAGCGGGCAGTGGGAGACAAACGGGCTGCCTTCCCCTGCAGCGGCTTCCAGCACGGCGGGTATGCTGGGCAGCGCCGCCGCGCTGGGCG
>Ga0209345_10005746_pt1 | contig 11406 bp, 6 predicted proteins | sample Cruoilmetagenom7_FD_187294 | JGI IMG/M metagenome (GOLD analysis project Ga0209345, IMG submission 187294) | Oil polluted marine microbial communities from Coal Oil Point, Santa Barbara, California, USA - Sample 7 (SPAdes) (version 2) | ecosystem: Environmental > Aquatic > Marine > Oil seeps ...
CTGGAAAATATTTCACATTGACCGAGCGATATCAAAAAGAATTGAACTTGGATGTCTCCCCGGACATGATGACTTTTACTAAGGGAATTGGAGGTGGATATCCGTTAGGTGTTTTAGTTTCATCTCCAAAAATCAAAAAAAGATTTGGTCCTTCCGAAGAGCACACTACGTTCAGCTCTGACCCACTTTCATTTGCAACTTCACTGGCAGCAATTAAAGTTATTGAAAAAGGTAGAATTGGTGAAAACTGTGAAAAAATGGGTAATAAGATAACGAAGCGATTATTAGAAATGCAAGAAGAATACGAAGAAATTGGAGATATCAGAGGTCCTGGACTATTTATCGGGATAGAATTAGTTAAAAACAAAGAAACTCGAGAACCTTTCACGGAGCTCTCCGAAGAAATGGTTTTATTAGCACCAAAACATAATTTATACTTAGGAGATAGTATGCCAATTCTAACGGCTACAGGTAAACTTAGAAGACGAAATGTAATCAAAATCAAACCACCTTTAGTTATTACGGAAGAAGATGCCGATTTTATATTAGAAAATTTTGAAATAACTCTAAAAGACGCGCTGAATAAGTTAAAATAACAAAAAAATACACTCTTTTTTTTATAAACTTAAAGACCTAAATGATTTCGTAGAAATTTTTTTTAATTTGATAATTTGTTTATTAAATTGCATATTTCCTGTGGATTTCTTGTAGAGAAAACAAATGGTCTACCATCTTGAAAGGTTAGTTTTACAGCCTCTCCGAAATCTGTGTTATAGGCCCATGAACCATCTACTCCTAATCGAATTCCTACTCCCCAATAATTTCTAAAATCTGCTTTAGCTATTTCACATATGGTTATTTTTTTTATAGGAATTTTTTTATGGTTAAAAATTCCATATTCTACATCAAGTTGATTTTTGGTTAAGGTGATTTTTAGCCTTCTATAGTTCCAATATATAAGAAGAATAAATAAACTTACAACACCACATATTATGCCGAAAAATGTCAATTCTTTGGGTATGAAAGCAGTAACTATAATACCGATTGAAAAAATTAATAAATATACAAATAGCACTAAAACTTTTACTATTTTTCCCGCTGGAACCCATTCTGTATATAATATTTTATCATTTTTTTTTTGGATATTATTTTCATTAATTTTTTTAATCACCAAATAAATGCTGCTTTTTTCACCATATTTACCATAACTATGATAGGATTAAAGTTTTCATTATTTAAGAGTCTGTTTAAAATCATAGTTCTAATCAATTCTATCTTTTTTAATTCGAACAGTCGAAAAGACAAGAATGGAAATAATTTATGTGACTTTCATAAATAAGTTATTTAATTTGAATAATCGCAAATGAGCTTAAATTGGTGTAATATTTTGCTAAATTTCTTTTATCCATCTCCTTTTTGAGATCCTCGTATTCAAAGGCCAGATCGTCTAGCTTTTTATCGATAGATGATATATTCTTACGAAGAAATTGTAGTTCCTCTTTCAAATTCTCAATTTTATCTAAACGCTCTTGCTTTTTGATTCTATCGTTAATATTTTTTATATTTAATAGTTGTCTTTCGGTTGGCCTTTGGCTTTTTTTTTTCTTTAACTTTTCTTTTAAAGATTCTTGTCTAAAACTTAATACTCTCTTTTTGTAACTAAATATTTTCTCTTTTTTATTGATCTCGATATTAAATATTTTAGCGTTTAAAGCTTTAATTTCCTTTTTCCATTGAGAAGTTTTCCACTTTACAAGATTTTTAGCTTTTGGAGTAAGTTGCTCGAGAAATCTTAGGTCTAATTGAGCTTTATAAGGAATATCTATATCAAAAACTAAATAATCTTGAATCTTTTTAATATCTAGTACAATTTCCGCTAAATCTGGAACCTCATTCCCTTCATCGTCTACTATTACAGCAGATATTTGATTTTCTAATATGTAACCTTGAAATTTTATGCTAAATACGAATAAATAAAGGTTTTTTTTAGAAGATAAAAGATTGATTAAATGTTCTGGTAAGTTATCTTTCATTAAATTAAGAATCGTAAAAGTTCCCTCTAAATCTCCTGATGTACAAAAATCTAAAACTTCGTTAATTAATGGATGTCCTAACGCAAAAAAGTCGATTTCTTCTCTTTCTCTTGCTAGATTCAAATCAAATGTACCTATATATTCTTTTGAGAATTTATATCTAGGATTTTTAAGTAAAATGTCGTTTACCGTAATTTTTGTCTCAAGACCTATTTTTTCAGAAGCTTTGATACCTTCTTCTTTAAGGGTGTCTACAAAACCATTTTTATTATGATTGAGATTAAAGAAATATTTCGTTAGTAAAAATAATTCGTTATGACTGAGCCTTACTTCTTTACATGTCGTCCAAGAAGTTATTAAGTCGTCGATTCGAAAAGATTTTTTGTCAATCAGTAGATCATCTAGTTGCATTTCTAATTCTCTCGCCCTTTTTACCTCAAGATCTAATCTCCTGTTGAACTCGTTTAATTTTTTCCTTCTTTTGCCCTTATCGTCAGTAAAGATAATATTTTTTATATCTTTTTGTATTCTACCTATTATCGGTTCTAACTGCCCTATAGATTCTTCGAATAAGTGAATCCTTTTATCGAGCGCGAACATAATGTCTGTTTCTACAGTTCCTTCCATATAAAAGTTATAAATGTAAATCTCTTTGGACTTTTGACCTATCCTATCAAGTCTACCAATTCGTTGTTCCAATTTCATAGGATTCCATGGTAAATCGTAATTTATTAAGACACGCGCAAATTGAAAATTTCTACCCTCGCCACCGATTTCCGTAGAAAGTAAAATAGAAAATTTCTTGCTTTCTCGGAATCTCTCTACAGCTTCATCTTTTTTAACTTTATTTAAACCTCCGTAAAAAGTTTCCACGTAATAATCTTCTTTTTGCTTGTTCAACAAATCTTTTAAGTACAACAGGGTGTCTACAAATTGCGTAAAGACTAATATCTTTTCGTTAGAATTTTGAGAATATATCATATTTAACAATTCAATTAGTTTCTCAGATTTAGAGTCGTAAGGTAATGCTTTTAAATGGTTATAAAATTGTCTTATTATTTTTTCTTGGTTAAGCAAACCTAAGGAAGTTTTTTCTGATTCTTTAACCGAGTTGTTACCGTTATTGTAAGTGAAATCAGAATCGATATATTGATCTTTCAATTCCGATTCATAATATTCCGGATTTTCATCTCTTAATATATTCAATTCAAGAGAAATGCTTTTTAAGCGCTCAATCTGTTCTAGTCTTCTATCCAAGCTTTTTAAAAACGCGTATTTGGAGCTTGTAAGTAGCTTTTGCAAAGTCGTTATAATAAATCCAATTCCTACGTTATCTTTATTTGTTGCAGAATTGTAAATTTTCGCTAAATAGAGTCTAATTTCCTTATAAACTTCCAATTCTTGCTTCGTAGGATTTATAACAATAGTTTTTACGACTCTTTTATTTAAAAACTCTTCTGAAAATATATTCTTTTTACGATTCCTAATTAGAAACTTTGATAATGTGTGGTCCTCTTCAATTTTCTTTAATAAATTTAATTTATAATTATCATTTTTTAACAGTTCTAGTATTCCTTCATTATTTTTGTTACTACTTATGTATTTTAGGTTCTTAAGAAGTTTTATAGTATTTTTTACTTCGAAATTATTTAATTTATCAATTTGGTTCACATTAGAAACTAGTAAATTTATAAACGGCATATTTTTTCTAAAATGTTCGAAATCTGAAAAATTATCAAAAGCTTCTCCTTGGATTAATTCTATAAGCGAATACAATTCAAACGAGTGTAGTTGTAAAGGCGTTGCCGATAATAGTAATAAAGATTCAGTAGAGAGGCTTAAATTCCTTGCTAAATCGTAATTTAAGGTTTCCCTATAATTTCCAGTTGCGGCATTAATTAAATATCTTCGCAAATGATGGGCTTCGTCAAAAACAATTATGTCCCATGAAATTTGGGAAAGAAAGTTTATATATTTTCTATTTTTCGCAAATTGTAGAGAACATATAATAAGATTATCGTAATAAAATGGGTTTTGAAACAACTCAGCGCTCGTACGATTTCCGATTTTCTTTAATTCTTTGATCTTTTTTCCATCGTATATAGTAAACTCAATGTTAAACTTGTTTTGCATTTCAAATTGCCATTGTTTTACTAAGGTAGCAGGAACAATAATTAAAATTCTCTCGGCAAGATTTCTTGCCATCATTTCTTTAATATAAATACCGGCTTCAATTGTTTTTCCGAGTCCAACCTCGTCTGCTAAAATAATTCTTGGAAAGTATTCTTCTGATAATCGATGCGCCACATTTATTTGGTGTGGCATAAGGGAAAGTCTAGAATTGGTTATACATTTTATTTGATAAGATGTGTAGTAAGAATAAAAAAGATTAGCCCAGTACTTTAGTAAGAAATTCTCTTGAGGATCAATTCTTTGCTTTGAAATTATTCTTTTTACGGGAGTTTCATACTTTGAAATTATTTCAGATTCGTAAATTTGAGCTAATTTCCCATTTGAAAATAAGATTTCATATGATAATCTTCCCTCTTTTATTGCAAAATCTTTGGAATTAATTACTCCAACTCCTTTTTTTGTAATTATTCTTTCGTTAACCTCAAAAACGTAATGTATGAGATCAAGAGGATGAATATTTTTAATTATATTATTTTCAAATAAAACTTTATATTTGGTTATAAAATAAGAATCCTCGTCATTTAACGACCTAGAAGCTGGGATGTCTAATTTTTTTACAATTCTACCAATAGCTAAATCAGAATTTAATCTGAAGATGACTAAATTATCTAAGTTGAATTTATGCCCTGGACAATAAACATTAAAGCACTTTGAAAAGCGGGATTCTAACGAGTTACTACAAAAAGGGCACTTATTTTTAAGAGCCTTAAGATTGTTAATCATAAAATTATTATTCTCTCTATTTAATCTAAATATTACAAATAGAAGTAAAAATTTTGCTATTATATTTTCTAAGTGTATAAATGATGGAAGATAAGAAAAAGCCTGAACCGACATTTGTAGGGAGTAATGAAGATTTGGTTTTTATTGTTCCTAAAGAATTATTTACCATGAAATTGAATTCTGAGCAAAAATTAGACCCTAAAACTGCTAAAGAATTTAGTAAATACTTAACGGGAACTTTCAAAGGATTCCAAGTAGCCAATAAAACCAAATATAATAATGGGAACAATGAAAAAACAGAAACAACTCTTGAATTTTGGGCAAATTTCGAAAAAAGCGCAATTGATAAAGGTGTAGATTTGATTGGGTATGTCCCTGTCCAAGAAGGTTATATTTTTAAAGATTTACCTATCATTGGAAAAAATGCCATTATACTTGGAATGGAAATGAAATGGGATATGATTAAAGATGCTCCTGGAATAAATTGTGGAATTGAATCATTCAGAGTTTATTATGAATTAGGAGAGATTACAATTAGATTAACTGAATATCTTCAAGACCAAGGTTATCGAACTGAAGCTCATCATCCATTTGGTGGTAAATTGTTATTCACAGCACACGCTGCTGCAGCTAATTTAGGTTATATGGGAAGGATTGGACTCGTGGTTACCCCTGAATTTGGACCACGTCAAAGATGGAGCATAATTACCACGGATGCAGATATCCCCAGAACCAAAGAAAGGGATTTTAGTGAGATGGAAGATTTCTGTGAGTCTTGCGGGGCGTGCATTGAAAACTGTATTGGTGGTGCTACCCATGATCAACCAATCCATAAAGGTATGAGTACCGAGATAATTACTCATATTGATAGGAATAAATGTATTGAAAGCATGGCGTCAAATAACTATTGCTCTAATTGTTTGAAAGTCTGTCCACAAGGGAATAATAGAAGTTAGTTAGAGGTTGTTAGTTCAGGAATATCGTACTTCCATTTATCTCTTATCCTATGAGGAACTTTTTCAAATCGGATATATTTATAGTAAAATTCTCTTAATTTTCGGGGAAAGTAAAAACCATTATAGAAGGAGTATGGAAAGAGGTTAACTAATGCCATCTCCTCTTCTTGAGCTAACTCCAGTCCTAATCTCATGTTATCCATAGGTCTTTTTTCTGGTAAGAAAATCTTCATAATGTTCTTAAATAATTTATTTCCTAAGAAAGATTTAGAAAACATTGCTTGGAACATTGTAATATAACCAAATTGAGGATCTTGAACCATTAATTTATGCAGGTGTGTTGTTCCACTTCTCCAATGACCTAGAATAAATATAGGAGGATTTTTTAGTTCAATTTGTTCTACTATCTTATCAAACCTCCATTTCTCATAAACCCGAAAAGGAATGCCAAATGTACTTAGAAGATCAATTAAAAATACGCGAGGATAATATTTTAGTGCAACAAATCCATTAGATAAAGTCAATTACATCCAATGTCGTACTGAAGATCCAATGGATGGACCCATCTTGGCTGTTAGAGAATGTTTTTGTTTCATTAGAGTTTCACTTCAAACTGCACCATTAGGCATGTGCAAGATATGTAATGTCTTCTTATTTGATAAAGGTTCTTAAATATGAATCAGAATCTTAATAGGGGGGATTCACTAGTTGTTATTATTTAATGTAAAAATAACATGAAAAATAAGGATTAATTATGTCCCTCTCCTTTTCTTAAGTATTTATCCATTGCTTTCGCAGCTTTTTTCCCTGCACCCATCGCAGAAATGACCGTGGCAGCTCCTGTAACTATATCTCCTCCTGCGAAAATGTGTTCAATGTTAGTTTGACACTCATTATTAGTCTGAATGTATCCCCATTTATTGATATTTAATTCTGGAATAGTTTTCGTTAGGATTGGATTTGCTTTAGTTCCCACAGCTACTATTATTGTGTCTATATCTATTAAATATTCTGAATTTTCAATTGGGAGTGGCCTTCTACGTCCAGACTGATCAGGTTCTCCTAGCTTCATTTTAACTACTTCCATTTTTCTTACATTACCTTTTTCATCCCCAACAAATCTGACAGGATTAGTTAAAAATTGAAAATCTATTCCTTCCTCCACGGAATGGTGATATTCTTCTCTTCTGGCAGGCATTTCTGCTTCTGATCGTCTATATACAAGAATTACATGTTCTGCTCCTAATCTTAAGGCAGTTCGAGCTGAATCTAAAGCTACATTCCCCCCTCCGATTACTGCAACAATTTTTCCTATTTTTACAGGAGTATCATATTCCGGAAATTTATATGCTTTCATCAAATTAGACCGAGTTAAAAACTCATTTGCTGAAAGAACTCCATTTAAATTAAGTCCAGAAATATTCAAGAATGCAGGTAATCCCGCACCAACTCCTATGAAAAAGGCTTTGAATCCCATTTCTTGTAAATCTTCAATAGTTAAAGTTTTTCCGATAATCATATTGTAATTTACTTTAACATTCATCATCTTTAAAGTTTCGATCTCATCTTTGACTATATCCTTCGGTAATCTAAATTCGGGAATTCCGTAAGTTAATACACCCCCTCCAGCATGAAAAGCTTCGAAAATAGATACATCGTGCCCTCTCATTGCTAATTCTCCAGCACACGCTAATCCTGCTGGACCAGAACCAACCACGGCTACCTTTATTCCCGTTGGAGCAGCACATTCGGGACATTCCTTTAACTCATTTTTTCGCTCCCAATCTGCAATGTACCTTTCTAAATAACCAATAGCTATAGGTTCTCCAAGGGATCCTAATAAACACGATTTTTCACACTGTACTTCTTGTGGGCATACACGTCCACAAATAGCTGGTAAAAGATTACTAGCTTTAATTTTATAGAGAGAAGCCACTTGTTTTTCTTCTCGAAGTAATTTTATAAATTCAGGAATTCTGATATTCACAGGACAACCAGTAACACACAATGGTAGACCACACTGTAAACATCTTTGTGCTTCTGATATCATCATTTCGTCAGTCAATCCAAATGAGACTTCTTCAAAATTCTTTATTCTCTCACTAGGGGGCTGTTCGAGCATCTTAACCCTTCGAAGTTCACGAAATTTCTTCTTTTTGGACAATGCTATTTTGGTTAAACTTTCATAACTTTTACTATCATCCAATATTGACTCTTTTCTAATTAAATTCATAGCTAATGCTTTTTGACAAAAATCATCACCCTTTTTTGTCCGAATTAATACGGTTGACCAACCTGATTCTGAACCAATAGAACCTACTGAAATATCAGCATATTCTGCTGTTAAATCACCACAAAAAAAGCATCCAAATCTCCCATATTTCTTAATTCTTTTAATAGGGATTTTAGAGATATTACTTTCTTGATCATAAATGATAAATTTACCCTTATCTATATCCATCTTTTTAATATCTGAAGGAAAAACTTGAAACTCATTTTTTAATAGTTCTACAATTTTATGATAATCAAAAGATTCCATGCAAAAAACACCTATCTTTAATACAATATTATCATAAAAAGGTTTGTTTAGAGGTAAGACGGAGACTTTTTTAAGTGCTCTCATTATACATGGAGTACCCACTATAGCAATTCTCTTATAATGTCTTGCATTGTGGAGCAATTTAAGAATTGGTACATTAGTATATTTTGTTCCAGAAGTTTTCAAAAGTTCTTCATCATTTTCTACGAAAATTGGTTCTGGCTTTAAGGGTTTATCTCCCAAAGAGACTGCAAAAGAACCATCAATAAATCCTTCTTTAAATGCTGTTTTAAGCAATGTAGTGACTATTCCTCCGTCTTGTGCAACATTCTTTATCCTTTCCTCTGTAGTTTGAGCTGTACAAAGCATTAGGTGAGAATTAAATTGTTCTGTAAACTTAACATCAGTTTCAGCATTCTCTGGTTTTTCTAATTGTTCAGGAAAGAATGATCGTGGGCAGGCTGAAAAACATAATCCACAATTAATGCATAAATTGTCATTAATATCAAAAAATCCTTCTGAATAATCAATTGCATTAGTTGGACATATAGAAACGCATAATCCGCATCCACAACAAAGATTTGATTCTAAAATTAGTTTGATACTGGGAAATATACCTGGATTTTCAGAGTTTTCAATTATCTCTCTAAAAAATCTTGGATGCATATTTAGAAATCCTAATAATCCCAATTCCTTTAAATATTCAATATTAATCTCTACAATCTCCTTGGATAATCCCAGATCCGATTTAATTCTTTCTATATTGATTTCATTTGAATCCTTTATTTGTTCTAATATTAGGTATCTTGTGGTTTCTGCTTCTACTAATGATTCAATTAAATTATCAAAATCATTTTTTTTATATTTTCCAATTTCTAATATTATAGCTTCTTTATTTTTTAATAGCTCAATAAGAGGTGATTGACTTTTCATATTAACTTTCCTCACTTTTGAATTTATTCAATGCTCTACATTCATGATCGTATTGTTCCAACGATTCTTTTTCTTGATCAACAAATCTAGTTGCACGATTTAATAGATTATCAAAATCTACCATGTGAGCATCAACATCTGGACCATCTACACAAGAATAAAAAATTTCTCCTTGGATAGTAGTAAAACGGCAACCTCCACACATTCCCGTCCCATCAATCATTATGGTATTCAATGAAGCAAAAGTTTTTACTTTAGGTAGATCTTCAGATCCATCAGTAGTGCGTGCAACATATTTCATCATTATTAAAGGTCCAATAGCAACTACAATACTAATTTTACGGTGTATAATAATATCTTTAAGTGGTTGGGTCACCACTCCTTTAATCCCTTCACTTCCATCATCGGTGCATATTATTAATTCATCACTTACACTTCTCAATTTTTCACGCCAAAATAATAAATCTGTATTCCTAGCACCAATTATACAAATAACTATATTTCCTGCTTCCTTTAATTCCATAGCTTGGGGGAAAACAGGAGCTATTCCTACACCACCCCCAATGAGAATTACTGGATGTTCATACTTCTGGATATGGATTTTATTCCCTAATGGTCCTACAACATCAAGAATCTCATCACCAATATTTAGGTGGGATAGTAGCTTTGTACTTTTACCAACAACTTGGAATACAATAGTAAGAGTTCCTTCATCTCGATTATAATCGGCAACAGTTAGTGGAAATCTTTCTCCAGTTTCATTTATACGTAAAAGTATAAAATTACCCGCGTGAGCTTTTTTAGCAATTAACGGGGTATGAATGACAAACTCAAACAGTACACCGCTATTCCCAAGTTCTCTTTTTTCTAAAATTTTATATGGCATTTAATCATCAATTTTTTTAATCTCCTTGTAGATTAAGAATTAATCCGATATTTTTAAATTATTGATTATGAAATAGAATAGCTAAAATGATCGTTAAAAATGGAAAATCTAATAAAAAAATAAGATGAATGTAAAATATTTTTTAATTGAGAAACAAGAGTTTACCAATAAAGCTTGTTAGATCGACGACTTTAATTTTGTTTTTCAATTCTTTCTCTTCGTTCAAATAACAATTAAAGTGGGCTAAACACTTGGGGCAACTAACAATTAGATACTCAGCACCAGTATCGATCGCCTCTTTAATACGGGTAGCTTGAATCTCTTTTGAGTACTCGTTACAACTTATATAAGCCGAGACTCCACAACATAAAGCATCTTTTTTATTACTTTCCATCTCAATTAATTCAATAAATGGAATCTTATTTAAGACTTCGCGGGGTGCCTCGTAAACATTACCCAGTCGTCCTAATCTACATGCGTCGTGATACGTAACTCTAATTTTTTTAGAAATTGGGAATTTAACGTCGTCTATTAAGTGTTCCTTTAGGATGTACTCTGTTACATGATAAATTTCAAAGTTAAACTCGTCAGTTCCTTTAAATAATTTTGGATATTCATACTTCCATGTATAGTAACCCTCTGCACAACTAAGAATTAATGTTTTTACTCCAGCATCATTGAATAATTGAACATTGTGTCTAGCTAACTTTTCAAATGTATCAGTATCTCCTTGAAATAAACTATCGTGTCCACAACATTTTTCGTTTGAAAGAACTACAGGCACAATTTCTTTTTGGTTTAAAAGACCTATTACTACTCTTGGAATTTTAAGGAAATCCAACGCGTTATAATAAGGAACAACGGGTTGTATACCATAACTACAATCTTGTATATTAGATTCATCGCATGAATTTACATAAACATCTAATTTTTGATCTGTACTACAACAAATATTGCAATTTAAACACCTACTTGCTTCCAGTATTGCACTTTCTTCCGTGAGAGGTAATTCAACTTCATTAAAGCTTCTTAATCTTTCTTGCATAGGCAACAATTCTATACATTCTTTGGGCATTTTACTGGCTTCTTTTTTAGGTATTGGAGCAAGTTTAGAATGTTTTCTAATGACTCTATTTTTTTTTA
>Ga0209345_10005747_pt1 | contig 11404 bp, 13 predicted proteins | sample Cruoilmetagenom7_FD_187294 | JGI IMG/M metagenome (GOLD analysis project Ga0209345, IMG submission 187294) | Oil polluted marine microbial communities from Coal Oil Point, Santa Barbara, California, USA - Sample 7 (SPAdes) (version 2) | ecosystem: Environmental > Aquatic > Marine > Oil seeps ...
GGCTTCGATTTTACCAACAAGGTCAGCGCCAACATCCGCAGACTTGGTAAAGATACCGCCGCCAATCCGTGAGAACAAAGCCACACAAGACGCGCCAATACCAAAACCTTCAAGGGCGTGCACGCTATCTTTCAAAGCTGTGCCGCTGGCACTATCGATTTGGAAGAACATAAACAAACCACCCAAACCAATCAGGCCAAGCGCGGCAACACACAAACCCATAATAGAGCCACCGAAGAACGCCACGGTCAGCGCGCTGGCTGAACCGTTTTGTTGAGCCGCTGTCGCGGTACGCACATTAGCTTTGGTCGCCGCATACATGCCGAGCCAGCCTGCGATAGACGAGGACACGGCCCCGACGATGACGGCGATACCGGTTTGTTGCCCAAGCATCAACCAAGTGGCTATAACAATGACGGCCAAGAACATGACCAACATTGTATATTCGCGTTTCATAAACACCATGGCACCCAAATGAATTTGGTCACCAATTTTCTTGATGGCATCGTCGCCCTCAGGATATTTTTTCACAATAAAGTAAAGTATGAGCGCAATCAGCAGCCCAAGCGCACCAACGATTGGCGGCAGTTTTACAAGTTCAGATACAGACATAGTTCCCCCTCAAGGATAATAATAAAGTCCAAATTTTAGTTAGGAGCCGTTTTAAGGGGAATATTGCGGTTGTCTAGGGGTTTTTACGCGAGCTATACGCACTGCCATACTTGCTTCAACCTAACCCTACTACCCGCTCATGCCTGCCCATGCAGGTATCCATCGCAGGGCTTGACTGTCGTCATCCGACTAGAGTGTAATTACTTCAATGCACCGACTAATCCGCAGGCTTGGAATATAGACCCCTGCATGGGCAGGGGTGAGCGGGGTGTGGTGGTGTAAAGGGTGTGATTTAGAGTATAATGCCCTGCTACCCCTCATAAGCCTTAATCGCTGCTTCAATCAATTCGCCTGCATGATCCCTATCAGCCCAGCCTTTAATTTTGACCCATTTGTCTTTTTCTAGGTCTTTGTAATGCTCAAAGAAATGTGGGATGCGTTGTTGGAGGACTTCGGGGAGGTCTGTGTAGGATTTTATTTGATCGTAAAATGGGGTGAGTTTTGAATGGGGCACGGCGACGATTTTTTCGTCAAACCCGGCTTCGTCTTCCATCAACAATACGCCAACGGGTCTGGCGCGCACTACACAGCCCGGCATCAAGGCGCGCTTGCCGACAACCAATACGTCGGTCGGGTCACCGTCGTCTGAAAGTGTGTGAGGAATAAAGCCGTAATTACACGGATAGCGCATGGCGGTATAGAGGAAACGGTCAACAAACATAGCACCGCTGTCTTTGTCCATTTCGTATTTAATCGGTTCGCCGCCAAGGGGAACTTCGATAATGACATTAATATCAAATGGCGGGTTTTCCCCAACCGGAATTTTGGACATATCCATGAGAACCTCACATAGTAAAAGATAGTGCGCCTGAATATAGCAGGGGTGCGACGGGTCAAGGCGAAATGACGGTGATATATGCGTGAGCGGGCTTTCTTGTTCAAACGACAATCAGGGAACGCCCCTCGACATTGCGGCCATTTCCACTAGTCTATGATATAATAAGAATAAGGGGAACGCCATGACTTCGAAAATTATGCAAAATATAACAAGGCGGGATTTTTTAAATGGGACGCAGATTGCCATTGGGGCGGTTGGGGCGGCAGCATTATCGCCTTTGTTAAATGCCTGCTCGGGCGCGCCTTATAAATTTGCACTCCCCTCGGATTATTACCCACCGGCCAAAACTGGATTGCGCGGTAGTCATGATGGATCATGGGAAGCCATGCACGCACGGGTTTCCGGAGAAATATATCCGGTGCAAGTCCCGCAAGAAGACTATGATTTGGTCGTGGTTGGCGCAGGGATTAGCGGGCTGGCCGCCGCCTATTTTTACGCGCAGGAAAACCCAGATGCCAGAATTCTCATTCTTGATAATCACGACGATTTTGGTGGCCACGCCAAGCGCAATGAGTTTCAGATAAACGGCGAAACCCGTATCGGTTACGGCGGCACCGAAGCCATAGATACGCCCTCCCACTATACCCCCGAAGCCATAAAGCTTTTGAAAGACATTGGCATAAAGACCGAGAAATTTTATGACTATTTTAATCAAGATTTTTATGAGGACCACGATCTGTCCAAGGGAATATTCTTTGACAAGGAAACCTTTGGTGCAGACAAACTCGTCACTGGCTACGGCGAAAAACCCTGGCCTGAATTTGCCGCCGAATGTCCCCTGAGTGACAAAGCTAAGCGGGACTTAGTCAGGGTTCACACCGAAAAGGTCGATTATCTGCCCGGCAAGAGTTTTGACGAGAAATACGAAATCTTATCAAAAACCAGTTACGAAACCTATCTGCGCGATTATTGTAAAGTCGATGAGCAGGTTATCAATATATACAAACGCTGGGGTATGAGTTTTTGGTGTGTTGGCATTGACGAAATTCCTACCACCGAAATCCAGTCCTATGACGGCGGTATGCCGGGGGTCACTCATACCTTAAAGCGTACCGGACACCGAAATGACGAACCCTATATTTTTCACTTCCCTGACGGCAATGCGTCTGTGGCTAGGCTGTTGGTGCGCAAACTGATACCGAGCGCTGTCCCGGGAAACACTATGGAAGATGTAGTTACGGCGCGGGTGAAATATGATAAGCTTGATAGAAAAGGCCGCCGCATCAATATCCGCCTTAACAGCACCGCCGTGCACGTGGTCAATAATCCCGACAAGAAATCCGTCTCCATCACCTATATAAGTGGCGGCAAACAATATGAAGTCCGCGCTAAAAAAACCGTACTTGCCTGCTATAATATGGCCATCCCCTATTTGTGCCCAGAGATGCCGGAAGCGCAAAAACAGGGGCTGGCTTACGGCGTAAAAGTACCGCTGGTTTACACCAAAGTTCTAGTGCCAGATTGGAAAGCCTTTGCCGAGTTGAAAATGGATTTTGTCTATTATACTTCCGGGTTTTTCAAACAGGTCGAGCTGGCCTATCCAGTATCCATCGGTGATTATACAGGCTCTCAAGTACCAGACGACCCTATGATTTTGCATATGTGCCACGTTCCGTGGGTGCCAGATGTGCAAGGCCCGGATCAATGGCGCCAAGGACGGGCGCGTATTCTCTCAACGCCGTTTGAGACTTTCGAACATCATGTTAAAACCCAACTTAATCAGGCGCTCAGCAGCACCGGATTTGATGCCGATCGCGATATCAGTGCCATTACCGTTAACCGTTGGCCCCATGGTTATGCCTATAGTCCGGACATGATTTGGGAGCCTGATTGGCCGAATGAGAGGTCCAAACCGTGGGTCATCGGCCGCCAGCCCTTTGGCAATATCCATATTGCAAACTCAGATGCAGGCGCTGGTGCGGATACCAATACCGCCATCACCCAAGCATATCGGGCCGTCAGCGAGATTATGGCTTAAACAAAACTCCCTCTCGACATTGGGCGCATAATCCTTACATAGGCTTTATGAAAATACCGCAGCAAAAACTTGAGCAAGTCTTGGAGAAATTCGACGCTATTGAAGCACGAATGGGTGTCGAGACTGTGCCGGACGAAATCGTCAAACTGGCTAAGGAGTACGCAGAATTGCGTCCAGTAGCCGAAGGGGTACGTAGCTTAAGAGATAGGCTTGTGGAAATCGCAGACCTAGAAGAAATGGCCGCAGACCCAGAAATGGCGGCCATGGTCAAAGAGGAATTGCATGCGCTAAAATCAGGGCTGGGTGATATAGAGCATGATGTCAGCATTCTCCTCTTGCCCAAAGACAAAGACGACAATGCCTCTGTGGTCATAGAAATTCGCGCCGGGACAGGCGGCGACGAAGCTGCGATATTCGCTGGCGACCTGTTTCGCATGTATGCGCGCTATGCGCAGCTACAAGGCTGGAAGCTTGAGGTCGAAACTGAATCCGAAGCCGATATGGGCGGCTATAAAGAAATCGTTGCATCCATCACTGGTAATGGCGTGTTTGGGAAAATGAAATTTGAAAGTGGTGTCCACCGCGTCCAAAGGGTGCCCGTGACTGAAACCCAAGGGCGCGTGCATACATCTGCGGCTACAGTCGCGGTCTTGCCTGCGCCCGAAGATATAGAGGTCAACTTCTCCATGACCGATGTGCGGGTTGATACCATGCGGGCGTCTGGTGCGGGTGGTCAGCATGTTAATAAAACCGACAGTGCCGTGCGTATGACCCACGAGCCAACCGGAATCGTTGTGGTTTGCGACGCCAAATCCCAACACCAGAACCGTGCTAACGCTGAAAAAATTCTCAAAATGAAGCTTTATGATATGGAGCGTGCCCGCATCGACGCAGAGCGAGCTGGCGACCGCAAATCCCAAGTTGGCTCAGGCGACCGCTCCGAGCGTATCCGCACCTATAATTACTCCCAAGGCCGCGTGAGTGATCACCGGATTAATTTGACACTATATAATTTGGATAAAATCATTGCTGGTGATGCCCTGGACGAAGTGGTCAATTCATTGGTGGCTGCTGACCAAGCCGAGAGATTGGCGGCACTTGAGACAGATGGCTAGGTATGGGTAAAATCACGTACGGCGAACTTAAGCGTGGGGCAGTAAACCTGTTGAAGAACGCCAGTATTGCAAACCCAGCATTGGATGTACGCTTGTTGTTGGAGAAAGTCAGCCACAAAACTGCCGCAGACCTCATTACATGCGACCGCGAAATGGTGCCCGAGCCTGTGCAGGTTGAGTTTCAAGAATTGTTGGGTGCTAGATTAGCCCGTGAACCTATGGCTTATATCCTCGGCGAAAAAGCGTTTTGGTCTTTGGACTTTGTAGTCAATGAGCATGTGCTAATCCCGCGCCCGGAGACGGAAGGTGTAATGGAGCGGGTGTTAGAGTTAATTGGTGATTTTCCAAAACCACGAATTCTCGACATTGGAACAGGCAGCGGCGCGCTCCTGATCAGTCTTTTGAATGAGCTAGACGGGGCATCAGGCACAGGTGTTGATATTTCCCCTGAGGCGCTCAAGGTTGCCCGTATTAATGCGAAACGGTGTAAGGTCAGTGACCGTTGCATGTTTTATAGTTCTGATTATTTGGAGAATGTGATAGAAAAATATGACATCATAATCTCCAACCCGCCTTATATTGACGACAAAGCCATGGCTGAGCTGATGCCAGATGTTGGGCTGTATGAGCCGGAGCTTGCCCTGCACGGCGGCGCGGACGGGCTTGACGCTTACCGGATCATTATACCGGGGCTTACAAATGTGTTGAAACCGGGCGGTTACGTTGTTTTTGAAATAGGCTATGATCAAAAATACGCTGTCAGTGATTTACTTGCCAAAGAAGGAGCAAAGGACATTATTTGCCAGCAAGATATAGCCGGATTAGACCGGATTATAAGTGCGACATTTTAACCAAAATTAATGCAAAAAAAGCTTGGACAAATTGAATTGACCCGCTAGTTTGTAAATCAAGGTACGCAGGCTGAGAAAGTAATCCGCCGCACCACGAATATATAAGAGATTTATTTATTGGAGAAACCCTCGCCGGCAATAATGCCTAGGCTAGGACAAATTACAAAATTTGATGCGCACCGCCTATGCGGCAGGATGGTTTGCGATTTGGATGATGCCCGCATATATAGGAAAGACTTATGAGTAGACGCCCCAGAGGTCGAGGCCGTAAGCCACAACATAATAATAATAAAAGCAATAACCCGAACCGTGCGCTGGACAGCAATGGGCCGGACGTAAGGGTACGGGGTTCTGCAAAAACCATTTATGACAAATATATGTCTTTGGCACATGATGCTTCTGTTTCGGGACGCCGCGTTAAAGCCGAAAGCTATTACCAACACGCTGAGCATTATTTACGTATCGTGCAAGAATTAGCGGAAGCCGCCGAGAAAAAAGCCGAGCAGCAAAGACTGGCCAATGAAAAGCGTGAGGCTGAGCAAGCGGCGCGGCGCGCAGAGCACGAGAAACGTGCTGCGAAGAACAAAAAATCTGATGAAAATAAGGACGCGAAAAGCGAAGACCAAAATTCAGATAAAGAACAGGATTCTGATAAGGCCGATAGCCGTTCCCGCAGTCATTTAAACCGCCGCCGCAACGGTAAATCTTCAGGCACGCCTGAACAGGATGGTAAAGAGGGTGAAGGTGAAACTGTTAAGGTTGCCAAAAAGAAACGAGTGCCCAAAAAACCAAAAGCAGAAGAAGAAGTCACAGCCGCAGAATAGGGTTTAGCCTTGGCTCCCATTTTTGGTCGCAACTTCATAATTACCGATAGCCCGCAGCGCGGGTTTCCAGTCTGGCCGAAGCTCCAACGCTTTTTTGAGATCCCCATAGGCTTTATTATACTGCTTTAAATGGTCATAAGCCATGGCCCGGTTAAACAGAGCTTCGGGCATTTTTTTGGTACCCAGCTCTATGCCTTTGTTAGAGGCCATTACGGCTTCTTCAAAATCGCCGATATAAATCAAATTCGCGGCATAATTGATATAGGCCTCTGACAATTTGGGTTGCATTTCTATGGCTTTTTTGTATTGCGCCCGTGCGTCGTCATATTTGTTGTCGCGCATCAATAAAATACCGAGATTAACATGCGTCGCCGCTTCATCTTGTTTGGAAAGGTGCGGGTCGCGCAAAGCCAATTTGCATTTTTTTATAGTTGAGGTCCGTCCCGGATCGCCGTGCTTGACGCTATAATAACATTCCTGGGCGCCGCCATCACCGATGACAAGCGATTGGGCAAATGCGGTGCTTGAGAAACAAAATAACAACCCAAACCCGACTGTAAAACCGCGTGTAAACTTCCTAAACATACGTGCCTCCGACAGGAAATACATGACCTATGCAAACCTTATAACACAAAATGATAAAAATTTACAGACACGATTTGGTGATAATATTTTCGGCCTATTGGGCAGCGATGTGTCCAGTGTATTCTACGGGAGGTTTTGGTTCTGGTTCTTGTTCTTGTTTAGCACGTTTTTTATAACAACCCGGCGCCTCTGCTTTTGCTTCAAACCAAAAATTCGTATCGCCCAAACTTTCGCGGCAGCCCAACATCAAATACCCATTGGTGCTGACTAAATTGCTGAGCCCTCTTAATATTTTGTTGCTAGCCGTTTGCGTGAACTGGCTGAGATGCCCTCGAAATAATACAATCTGGTAGGTCCCAAGTTCACCGATGTCCGTCAGTAGGTTATGGTCTAGGAAGGTAATTTTTTCTCGTAAATTTTTCTTCACCACCCAATCTTCGCCGTCGCGATCAAAATATTTGATCAGATGCCGGATTGGTAGGCCGCGCTGCACTTCAAAATGGGTAAACCGCCCAGCTTTCGCCCGTTCTAAGGCCTGGGACGGGTAATCTACACCCGTAAGCTCCACTTTCATATTGGGTAGAATATCCGCAAGCTTATCGGCAAGTATGGCAGCCGAATAGACTTCCTGGCCGCTGGAGCAACCATATGACAATATACGTAAAGTGCCACCACGATATAGCGGGTGTAAGTCCGGTAAAATAATATCGCCCAAAGCTTCAAACCCGACCCGGTCATCAAAGAAACTACTGGCGCGTTCCAAAAGCGCCGTTACCACATGGATAGCCAATCGCGTCTGCCCGCGCGAAAACAATTCGTCGATCATTTGCGACAGGTTTTCAAAGCCTTCTTTGCGTGCCAAGGCGGATAATCGAGTTTCGACTAGGAACGCATGATCAGCACCAAGTTTGACCCCGACCAGTTCGATGGTCAGCCGCTTGAGCGCTTCATAATAACTGGGTTTTAGGGACAGGGCTGCGCTCATAATTGCGCCTGTGCAGTGGTTTGCGTGCCATGGTTTTGTGTGCCATTATTTTGTGCATAATTTGCCCGTGGACAACGTCCTTGGTCTAGCAATCCGACCTCAGAAAACTTAGCCCCCAGAATGTCAGAATCAAATGGCTTCATGATATATTCGTCAGCGCCTGCGTCCAATGCTTCGGCGATTTTTATAACATCACGCTCAGCCGTACAAAACACAACAACTGGCTTGGTACCGCCTTTCGTGCTGCGTAAGGCTTTAAGAAATGAAAGCCCGTCCATAACTGGCATATTCCAATCCAACAAAATAGCGTCGGGCATTGCCCCCTTACATATTTCCATAGCTTCGCGACCATCGCCAGCTTCGCAAGGCTCGAATTTAAGTTCGCGTAAAATACGGGTTGCTACCCGGCGAATCATTTTCGAATCGTCGACGATCAAGCATGTTTTCGTTGAAGTAGCCATTTCATCCCTTTCTTACGCGTTTTTGTAAAACTTGGCTTTGTACCGAAAGTGTTTTTCCTGCTACTTTCCTTGCCGTTTTCCCTGCTATTTTCAAAGGGCAGGTAAATGCCATAATTTGTGCATTTCGTGCATCTGTATCATCAGGACCCGGTTGATTTTCTCGATTTATTATTTTTCCGTTAAGGCGTTGTAACGCATTTTTACCCTGTTCGCGCAAACCCGGCAGCGCTTGCCCATGCCAACTCAGCGAAATGACCAAGTCTTGCCCACAAGTTTCTCCAGTAATGGATATTTGCCAGCTCCTGTTTATGCTTGAAACCAAATCGCCCGTTACAACCAGTCCCGAGCGGACAATATCCAAACAGGCCTGTTGCAAAACGGTTCGAATATTGGGCGCAATGCTAGGGTCAAGGTATTCAAAATCAGCCCCATAGGAGATACTGACGTTTTTAGCCCGTGCCCGTGCTTCGCTTAATGTATGGTTGGTTATTTGGCGCATCAGCCCATCAAACCGGACAAAGAGAGGTTGTTGGGTTTTCAACTCGGCTTGAGCGCGCTCAGCTTTCACATGGCTATTATTACCACTAATAAATTTAAGTGCATCCGCTCGACCTTCGTCTTTCACCAGACGTAAGAGGGGCTGTAATACCGTAGCAGCATTTTGGTTAGCCGCTTTCAATTGTTCTGTTGGTATTTTAGGTATGGGAATATGTACGGCATTCTTAGCGCTCTGGGCCGCGCCATCGTCCAGAACCGCTTTAAATTCGGGGTCAATTTCAAACAGACCGTCCGTATAGAGCCCGACCAAAGAATGCAAACGCGCCAGCGCCGAACGAAAATTCATATCAGTAGCTGACCCGCTACGCTTAAAGACATCTTCACACAGAAGCGCCGCGCGGTAGACGGCACGGGCTTGTACCGGCCTTGCGGCATGCTTTATTTTGCTTATTGCACTATCAAATGATAGTTGTTGTTCATTGCCGTCCACACGCTCATTTGCGGCCATTAGGCGCAGTTGAGAGTGGGCGGTAGTGACAAAATGACGTTCGGCAGAATACATATATTATCCGGGACTGTAAAACTAGTGATCACAGTGCGGGTAATTGGTTAAAAACGACTAAACAAAATTGTTTGCCTGAAAACCTTTTTATGAATTTTTTGTTAGATGGAAATTTGGGTTAAACGGCAGGGATTTCTGCATTAAATTCAACCGTTTCACCATCGGCGATTACAGTAGCAGACACCTTGCCCTTTGCTTCACGGGCAATCATGCCTGTGTAAAATGGCTGGATGGTACGACCGCTAAATCCGTCTTCGGGTGCACCCCCGGCCAATGTTTTGGCAATCGCCGGGTCGAGACGGGCTTTATTGCCCGTGCACATCAATGATATTTCGGTGGTTTCGCCCACTTGGCTGGCGTTTATCGTAACCGAACCACCAAGTGGAATGGCCTGAACGCTGAGCATAACCAGATTGAGCAAGATGCGGGCTGCGGGCTTAGAAAGGCCGTCCACATCCATGTTCCAGTTAAACACGACCTTGCCGTCCGGATATACACCCCGACCGAGCCGCTCTAATTCGTCGCTCGCAATTATGGACGGGGCAGAGCCGCCCGCGCCAAAAGCAATGCGTAAAAACTGTAATTTTGCGCTGGCCTGTACGGCACCGACTTTAATCAACTCGATAGCATCGTCGTGCATATCGACATTGTCTTCATCATTAAGCAGGTCGAGACCCGTTTCTAGCGCGCCAACAGGGCCAACTAAGTCATGACAAATTCGTGCACATAACAGTGCGGCCAGATCAGCGGCGGTTAATTTTGTGATATTTTCGGACATAGCGAGCCTTTAAGCGATTCGGTTTCACGAATACTTTAAGCTAGCAATACTGGTTATGGAAAGGAGAAACCTAAATTTATGACCCGGACATATGCCATTGCCCGTCGCCGAGCTGAACCATTTCGCCGGGTTTCGCTTTGGCGATTAATTTTTCACCCGTCAGGCCGGCAACATCAGATATGCTAACCTTTTGTTCCCGCGCGAGGCGGGTATAAATGGATTTACGCTTGATGTTTATCTCGTTGACGGCAGCGCGGACTTCAGAGCTAATATCGACACTGGCATCGATGCTGACAAAATCCAGATAGCCGTTCAGCTTTTCCCCGACCAATTTATCGGTTTTGGCCTGATCTACAATCGCTTTGGCGTTACTGGTCTGTGCGAAGACGCTCGGCGTTAAAACCGGAACCGTGGCCAAAGTGCCAACCATGATGCTTGCTGCAAAGGCGGCGCTCATAAGTTTTGTTACAAATTTCATAGCGGTCTCCTTAAAACACGTCCGGATTATCAGCCAACAGATCTTCGATGTCCTTATCAAGGCGAACACGAATTTCCTGCTGAATATTAAGATTGATATTAATGACAATCGGCTTGTCTGACGGTTCAAATTTGACCGTATGGGTACACCCTGCCAAAGGCAACATCGCCGTCAACCCGGCTATTAAAGATATTTTCCAAACTGTTTTCATGAGCACACCTTATACCTAGCAAGCTGAACTTGCCATTAACGGCGCATTTAAGCAATGCTCATCTACTGCGACATTTATGCGCCTCATTATTCGTCGTAATTATGACGTTCAGCAGGAATATCAGATAAATATTGGGTGAACTCAAATTCAAAACCCGCTGGGTCGATATAATACACATTCATACGCGAAGACCCTATGGTCGGACCTACGGAAGGTTCAATGCCTTGCGCGTGATAGCGCGCCATAAGCCCGTCCATGTCGTCAATCACAAAACCAATATGCGCCAAGCCAGGTTTATGACCTTTCAGATCACGATATTCGCCTTCGCCGTTATCGCTCAGAGCGACATAAAAATCATCCTCCCCAAAATGTAGCCAGGTACGCGGCTTACCGTACCAGTCGGACTGACCTTTTCCGCGAATTCCCCAGTGGGGAAATGCTATATTTAGAAAAGCCATTGTTGGTTCGATTTCTGTGACCACCAAATTAACATGTTCAATGCGCATATGCACCTCCATTAAGTAAAGTAATTGCTTTATATAATATTTGATTTAATAAAGCAATTACT